>Ga0157378_10003355_pt1 | contig 14244 bp, 12 predicted proteins | sample M65metaG_FD_115309 | JGI IMG/M metagenome (GOLD analysis project Ga0157378, IMG submission 115309) | Miscanthus rhizosphere microbial communities from Kellogg Biological Station, Michigan, USA - M6-5 metaG | ecosystem: Host-associated > Plants > Roots > Rhizosphere > Soil | place: USA: Michigan...
ACGTAGTTGGTCACATCCACCACCGGCCCCAGCGAACGCACGCCGGCATTACGCAAACGTGATGCCATCAAAAGGGGGGAGTCAGCGCCCTGCTTAAGCTTGATCCTGGCGATCATGTATCGCTCGGCTGCAATTTCCGCCGCCAAAACCTCATCCGCCCGCGAAACCTTCACTGGCGGGGGAGAGAACGGCACCAGTTCCGCCGTGGTCATGCCCGCGACTTCACGCGCCAGTCCAATCATGCTCTGCACATCGAAGCGATTTGCTGGAGTTTTTACATCAATTACCGAATCAGCTGGGTATAGGTCGCACAACGGCGTTCCGACAGCAGCATCCATTGACACCTCGAGAATACCGTTGTGATCCTTACCTATGTTGAGCTCAAACTCGCTGCATAACATACCTTCAGAAACCTCACCGCGCAGCTTAGCCTTCGCAATTTTATCACCGCTGGGAAGTACGGTTCCTATCTGGGCAAAGGCAACTTTCATACCGTGTCGCACATTAGGAGCCCCACATACTACACTATAATTCCCCTCACCCGTCTCCACTTCCACCAGTTTGAGTCTATCCGCTCCTGGATGTTGAACAACTTTTTTAACCAGCGCTACTACTACCTTCTTGTCAATCGGTTGTGACAAAATTACTTGTTCAACTTCAATACCGGCCCGTTCCAATGCCTGAACTATTTCTTGGTCGCTCAACATTGTGCGACGTAGCCATTCTTTAATCCAACCCGTACTAATCTTCATCAAAATTGCTCCAAGAATCTAAAGTTTGGCCGCCAAAATTCCCGGACATCATCCACCCCATATTTTATGGCCGCCAGTCTCTCCGGGCCAAATCCGAATGCAAACCCGCTAAACTTTTCCGGATCAACCCCTACGTTTCGCAAAACCTGCGGATGAACCATACCGGCACCGCCAAGCTCAAGCCAACCGGTGCCGCTACACAAATGACAGCTCACACCCTTCAAAATACCGGTACCCGAACAAATTACGCACGTCGCGTCCATCTCGACACTCGGCTCCGTATACGGGAAATAATTAGACCGCAGCCGCACCTTAGTGTCATCACCCAAGACGCCACGCATCATTTGCTCAAGCGTGCCCTTCAAGTCCCCCAGACTCACTCCTTCGCCCACGACCAAACCTTCAATCTGGTAGAAGCTCCACGAATGCCGCGCATCCTCATCCTCATTCCGATAAACCTTGCCCGGCGCAATAATCCGGATAGGCAAGTCGTCTTTATGCTCCTGCATATAGCGAATCTGCACATTCGAGGTATGAGTCCGGGGCAAATTCCCCTCCTCCAGATAAAAAGTATCCTGCATGTCCCGGGCCGGGTGGTCCTTGCCCACCAAAAGCGCCTCGAAATTGTACCACTCGGTTTCCACCTCCGGCCCTTCAGCCACCTGGTAGCCCATCTGCCAAAAGAGATCCACCAGCTCATCCAGCACAATCCCCACGGGGTGACGGTGGCCTAACGCGAGCGGCCGACCAGGCGCACTCACATCCAGACCCGTAGCTAAACTCGCCTCAATTTCGGCCTCTTCAAGCCTCTCTACGGCCTCACCCAGTGCCCCTTCAATCTCGAGTCGCAGCTCATTCGCCGCCTTACCAGCCACACCTCGTTCTGCCGGAGCCAGACTCCCCACCACCTTGAGGCGCTCAGTCACAATCCCCTTCCGCCCCAAATACTGAACACGCAAATCCTCGAGCTCGTCCAAACTCTTCGCTCGGGAAATCATCGCCAACATTTCTGCCTTGGTTATGGCCATCGGAACCTCACGTACACTTCGATTATTACCAAAAGTATTCCCAGTAGTATAGCATCAAGCAGCCCTAATTGATTAAGCGAGCTCAAAGCTAGAAGCCCAGCCAGCCATCCAGCCACCAAAAGCCCTTGTCGCCACGAATACCGCAAGCGTGCCGCACCGGTACTATGGAGCCTCAAATACGTCTTCGCCGCATACAATCCAAGCGTCACCAGCGATGCCAGCGCCGTGTACACGAGCACAAACCACAACGTCACCCCTACCGGTCCAAGCACAAGAGGATTCGTTAAAATGAGACTAAACACGAGCCCCGCCACCGATACGAGCGACCAGACTATTAGCACCGTCAGCCAACCGAGAACCGTCACGCCGCGTTCACTCACAATTATCTCCCCTATTATCGCACCTTGAGCACGAACCACCAAACCAAAAAGCCGCCTAAACCATCGGCGCCTCACGGCGGCGAATAGTTTAAGCGGCTCTAAAATAATTGCGAGTTACGGGGCGAATTATGACCTAATGGTCCTGAAGCATCTAATTTAGTGTGTAATTGACGCCAGTCGCCCCGTAAGAGTATTTCTACTAAACATGGAGCACATTGGCGTTTTTATCCTTTTTCGGACTTAAGAATAAATTTTTTGGTAAACGTTTTTGTGTTTTTTGTTTTAGTAGGAATTTTGTTGGATTAGTCGATAGTAAGTTTAGTTGTGCCTTACTTCGCACTAAAATCCGGTTACTTCCGTCCGTCCCTGGTGGGTTGGCTGGAAGCATTCGACTACAATCAGTTGATTATAGCCGTTTGCCTCCAGCCATCCGTTAGCCCCGCGCGTCACCCTGGTTTGGACCCAAGATGTAGGCTTTCCGGAGGGATAGGACCGTAGAGCGAACCCGAGTTAGAAATAAGGGGGATACCTCTAACCGGGATTTGCTCTACCGTCCAAGCGGTGGAAGTGAGAGAGTTCTTAGACTTTCAACGATCAACGAACTGTACCTAACTTAGCACAAGCATTATAGAAAGTCAATACTCTTATGCTCTTCGCATTAATTGTCTCCAATTATAGCTTCATGAAGCTATAATTTATAGATAAGTCCCCTCTTCATCGGAGCTACCCAGAGGAGCCTTGTTGCAAAAAAAACAACGTTTATGCACAAAAATTTCGCTCTTTTCAGAGCCCAAAAACCCGCCCATACAACATAGTCAAAATATATCAACAAAATTTTGAGCTCAAAAAACCGGCGGGTTTCCGTGCCTTATCTGGTGGAGCCCCGCCGGTTTCTAATTTTTCAAAAGGATGACTGACTAAAGCAGCCCGAGCACCTCTTTCACCTGAGCAAGCTTGGCATTGGCTAGCTCCGATGCCCGCCACCAGCCATGCTCCAGCGCCTTATCAATCTTGTCATTACCCTCATGCATCAACTGCTCATGGATACGCTGAAGCGGCTTCAGTGTGCGTATCACCTCTTCCGCTAGATCCTGCTTAAATTCACCATAGCCATGCCCGGCGTATTTCTGCTCGAGCTCATTCACGGACTTTCCGCTCAGCACAGACATAATCACTAGCAAGTTAGTAAGCGCCGGCTTTTCGGGACCAGCCTCCACCGAACTACCGGAATCCGTAACCGCCCGCAAAATCTTTTTCTCGATCATCTTCTCGTCGTCACGCAGCAAAATATTACCGGAGTCATCGGTATCACTCTTACTCATCTTCTTGGTGGGGTCCTGTAGGTTCATAATGCGCGCACCAGCTTCCTGCACCGTCGGAGCCGGCACCTTAAACGTCTCGCCGTGGACATTATTAAACCGGGTAGCAATATCGCGTGTCAGCTCAATGTGCTGCTTCTGGTCCTCGCCCACCGGCACTTCATCGGCGTCGTAAAGCAAAATGTCGGCTGCCATCAGCACCGGGTAGTCGTACAGCCCAACCAGTTGCCCGTCTGCGCCCATTTTCGAGGACTTGTCTTTGTACTGAGTCATCCTGTTGAGCTCACCAACCGTCGTGTAATTATTTAATATCCACATAAGCTCAGAGTGAGCCGGCACCTGCGATTGCATAAAGATGTAGGAATGGTCGTGATCGACACCGCAAGCCAAAAGCCAGGCCACCGCCGACCGACTGTCCCGCTTCAACACTTCGGGCTCCGGGCGAGCCGTCAGCGCATGTAGATTAGGAACAAAAAAGAAGTGCTCGCGATCTGGGTCGGCACTCATCTGACCCCAACGCCGCATAGCTCCAATATAATTGCCAAGCGTCAGCTCGCCGGTGGGTTTAATGCCAGAAACAACTCGTTTCACTGTGATGACCTTTCGTTTGCCTTAACTATAACGGGTTTGGTAAATGCTAGCCACTAACGGATAAAAAACGTTAAGCCGCCTACTCTTCAGAGTCGAGGACGGATTGGACCAAAGCCACCGGCTCCATTGCGCCCGATGTCGCCGGCAAATCCTGAACCTTATCCAGCCGGCGCTCAATGGTACGCGACTTACTCGCCGCTGACTCAATCGTATTACTCGCCTCCTGCAACTTTTTGTGCGTCTTATCGAGGAGATCACCAAACTTACCAAACTCGCTCTTAACCGAACCCAAAATCTGCCAAACCTCACTCGACCGCTTCTCGATCGCCAGCGTCCTGAAGCCCATTTGCAAGCTATTGAGCAAGGCCGCCACCGTATTTGGGCCGGCCACCATCACCCGGTACTCACGCTGCAACAGCTCCTGCAAGCCAGGCCGCTGCGTAATCTCAGCGTAAAGCCCCTCAGTGGGCAAATAAAGAATGCCGAAGTCGGTCGTCTCCGGTGGTGCAATGTATTTATCGCGAATATCCTTGGCCTCACTTTTGATGCGGGCAATCAAATCCTTGCCCGCCGCGTCGATCGCACTCTGCTCCCCCACTTCGCGGGCCGCAATCAGCCGCTGGTAGTCCTCCACCGGAAATTTAGCATCAATCGGCAACCACAGCGGCGTCTGATCGTCGGGACCATTTGGCAGCTTAATCGCATATTCCACCCGCTCGGCACTGCGCTTCTTCACCGCCACATTCTTCTCATATTGAGAGCTAGTCATAATTTGCTCGAGCAAATTACCCAGCTGGACCTCACCCCACGTCCCGCGGGTCTTCACATTCGTCAGCACCTTCTTCAGGTCGCCCACGCCGGCCGCTAATGTCTGCATTTCACCCAATCCCTTATGCACCGACTCCAACCGGTCGGACACCATTTTAAACGACTCCCCTAAACGCTTCTCGAGTGTTTCATTGAGTTTCTCGTCTTCGGTCCCCCTCATTACCTCAAGTTTCTCGTTATTGTCCTTTTGCATCAGCTGCAAGCGATTCTCAACCACACTTCGCACTCGCTCCAGTTTTTCTTCATTGGCCTTCGAAACCTGCTCAAGGCTGGAGCGTTGCATATTTCCTAAGGCCATGAGACGCCGGTCGAGCGAATCTCCCACCGACTTCAGGGCTTCCGCCTGCTCTCGCCGATTCATGGCCAAGTCATTCTTGAGCCGCTGCTCTACTCCACCCAGCGCTTCACTAAGATCTTTGCGCAACTGCGAGCCATCATTTGAGCTCGACCTTAGTGTTTTTAGTTGTAAATACAACAATAAAAAGCCGACTAATGTTACTGCTACGAGCACACACAAAATAATAAGAGTAATCATTATCCCAGTATATCAGCCAAACCCGAGCCGTACAAGACCCGAACACCAGACCTGGAGCCTTGCCATTCCGCCCCTCACTCACGGCGAAATGGCAAGGCCACGATACGTCTAGGAACCCGTAAGATCCCGGACCCATCGGTTGGGCTGCTCGTCGGTAGACTTATCAACGAAGCCGTAAGAGCCAAGCGATTGCGCACCGGCACGAGTGCCCATGTTCGTGACGATTTGCTCAAAACCCGCCTCTCTCAGAGCTGCAAAAGCTCGCTTCAGGAGAGTATCCATGATCCATGCCCGATCATCGCGCTCGGCATCATGCGACACAAACACCCAGCCTACATCGCACCAGCGGACATCACGGGTGATCTCATCCGGCGTACGCTCCGTCGGAACGCAGAAAAGTCCTCCGAGCACCCGATCACCGTCGACGGCAAGCACATGCCCAAGGCCCAGGCCTCCACGCAACTCACCATCAATCCCCTTCCGGGTATGTTTGACTGGCGTATCCACTGTGTAACCCGAATCAATAAACCTCGCACCGCGAAATGCAGCACGCAAGGCAGCCTCAATGGCCTCCCAACGTGCCCCCATCTCCTCGTTCGTTAGAAACAAGACTTCAGACATCCTTGTCCATCCCCGATCCTTGGCTTAAAGACACCCCCGTATTTAAATCCACTCAACCTTGGAATACAAGCCAAATAGTCTTAATAAGTCCTAGTTTAAAGCATTTTCGCCATCTAAGCTAACCAAGACGCTTTCCCAGCGCCTCAATCGCCCGCTCAAATGCCGTCTCGTCCTTCAGACTAAGCACCGAGAAAAGCTCCTTCTGCCGCTCAGCAATCACTTTTGACGCATCAAAAACCGCCTGCTCCCCCTTCGGGGTCAGGGTCAGTATGTTCTCCCTCTTGCTGCGCGGATTGGGCTTCTGGGCCACCAGCCCGCGCGCCGATAGCGCCTCAGCTTGGCGCGTTACAACAGCGGGGGTTACTTCCAGACTGTTGGCCAGTTCGCGTTGGCTCGCCTCGCCCAGCGCCAACAGGCCATTCAGTACCCGGAATTGAGAAAAGGTCAGTTTAAAACTGACCTTTAGCTCATTTTCCACCTCTCGCTCGAGGCCGTTAGACACTCGGGCGATTTGATTGAGAAGAGATTTCTCGAACTGAGAATTCCTTACCTGCACTTTTGAACTCCATAAACAATATACCCCTAAACAATTTAGGGGTCAATAGTTTTTATGGTTTCGTTTTTATCGGCACCTCACTCCCCTATTTTTCTATCTGTTGGGCACATAAAATACTTCGAAATTAGTGACAAACTTTCTGCTGACATACGACGCCCGACAGCAAATCATTCAGCCATAAACGAATTTCGTAACTATCTTTTCCACAACTTTTGCACAGCAGCCGATTTCAAAGCCCGAACATCACGTTCCAAACTTGACGTTTTTACTTTACTTAGATAAAGTACCGGTATGTCTTCCATGATAAATCCTGAAATTTGGACTACACCACCCGCCCAAAGACTGACCAGCGCTTTGCTGGAGATCAAAGATGCCACCACCCTACAAAGGTTTCTCCGCGATCTCATGACCGAATCCGAAATTATCGAAATATGCGCCCGATTCGAAGCTGCCAAATTGCTTTCAGAAGGCGCCAAATATACCGATATCACCCAAGCTACTAGACTGAGCAGCCGCACCGTCGCGCGCATTAGCGACTGGTCGCAGAACGGAACTGGGGGCTACGCCGCCGCCCTCAACCTAATCAACCATCATAGCCACAGCACATCTCAATCGGGAGAGGCCTAAGGCTTTTGGATTAATATCGCTATGAATATCCTCATTATCGGCGGCATGCACGGCAATGAACCGCTCGGCCCAGCCATCGTCGCGGCCTTACGGCGTCGGCCTATAGCTGGCGTCACGACCATACTTGCCAATCCCCGCGCCATCAAAACCAACACCCGCTTCATCGAGCAAGATTTAAACCGATCGTTCCCCGGCGACGCTAGCTCCGCGCTATACGAGCCCCGCCGTGCCGCGGTCGTAATGCAGCGCGCCCAGGGCTATGATCTCGTCCTCGACTTCCACAACACCCTGTGCCCCGACAACGACTGTGCATTCATCGGCCCGACTCCAGCCGGGATTCTCATGCAGGCCGCCAGCTTCATTGACCTCACCCGCGTGATTACAGCCGAATACGACTGCATAAATAAGTATCTGCCCAACTGCCTGTCGATCGAAATTAGCATCGCTGGGCCGCGCATGACGATATCAGCCTGGACCCAGATAATCGCCAAATTAGCAGCCGCCTCAAGCCTGCCGCCAGCCCGTTCTATCCGGCGCTACCGGTACCTATACACCCTCACAAATGCCGACCGCGATACCCACCAGCTTACCAAAGCCGGGCTACGGGTTTTTCAACCCCTTCCCCGCCGTTTATCGAATTTACTCGGCCAACCCCACCCGGTGTATCCAATTTTTTTGGGCCAAAACTACACCCAAAATGTGTATGGTGGGCTCATCGAAGATGCGGGCGAGTTTGCCGCAATTGCAAAATAGATGCAAAATGGAATCGACAACTCTGGAAACTACCATGGCTAGCACCACCCATCCCATCACAGAACTTGAGCGCGTCGTTGTAGCCTATCCCTGCGGAAACACCGCCGCTGTCATTTTCGACGAAATACACGAAGACGATTACAAGGACCTCAACGACCGCATTCTCGCAACTTGGAGCGCCCAACAACCCACAGCACCCAAAATCGAGCAATGCTGCCTCGTTACCAAGCCGCAGGATGCCCGCGCAGTGACCCGTGTCGAAATGCTGGGCGGCGAATTCTCGGCCAACGCGGTCCGCTGCGTAGCGCTCATCGTGGCCGGAGACAAAGCCAAAGGCCTCATTGAAGCATCAGGGGCTCCGCGACCACTCGAGTACCAAGTAAAAGATGGCGTGGTAACGCTCGAGATTCCGCTTCCCGAAAATAAGCCCCTAGTCCGCAAAACCGATGATGGCGCCCTCGTCCAACTGGACGGCATAACCCAGCTGGTTGTTACCGACCCAATGCTGCAAGTCAGTCATACTCCCCGCGAGGTTCTCACCAAGCTACTGCGCGAAAATAAGTTTAGCGTCACCGCCCAACCCTGCGTCGGCGCCACTTATTATGACGAAGCCTCCCATAAGTCCGAGTTCTGCGTCTGGATAAAAGATGTCGAAACCATTTTCGATCAATCTAGCTCAGGTAGCGGCACCAGCGCAATTGGGATAGCCCTCGCCATGAAATCCGGAAAGTCGGTAAAGATTAAGGTGGTCCAACCATCCGGTCAGGTCATGACCACTGAGACGAAATTCGTACCCAAGCACATCGTACGATCGTCAATTTCCGGAAAAATTACCATTCTTTATGATGGAAAATTAAAATTATTGTAGTTATATTGCACGGATTATTGCATAAATAATTTATTTTTCAGCACAGAGCAAGTTCAAAATTATTGGAAAATAATTATTTTTCTTGCAAGCATGCGTACATTAATATGCAGTTTTACAGCAAAAATACATGACCATACAAACCAATCAAAAAAGCCCACTTGCGTGAGCTTTTTTGATTGGTCGGGGTGAGAGGACTTGAACCTCCGGCCTCAGCGTCCCGAACGCTGCGCGCTACCAACTGCGCCACACCCCGGTATACCGACCACAATAAGATTTAAACCAAGTTATCTTAGCGTAATATCGCAAGATTTGCTAGGCAGCCTCCAGCTCAGCCCCATCCAGCTCGACCTTCATAAGACCAAGCTGATTCGCCACATACACCTTCAACCAAGCTAACTCACCATTAAAAATACCCGAACTTGCAATAAGGCGACCGCACTCATCAATCTTTCGACGCTGCTCAGCCACATCCGAAGGCGGTGCCACTACAACATCCTCACGGCCTTCCCGAAAACGATAACCCAGAAGAGCAAGCCCCTGCCAACGCAGCAGGCGTATGTGTGTCAGGATTACCGACTCCACCGTACCCACCACAACATCGCGAGCCATTGTTGGCACCAGCACGGCCTCAGCTGCCTCCCGTACCGCAAACAAACTCGACAAAGCCGATTCCATGGCATCAAAATCAATTGCCTCAAAGGCTTTTGCGCTCACCTCAAGCTGCGTAATAACCGCCTTCAGGCTCGGGCTCGGCCGAAACGTCCCTATTACATACCGCGGCTCCACCCGAAAAGTGGGGTGATTGGCCACCGGGAACCCTCCCATGGCCTCCGATTCAATCCGTTTACGTACCGCCTCGACATCCTCATCCATATAGAACGCAAGCTGCTTGCGACCACTCGCAAACCGCAAAGGCGCTCCCAGCACCATTTTCATCGCCCGATCAACATAAGCCGTTGTAAAAGTCGCGTACCCCACATGGAAATCGCGAGGCATCGCAATCACCATGATCGCACCAGTCTCTCCACTCGTGACCTCGGGATGATAAGAATTCGCCGGCCCTGTTGCTTGCGCATAGGCATGCATCAGATTTGTAGACACCACCGCTCGGCCTTCTACAAAACTAAGCCCCTGACGCATCGCCTCATTTATGGCCTGCTGGCCCGCGCCATACAGTACGAAGCGCACCTGCGACAAACTCTGATCACCGTGAGCCGATACAAGTTCTAGCCTCGAAATCGCCATTCTACTCTCCTATAAACCAAAACGGTTTAGGGACTCGACGAACCGATGCTGCCGATGCCCTTGTTAATTGCCGAGGCGCAAATTCCTCACCCAGTATTAGCACCCAGTTCTCCTTAAGCCACTTTTTTTGCTGTAAATACAAATCCAAAAGCCCGCGCTCTGCAAACTCGCGCCGCATCACCCCGCCCGCGTGAGGGTGTTGCTGGGCCTTATCGAGCGGCGAATTGAAACCATGCGCATAATGAGTAAGCTCGTGAAATATTGTAGCCTCCACAACGAATTCTGGTATATCTTCTCGCCGGAAGATACTATTCATCGTAATTATCGTGGTCTTACCATCGGCCGGATCCAAACTAATTGAACCAAGCCGCCGCTTCGCCCGCCTTCCAAACACAATTCTCACATCATTAATCTGCGGGACTTCAGTGAAATAATTATCCCAAATCTTATCAAGAATCCCCTGGAGCCAGCCCTCATCGCGTCTGCTTTTCATCACGACCCGTTGCCTCCCGCTAACAGCGCCTGCTCTTCTTGCTCACCGGTACCGTAATACCGAACGGCCGCACACACATGCAAAGCCGACGGGTTGGGCGCAAAATCGCGATTCCTAATCTTATCTGCCATATCACTCAGCTTAGCACGATGATTGCGCAAAATCGCGGGCGTCAGCACAGCGGCACCCTCAATCATTGTCACAACATAATCAAGTACGACCTCAGCCGGAGCCTTGCCCTGAAGCGCTTCATAAGCTAAGGCATAGGATCGCAACTGGAAATTTTCCTTCGCCTGTTTCGAGAGCTTCTCGGCATCGGTTTTGGTCCGCCCGGTTTTAAAATCCCGAATCTGTACGCCGGCATCCGTCTCAAACAACGCGTCAATCTTACCTCGTAACCGCAACTTGGCCTCAGGCAGCTCAAAACGAATCGGCATCTCGCTGGCTAAAATCTGCCGTTGCACCGCCTGCTCCCGAGTCAAAAAAGCATCAAGTGTATTATGCGCCAGGACTGCATCCGCCTCAGCCGACGCACGGTCTGGATAGCCTCGGGTAGACCAAGTTTGGTCCAAAGCCTGATGGAGCTCCTCCGGTCCAGCTTTATGCCCTGCCATCTCAGATTTATAAAACAATTCAAAAACTCGATGCAGTGCACTTCCGAACACAAGTTGCGGCCCCATCGGCTGCGCAATCTTGAGCACATGCTGGATGTAAAACTCAAACGGGCAGAAATCGTAGCCTCCCAAAGCCGTCACACTAAGATCCAACCAGCCATCCTCGGTCTCAAACGGCAGACGGTCCGGCGTGTATAGGTCACTCAAAGGATAAAATCGTTGTAATTTATTCAATAAAACACTCGACTTTTCAGGCTCGCCCAGTAATGCCGCTGGCGCCATTTGTGCCACTTTTTCGCCAAATACCTCCAATACAAACGGGCTCACCATCTGACGAGCTCCACTCGCCGTAGCTACCGCCGCGCTCACCACCAAATGGCGCTTAGCTCGCGTCACCGCCACATACATAAGCCGCCTAAACTCATGATCGGGCGGCATATCCGTCGGCCGAAGCAATTCCTCAGGGAGCTTACGCCCCATGCTACGCCCAGCCGACCAACTGCGCTGAGTGACGCCCATGAGGTAAACCGTTTCAAACTCTAGTCCTTTTGCTGCGTGGACTGTAAGCAACTGCACGCCGTTCTCGTCGCCGAGTGGTTCTGAAACCTCAAGCGCTGGGGGCTTGGGGAAAGCAATCATATACGAATCTAGACTGGGCGAAAGCGCGACCGTCTCAAAATCCTGCATTTGCTCCATGAGACGACGCAAATCTTCAAAAACCCGAACCATCCTCGGACTCGATTCGGCCTGCCTTTGCCACCGCTCAGCCAGACCTGTATCGAAAACGAGGCGAAATACCAACTGGCTCACACCCACTTCACGAGCCCAGGCCCGCCATTCATCCAGACGTGTCACCAATGCGACCGCCTGGCCGTCGCTACTCCGGCGCAACGCCTCCTCAATCCCCACCAGATCATCGTGTGCCGCTTCCAGCAGCCCGCGGTACTGATCGGCCGTCCACTCCACAAATGGACCAAGCATGACATGCGCAATCGCCTCATCTGTAGCTTGAAACACCAGCCACTTGAGCAAATACCACAACGACAACAGCTCAGGCTGATCGAAAATACTCACTGAAGCCGCCATAGCATAAGGAATACTCTGCCTTACCATTGCTTTGGCCAAAGCCTTAAGAGGCGCATGAGTCGCTGAAAGCACCGCTATAGAACTCGGTGGTTCACCGGCCTGAATACGGGCAGCAATATCACGCAAAATCCCCTCCTGCTCAGCTAAGGCTGTTGAATAAGGACGGTACTCAACTTGGCTTTCGTCATGCAGCGCGAGTAACCGCTTGTTTATACCTAATTTCTGCTCCAGACGTGCTGGATTATTGTTCTGAATAAGTCTGTAGGCCGCATCAAGAACCGCCTGTCCCGAGCGGTAATTGCGCACCAAAACCGCTGGGCCCGCCAAGGTAAAGTGTTCGGCAAACCCGAGGATATTATTTAACTCAGCTCCCCGAAACCCATAAATCGCCTGATCGTCATCGCCAACCGCAAAAATATTTCCCTTCGGCCCAACGAATGCCCGCAGCAACTCATCTTGCACCGGATTGGTATCTTGGTACTCATCAACCAAAACGTAACGATATTCAGCCGCCAGCCGCTCGGCTAAATTTGGGCGCTGCCTCAAAATTTCAAGCGGCAGATACAACTGGTCATTGTAATCATAAGCGCCCGCTTCAGCCTTTATTTCTTCATACAGAGTATATAGACGCGCAAGATCCGCCTGCTCTTCAATATCGCGTGGGTGGATTTTAGTAGAATTCGTTGTCAAATTAGCTACATATTCACTATATTTAGCCGCACTTACCCCGGCATTTTGAACCTGGCCTATATAAGCAACGATCCCCTCAAGAAATTCATATATATTTTCCTGAGGACCATAATAGGTTAAATCAATCCGATGAAAATGTTGCTGCAAAAGCAACGTTTTTTGCGTGTCATTAATCAAACCACCCCGAATCGATCGCCCAATATGGCTCGCAAAACGCCCCAGAAGCTCAGCGCCAAAAGCATGAAACGTCAGCACCGGCACCTGAAACGACTCCCACCCGATAAGATCATAAAGCCGCTCCTGCATTTCCCGTGCGGCCTTTTCGGTAAAGGTCAGTGCCAAGATTTGATTGGGCTTCGCCCTGCCTTCGGCAATCAAATACGCGATCCGACGGGTAATCACCTGGGTTTTTCCGGTTCCAGCCCCAGCTATCACCAACTGCGGACCTTTGTCATGAAGCACCGCTGCTCTTTGTTCAGGATTGAGGCCGTCCAATATATCCATGGAGTCATTCTATCAGAACGCATGTTACGCCTATCAGGCGCTCAGTGGTATAATAAGCTTAAGAGGTAAAAAGAGTGTCTGACCTGATCACACGAACCGCCAGACTCGTCCCCTACGCCAAGCGGCCAAAGCATATCTCAAGCTTTGTGACTGCTTATTTGTATGAGCCGATCACCGGCGATATCGGCGCCTGGCTCGGTAATCTCTATGTCGTAGTAGAAGTACTCATCTCCGGGCGAGCCAGCGAAGAAGTCGTTGACCTGGTTATCGAAACCGCAGGCGAGAAATATTACAACGAACCAGACGGGGAAAAAGATCCCCTTGCCCGCTTTGAAGCTGCAATAAAGCAAATAAACCACGCGCTTTCCGAATACGTAGGTAAGGGCAACGCATCTTGGATCGGCAAACTCAGCGCCATCATAGCAGTCCAAAGCGGACACGAACTCCATGTCGCCCAAACCGGCTCCGCAGAAGCCTTCCTCTATCGCGGCAAGGCTGCCTCCCGAATTAGCATACCGGAAACGAACCGACCCACCACACCATCAAAAACCTTTGGCTCCATCGCGACCGGCGAACTCGAAGCCGGTGATAAACTTCTTATCGCCACTCCCGCACTCGTGCACCAGGTACCGCTCGCCAAACTACAATCCGTAGTAACAAACGGTAGCCCAAACAGCTCGATCGCCGAGATCAGCCAGCTATTAGATGGCGCCATTACCAACCGGATCGCCGCCCTCGTCATCGAAATCACCAC
>Ga0157378_10003356_pt1 | contig 14242 bp, 9 predicted proteins | sample M65metaG_FD_115309 | JGI IMG/M metagenome (GOLD analysis project Ga0157378, IMG submission 115309) | Miscanthus rhizosphere microbial communities from Kellogg Biological Station, Michigan, USA - M6-5 metaG | ecosystem: Host-associated > Plants > Roots > Rhizosphere > Soil | place: USA: Michigan...
AAATAGATCCACATAAGAAGCTCGGTACAAAGCGAGCAACCAGGAGTAACCCAACATTGCGACCGGAACCAGTGAGGTTAAGGATGATTGTGTAGAGAGCGATCGTGTCAAACCAATCGCCCATCTGGCTGACTACCTGACCAAGCCACAGTTGTCGGAAGTTGCGATTCCGGCGTAGGAGATCGATGTAGCCAACAGGCTGTAAGGATTCGGATTTTTTCTTTGCTGAGACGGTTGCCACGCGTTATTTGTCCAGTGATGGGAGATTGCAACCTGGCAGAAACATTGTCAAACGAAGGTTTGGTGAAAGACTGTCATCCGCAGATTACGCAGATTACGCAGATTTCTTTTCGACATGCATGTGCTGGGAGCGCAGGCGTCCTCGCCTGCTAACTAGATCTCTCAAACGTTACGGATGCAGCTAACGCAGTTCGCGGCAAACATGCAGCCGGAGGACGTCCTGCTCCCAGCAAGTTCTAAAAGAAATCTGCGTAATCAGCGTAATCTGCGGATAGCTCTCTGGGTCTCTCAAGCACTATGACCGAAGCTCTCAATCTGACCTGTCAATATGCTCGGCAGGCCAGTCGTTACTCATTGTGCCTGGAGAAACCAGCCAATATTCGAACCTTCACCCCTAATCCCCCTACGGCACACAAGTTGAAAAGAGAAAGCGTGCGGCTGAGAGGCTTTAGAGCCTCACGGACTCTCCGCACGGAGTTCGGAGCCGCCAAGTTCTCTGATATGCAGTAAGTTCAAAAGGTCATGAGTGTCATGTCATCTCACCCAGCACGGCGGCTCCCCTAAGAAGGAGTCGCCCCTTGCCCAACCAAATAGGAGACGACCTGAGTTGCTCCCAGGTCGTCTCCGGTTATTTATTTGGCGAAATGATGACTGAATGCTTGACCAACACGTTTAGAGCAAGGAGTTCCACAGGTAATCAAATGGACTTACCCCCGACGTCTAAAACAGGTCGCTGGGCGTTATTGAACGCTGCTCTGCGAAATCCCGTCTTTGCCTGGTGGCAACGAAACCAGGTTGTCGTTTCATGGGTGATGCTGATTGTGCCACTTACAATCGCTATGGTGTACGGCACAGTTCTCAAGCCGCTCCTGCCATACTTAATCATTTCTCCAATTTCGATTTTTGCTGCGTATCTGATCTACCGTTGCACGGTCTCGCGTCTAAACGACAAGACTAAAGAAGTCGAAACACTGAGTAAGCTTCACTTGGCTACCGCGGAAGCACTCGCGACAGCAATCGACGCAAAAGATCAGATTACCCATTGTCACGTTCGTCGATTGCAGATTTACGCGACGCGAATGGGCGAAATATTTGAATTGTCTGAGAAGGAAATATCAGCTCTGAAAGCCGGCGCCTTGCTTCATGACATCGGCAAACTCGCAGTCCCTCCGCACATTCTTAATAAGCCAGGCCGACTGACTTCCGCAGAGTTTGAAAAAATGAAGATCCACACGGTCGTCGGTGCTCAAATCCTCAGTCGGGTGGATTTTCCTTATCCGGTAGTTCCAATCATTCGCCATCATCATGAGCAGTGGGATGGTCGAGGTTATCCCGATCGACTTAAAGGAGAGCAGATTCCGATTACGGCTCGAATCCTTTCAGTTGTCGACTGTTTTGATTCTGTGCGTGAGGATCGACCCTTTAGACGGGGTATGACGCTCGACGACGCCACAGCCCTGTTGATGCGTGGGTCGGGTACACACTTCGATCCTAAAATCGTAGAACAATTCCTAAAGCATCTACCTCAGCTTGACGCAGAAATAACTGCACTTGGTTTACAGCACGCGGCGCCCGCAGCACCCTCGGCTGACCAATTTCATCTCAGTGAGATCGATCTGACCCAGACACGGGAGCGCGGTGCTTACCTGGCTTACGACCAGATTAAGAAAGCGCATCGCGAAGTCTACGCATTGTATGAGATCGCTCGCACCTTCGGGACGTCGCTCAACATGGAACATACTCTCGAGATTCTCGTCGATAAAGTGGCGCATGTAGTTCCATTCGACACTTGCATTGTTTATTTCTACGACGACATGCAAGGGTTTGCGACTGCGCGTCACGTTGTAGGTAAGTATGCAGACATATTGACGGGGAGGTGTATCGCGCCCGGAGAAGGCGTGACTGGTTTTGCCCTCGCACACCGCAGCGCTGTGAATCAGCTTCATCCAAGTCTCGACTTTACTGATCTCAATCCAGCTGCCGGTATTAAGTATCACTCAATGGCGTCGTTACCTCTGTTCAAAGATGACGTGTTGCTCGGTGCCTTGTCGGTCTATTCAACAGAACTCGAACAATACACTCCCGACCACATGCGTCTGCTGGAGACAGTTACAAAACTGGCCTCCGATGCTCTCGCGAACGCTATGCAGCATGCGGAAGCGGAATCACACGCGTTGACTGATCCGCTCACAAGCCTGCCAAATGCACGTTCACTTGCTGTACGTTTTGAGGAAGAAGCTGCTCGCGCGCGAAGAACCGGACGAGGCTTCCAGGTTGTCATGCTGGACCTGGATGAATTCAAGCACGTCAATGACAATCACGGCCACAAGCTTGGCGACAAAATGCTTCGCGAAGTGGCAGCCATTGTGCAGAGCCAACTTCGTGAATACGATTTTCTCGCACGCTATGCAGGTGATGAATTTGTAGCCCTTGTTCAAGAAGTCGTGGGCGTGCAGGTGGAGGAGCTTTGCGCCCGTATTGAGAGTGCTGTCTCCCAGTTCTCACTTCCGGTAGGACGGGACGGGACGGCGCGCGTTGGGATTAGTGTTGGTACCGCGACATTCGGCGCGGACGGTGAAACGCTGGATCAGCTCCTAAATGCTGCAGACGATCAGATGTATCGGATGAAGTCGACTCACCGCGCTGGCCGAAACCTGCCAGTGGCGCCCCCGAATGTATCTACCTCGGATCCGGAAAACGTGGTCGTCATCATCTGAATGTCCGATACTGCTTTCGAGCCTCTTGCAAAATTTAAAGAGAGACCACGAAGGCAAGAAATTTTCAGGTAAGGAAGGGGACCCTGTCCCCGCTCAACAAGGTCTGGGAAGCTGCGGACAGGGTCCCCTTCCCAACCTGCAAATTGGGGGCGATTTCAACTTATTTTTGCAAGAGGCTCTTTAGCTGGCAAGTTACTCGTCTGCAAGCCAAGAGCCTTACAAAAACAGCGTAATAGTTTGACCCTCCTCATTGTTTTTAAGAGACTGTTTAGCATTTCGTTTCTCTTTGTTGGGCGGTCTTGAGCCAATCGGAGCGACAAGCTAAAGCATATCGGACATCAATCATCTTGACAGCACCGTCGCTCATCGCTTTCAATCGGCTATAGGCACTCATTCGGTGTGCCAACCTTGGGGAACCTGAGGCGTTCCTCAATCTTGTTAGCTCCAGCCTTTTGACAGCATGGCAGTTCCCGCCGAAAACCAAGGCGCAACTCTTTTGATTGTTGATGATGATCCCCAAACCAGGGATCGGTTGCGCGAAATCTTCGAAAATGCCGACTACCGCGTTGTAACCGCAACGGAGGCGGCGTCCGCTCTGCGTGTACTTAAAGGTGTGCGGTGCGACCTCGTAGCGCTCGACCTCGAGATGCCCGGGGTTGACAGCCTCGCTCTGTGCAAATTGCTGCGAGCACAGCCACTCACTGGCAAGTTACCCATCATTGCGCTTTCCGAAAGCGACGACGAAACCCGAAAGGTGCAAGCCTTCACCGCCGGTGCCGACGATTACATAACCAAACCTTCAACGCCGGGCGAACTGTTGTCGCGCGTTAGCTTGCATGTCCGTACATCACAGCGTGAATGGGCTCTTATCGGCAGCAACCGCGAGCTCAGATTCCTTTCGGAGATTGGTCGGGGACTCCTGCGTGCGCTCGAGCCGGAACAACTAGTGCGTCGCGTCGCTGGAGCGACCTACGATGGTATTGATGCGTCGCTGTGTGCAGCGTATGTAACTGTGGGTCGTGATTCTTACGCCGTGTGCGTTTTTGATCGCGAAGGAAGTGCGGACGATCCTTCTTTGTTGGACCGAGAAGCACTTAACGATTGGTTACGTTCAACAGCTTCCGCCAGTTCGTTAACGGTAGTTGAACGCGAGGCTTTTCTACTAAGAGACGACATTCACACAACAGAGTATGTGGCGCCGTTACGTTTTGCGGGCCGCGCAAAGGGAGCATTGATTGTTGCCTTTGATCGTCGTGAGGATTGTAGTGAAACTGAGCGGCGTTTGATCGACGCAGCTGCGCAACAGACTGCGTTGGCCGCACACATCTGCTCGCTGTACCAGGCAGCTCGAGACACGTCGTTTAGTTTGGCAAAGGAAGTAGAGCTTCGGACCGCTGAGACCGAAACACAAAAGAGATTCATCGAAGCCATCATCGATTCTCTTCCAGTTTCACTTTATGCAGTCGATCGCGATTACCGTGTTGTTGCCTGGAACCGCAACCGCGAACTTGGCGAACTGGGTATTCCTCGTGGTTCAGCCCTCGGCCGAAACGTTTTCAAAGTACTGACAAGACAACCGCGCGAAGTTCTAGAACAGGAATTCTCACGAGTATTTGAAAGCGGGGAGATCGAACGAATCGAACAGGAGACTACCACCGGGAAAGGTGAAATCAGGAACTGGCTGATCAGCAAGATTCCGATGTGGGCTGATTCTAGCGGTGAAGTTTCACATGTGATCACGGTAGGTGAAGAGGTAACAGATCGCGTCGAGGCAAATCGCGCAGTGGCTCGAGCTGAAAAGTTGGCTGCAGTTGGACGATTGGCGGCAGGAGTAGTCCATGAGATTAACAACCCACTGGCGACGATCTCGGCGTGTGCTGAGTCGCTGGAGTCTCGATTGAATGAGGGCGCTTTCGATGGCTCACCGATGGTTGAAGATCTTCGCGAGTACCTGGGTTTAATCCGCAGCGAGGCCTTTCGATGCAAGATGATTACGAACGGACTTCTCGACTTCAGTCGAACAAGAGCGTCGGACCACGTTACGATTGATCTGGGTGACGTTATTGGTTCAGTGATCCGATTGCTATCGCACCAAAAGCGAAGATCCGCGGTTGAGTTCCGAGTAAATATTGCAGAAGACTTAGCAAGGGTTTCAGGCGATCCCGGTCAATTGCAGCAGGCACTGATCGCACTTGCCACGAATGCACTTGATGCGTTGGTGTTCAGCGGCATTCTAACGATCGACGCAAAGAACGACGGAAAGAAAGTGGTGGTTGAGGTGATCGATAATGGGGTGGGTATTCCCCCTGAAAACCTGCCGAAGATTTTTGAACCCTTCTTCACGACTAAGGAGATTGGGAAGGGAACAGGTCTCGGCCTCGCAGTGTGTTATGGTATCTTAACCGAGCATGGCGGCTCGCTGGATGTGCAGTCTACAGTGGGAGTTGGCACCACATTCACAATTACTCTACCCGCAGTTAATCTCAAAGAGGAATAGAAGGATTGAGTGAGCAACAGCAGGCACGAATACTGATTGCCGAAGACGAGGCCAATCTCAGGCTTGTGCTGCAAAAAGAGCTGGAGCGATTAGGCTATCGAGTTCAGGCCGCGCCAGATGGCGAAGCTGCGCTCCGTCGTCTCGAAGAGAGCAATGTCGATGTCTTGCTGTGTGATATCAACATGCCTCGCATCGATGGCATGGAGCTTCTTCGTCGTGTTCACGAACGTCCAAATCCCCCGGAAGTAATCATGCTTACCGGACAGGCAACTGTTGAGACCGCCGTCGAAGCGATGAAGCTCGGTGCTTACGACTACCTCACGAAGCCTTATCGCATCACCGAATTGGACATACGAGTAAAACAAGCTGCGGATAAGCGAAGGCTACGTGTCGACAATGTACGTCTGCGAGAACAACTCGCGAGACAATCAGCTTTACCCGAGATCGTTTCAGTTTCGGAGCTAATGAAGGAAGCAATCAGGTTGATCGAGCGAGTGGCGCCCTCCGAAGCCTCCGTGCTAATCACGGGTGAATCAGGGACGGGTAAAGAACTGGTCGCTCATGCCATTCACCGTCTATCAAGTCGAGCTGAAGCATCATTCGTTGATTTGAACTGTGCAGCGTTTCAGGAGTCGCTTCTCGAATCGGAGTTGTTTGGTTACGAAGCCGGAGCGTTTTCAGGTGCAAAGGGTCGCAAGCTTGGATTGATCGAACTTGCCGATGGTGGAACGTTGTTTCTGGATGAAGTCACCGAATTGCCTGCGCAGTTACAAGCAAAACTCCTTAGAGCAATTGAAACGCGAACATTTTTCCGAGTTGGTGGTGTCCGCAAAGTCGAGGTGAATGTGCGCATTGTGGCCGCGACGAATCGCAACCTCGAGACTGTGGTAAACGATGGAGTGTTCCGATCCGATTTGCTTTACCGCATCAATGGCTTTCAGATTAGTCTCGCGCCATTGCGCGAGAGACCTGAGGACATCGAACCCCTGGCTCGGCATCTTCTCAAACAAGTCGGTGGCACAACTCCTCCAGAATTAACACCCGACGCCTTCGAGGCGCTGCGTACTTATGGTTGGCCAGGAAACGTCAGACAGTTAAAGAACTGTCTTGAACGCGCGGTCATTCTTTCCAACAACGGACGCATCACCGTCACGGAACTCCCTCCTGAAGTCCTGCGACCAAACGCTATTGTCCCCGTTGCAGGCACTGCCTCTCCATTGCCGCCCACTGCTGACGTTGTTGTTTCACCGACAGCAGCACCAACCGGATCCCTGCGCGAGGTGGAACGACAACAGATCCTTGCTGCTTTGGAGCAAACTGGTTGGCATCGCGGCAAAACTGCGGAAATCCTAGGCATCTCTCCATCAACACTCTATCGCCGCCTCCGCGACTATGATCTCGAGCGCAGACGATAAATCAAACTTGATACATCTCAATCTCCCTATCGAGTCGACTTAAGCTTCTTCCGATCAGTCTTTCCTCGATCGTTCTTAGGTATGGAGTCGACAAACTCGATCCAGCGCGGATATTTGTAGACGGCAATGCTTGCTTTAACGAATTGCTTGATCTCTTCTGCCAGTCGCTCGCTCGCTGAATAACCCTGGCGGAGCACAACGAATCCTTTTGGCTTGATCAGTCCCTCGGATTCGTGACCAACCACCGCACATTCAAGCACTGCCTCATGTTTAAGCAAACAGTTTTCGATTTCCGCCGGCGCTACGAAAACACCCGACACTTTTAGCATCTCGTCAGTTCGTCCGTGATACCAATAGTAGTCGTTCTCATCAACATGAAATTGATCCCCGGTTGTGCACCAGTCGCCCGCAAATGTCTCTTTCGATTTTTCATGAGCGTTCCAATAACACAGCGCCGCCGAATCACCTTTGATCTTGAGGGTTCCCATTTCGCCCACCGCTACCTTGGTTCCTTCAGCGTCGACGATCTTTGCTTCATAACCGTTAACGATACGACCCAGGCTTCCAGCTTTAACATCACCAGGTCTGTTCGTGATGTAGATATGAAACATCTCCGCCGATCCGATACCGTCATAGATGTCGACACCAAATGACTTCATCCAGCGCTCGTACAGCTCGATTGGCAATGCTTCACCAGCCGAGTAACAAAAACGAAGACTGGCCAGATCGGACCTGGAGCTGTTTACCTGGTTGAGCATTGAATTAATCATCGTGGGCACGGTTGTGAGAATCGTCGGTTGATAACGTTTGATTACTTCAAACATCCTCTCCGGAGTTGAACGCTCAGCAAAAAGCGCAGTCGCACCTCCAACCGCGAAGGGAAATAAAAGGTTCGTTCCGGTCGCGTAACCGAAGAAAAGGTTCGGTACGGAGACAGTGAGATCGTCAGCGTTTACGCCCATTGTTGCTTTTGCGAAGACTTCGGTGTTGTAGGGAAGATCGTGTTGTAGATGCACTGCACCTTTCGGATGACCGGTTGAGCCAGATGTGAACAGCCAGATGGCAACGTCGTCTCGATGCGTGTCAGCTGCCGTACACTCGTCAGGCGCAGCGTCGACGTACTCATCGAAGCGTACGAATCGGGTTCGGAGAGGAGGCAGTTCGTCATCGTAGTCTCCGACGATCAAGACGACCTTCAAGTAGCGAGCGTCTTTCACGGCCTCCGCAAAGGTGGGCAGGATTGAATGATGAACAATCGCCGCGCGAGCTCGGGTGTAATCCAGGTAGTACGCATAGTCTGTCGCGGGAAGGAGTGGATTCACCATCGTTATGACGGCTCCCACACGCGCAGCTCCGAACCAGGTCCAGACAAACTCGGGACAGTCGGGCAGAACCATCAGTATTCGATCTTCGATTTCGATTCCGAGGTTACGAAAAACATTTCCGGTCTTGTTTGACAGCTTGACGACGTCGCCGTAGGTCCAGGTTCGATCTTCAAAGTACATGCAGACCTTGTTCTCTCTACTCTTATTAACGTTGTGATAAAGGAAGTAGTCGGCCATGTTGAAATGTTCTGGAAAGGTGATGCTCATAATCGGCTTTGCCGCCTGATGTGAGGCGTGGCTCTGCCCCGCCGTAATGTCACCTAACTATAAACGGCGCGCAGCTGAGCCGCGCGTAGAATACTTCGACACGGTGAACGGCGCGGCAAAGCCAGGCCTCACATCGGGCGGCGAAGCCGGATGAAAACGTTCAACAAACAAGATAGGGGCTGATGCAGCAAAACCTTACGTGACGAGGTTCGGGTGGAGTTTTTGATCGATGTATCGGACCAGTTGCTCCCGATCTTCCTCGCTGATGAAATTAAACCTGACGGCAAATCCTATCTCCGAAGCCTCGTCGACTACTTCAGCCCAGATTCCGAGTGTGTGAGTGTCCGGTAAATCGAACTCCAGCCAAATTAATTCTTTTACTTCTACGTCGCCGCCGGTGAGGACAAAACATCCGCTGCGACTAACGTCAGTAATCGCGGCATCGTGGTTCTGTGACACGGCACCCTGCCAACGAGCAGGCAGGTTAACCTTGACGCGGGGGGCGGATCTTCTTTCTCTCTCCATGCTTGTTTAAGTAACCGCTGCTAGGGATTTGCGAACGGGCATCCGACCTGGCCATGAGTTGGGTCCAGGTAAGTGCGTGCTTCCCAGAGTTCAGGGAAGAACTTTTTGTCGAGAGTTGTTTTTAAGTAGCCGATTCCTTCGGAGCCACCAGTACCTCGTTTCGCCCCGACCATTCGCTCCACCATTTTGATGTGATGAGATCGCCAGAGCGCGAAGTATTCGTCGTGTTCAAGAAGAGCTTCTGACAACTGAAACTCTTCGTGGCGACTTTCAAAATGAGTCAATATCTCGAGAACAGCCCGGGTCCGACTTCCATAGTTCTGCCGGGTGTCGTCTTCTTTGGTGTCCGCAGGCGCATTCAGTCCTCTTCGTTCAAGCGTGGCAAAGAATGCATCAGCCAGGGAAGGTTGTGCGGCCCTTAGTTTGAGTCGTTCATGGGCGAAACTATCATCAGCAAACTCCTGTAGGATTTGCTTGTCCTTTAGGCCAGACGAAAACTCAATTTCTCTAAACTGCATCGACTGAAAACCGCTCGCCGGATTCAATTCATCTCGGAAAGCCAGGAAACTGATCGGGGTCATACTTTCAAGAATGTGAATTTGATTTACCAGGAGCTTCTCAATCTCTACAACTCTGCGAATCGCCCTGGTCGCTGCAACCAAACGGTCCTCGGCTAACAACACAATTGCAGCGTCAAGTTCATGCAGAATCTGTTTGAACCACAATTCATAAGCTTGATGCACGGTTATGAAGAGTAGTTCGTCATGGTGTGTGGGCTCTGACAGGCAGTCTTGCAGATTGATTAGATCTGGAACGCGTAGGTACTTGTTGTATGAAAGAGGTGGCTTCTCGCCGTATGTATTTGACATCTACTCTTAAATGTTTAGCGCACGATGTAAGGCCAAAGACGCAAGTCGTTATTCTAGAACGCGGCTCCAACTGTCTCGTGCGCCTGATACGCTTTTGTTTCTGAAATCTTTTTCATTTCCGCAATTACAAGCTCAAGCTCTTCATCGCTTGTGTAGAAGTGGGGAGAAATCCGAACGCCAGCACCGGGACGGTAATCGATAATGAACTCTCTGCGGACGAGTTCCTTTGCGATCGCCGAAGCATGTTCGTGCGCCACGGTAATGGTGCCTCCTCGCTTCGCCGAATCTCCAGGACTTGTCACATGAAACCCGGCTTCTTCTGCGAGCTGAATCAGGTAGTCCGTTTGACGGGTGCTCTTCTGGCGTATTTTTTCTACTCCGATTTGGTTGATGATCTCGTAGCCTGATGCCGCGGCATAGAGAGCCGGAATGGCTGGTGAGCCATGGAGAAATCGTGTGATGTCCGGCGCATATCGAAGTTCTGTAGCAAACGCAAATGGTTGTTCGTGGGCCATCCATCCCGTTGTCTTGGGTTCGAGCTTTTGTTGCAGATCCGGTCTCACGTAGAGGTATCCGGCGCCTGGTCCTCCGCAAAGCCACTTCACGGAACCTCCTGTGGCGAAGTCTGCGTCGAGTTCCTTAACACTGAAAGGAACTGTTCCTGCTGATTGGTATGTGTCCAGTACGACCATTGCTCCAACTTCGTGTGCTCGGTCGATGATGGCCTTTGCATCCTGCAGGAATGCGCTCTTGAATAGCACGTGCGAGAACGGTACTAATAATGTGCTTTCGTCGATCGCCGCCAACATTCGCTCAAGAGGCACTGTAATTCCGTCGTCGGACTTCACGGTTTCAATTTGCAAGCTCCCATCACGAGCGTGAGCTTCATATACATACATGACCGAAGGAAAATTCAATTCCGAATAGACGATCTTGTTTAGCTTTGGAATCGGTTGCAGGCAGGACAGTATGAGTGACTCACAAATGGAAACGTTTTGATGCATGACGACGGAACCCGGATCGGCGCCGATGATTTTTGCAATCTCATTACCGATCGTAACGGGCATGTCCCACCAACCCTCGGCCCACGCGCGGACGCCGCGAGTAGCCCAGACTTCGGCGTACTCATGGAGGCGTTCGTAGGTACGTTTCGGCATCGCACCGAGGCTGTGCGAGATTAGATAGACGGTTTTTTCGAGGATGGGAAAGTCACTTCGCCATTGCAGCAGTTCATCAGTCAAACAGAAATTCCTCCCAAAGCACTCTGCTCTCACGTTTACTTTAACATGCAGGACCGATGCTGAACACGGTAAGAAAAGTGTCCTAAATAGAGACTTATTCTGCGTAGAAAGCGATTAACTTCTTGTTTTCGTTGCAAGGTTTCTTGGTTGCCAGTGCAAACCCTCCACGATGTTTCCCACGCCGCCCGTGTTAAAGTGATCTCCTACGCTATGTGGAAGTTTGCCAATCCAATACGACATCAAATATCGCAGACAGTTTGGCCTACCCAGAATGAGGCAGCGAAATCGCTTCTTTACAAGCCGATCAATATCGGACGGCTAACCGCGAGTGCTCGAACGTGGGTTCCGGCAATGGTTCCCTGGAGAGCAACTGACGATGGTTTTGTCACTAAACAAAACCTCGAATGGTACCGGCGCTTTGCGCAAGGTCGACCCGCTGTTTTGGTTGTCGAAGCTACTGGCGTACGAGATATTCCGAGTGGGCCGTTGCTTCGAATCGGAGATGACCGATTCCTTCCCGGTTTGCGTCAACTTGTAGACGTTGTGAAAGAAGCGAGCGCCGGTGAGACGCTACTCTTTATCCAGATTATCGATTTCCTCTCCGTCAAACGACGACCTGAAAAAGAGAAGTACTTTGATCGCTTTCTACAAATCCGAACGCCACATCGAGAGCGATTAGCGAAGGCCACCACCAACGACCATTGGCTCGATGCGTCTGAAGGTGATGTGCGCTCTGTTTTCAAAACATTGACCGACGAAGTCCTGGCCAACGTGCTGAATGAAAGAGAACTTGAGGCTCTTCGCTTCGGTTATCGTGAGCGTGTTACTGATGTCCACCTGCCACACATCAAACAACTACCCCAGGAGTTGCCATCCATTTTTGCGGCGGCTGCTGAGCGAGCGCGAATGGCTGGGTTTGATGGCGTAGAACTTCACTATGCGCACGCTTACACGATGGCTGGATTTTTGAGTGCGCAAAATGATCGTAACGATGGCTATGGTGGCTCACTGAAAAATCGATTGCGCTTGCCGTTGGAAGTTTATCGAGCAGTGCGTGAAAGTGTCGGCGAAGACTACGTGGTGGGTGTGCGTTTCCTTGCCGATGAGGTTGTCGAGGGTGGGAGCAGAGTCGACGATGCTGCTTTCTATGCCGTTGAATTCGCACGAGCTGGATTTGATTTTCTGTCACTTTCGAAAGGCGGCAAGTTTGAAGACGCGCATCAGCCCAAACTCGGGCAGGCGGTTTACCCGTACACGGGCCGCAGCGGTTACGAATGCATGCCGACGGTGTTGTCGGATGAACGCGGACCTTTTGGAAGAACCGTTCCACTGGTCGCAGTCATAAAGCAAAGAGTAAACGGTGCGGGGTTCAGAACCCCTATCGTCGCGACTGGTGGGATAGGCACCTTTGAGCAAGCGGAAGAGATTCTGAAGTTAGGGCTCGCGGATATCGTCGGCATGGCGCGCCAGGCACTTGCTGATCCTGATTGGTTTGTGAAAGTGAAACTGGGACGTGGGAATGAAGTGCGGCGTTGTACTTACACGAACTACTGTGAGGCACTCGATCAGGCACACCGTCCTGTGACCTGCAAACTATGGGATCGTGTTGACCTTAATGAGCCCGGAATTGCAACTGTTGACGATGGTCGGAGGCGATTAGAGCCACCGGGATGGAAGGAGTAGTCTCTTCGATGAGAGTTATGCAAGGCAGCTTTGCAGTCCGCGATCAGCGGACGACTGCTAATAGCCCAGCACTTCAGTGCTGTGAAGTATCGAGGAGCGAGCGAGTCCGTGAAGCGGACGACTGAAGGAGGTTCCTAACGGATTGTTTCAAGAACGTTTTTGGTTCAGCCGTCCGTTTCACGGACTGAAAGAGCAACCATCGCGGTCCCCAGCGATAAATCGCTGGGCTACTATCATTCGTCCGCTTCGCGGACTACAACTTTTTCATACAAAACCTTCCGGATCGAAGTCACTCTTGCTTGTGCTGCTGGTCATACTTCGCAATAAAAATCGGATCTCGCTGCTTTAAATCTTCATAACTAACGCGACCACTTCTGGTCATCACACTAAACGCCAAATCGATCGGGTTGAGACCCACGTACTTTGCTGCGTTCTCAAACCAGACCATGCTCTCGTAGGCCGCAGCCTGATAGTCTTCAATTACTGGTCGTCGCACCGCTGTGAATTCGGCGAGTGCTTGTGTGACGTCAACCCTGACGCGAAAACTTTCTGCGAGTGCGATAGCATCTTCCATCGCGAGCTTTGTTCCCGACCCAATCGAGAAATGGGCTGTATGGAGTGCATCGCCAAGTGACACCAGGTTCTCAAAAAACCACTTCGCATTTTTGACGAGTACAAAATTGATCCACTTCGAGTTGTTCGACAACAGTTGATGGCCGCCGAGATCTCGTTCAAACACAGCAGCCAGGTAATTACGCGTTTCCTCGTCCGACTTTGTTGCGAATTGAGCGCATTCCCAGGTTTCCGGATCGCATTCCACAATAAACGTACTAGTCGTCTGATTAAATTTATACGAATGAGCGGCAAACACTCCGGGTTCATTTTCGCGAAACGTCAACGTTAAGCCGTGAAAGAGTTGATTGGTGCCATACCAGATGTAACGATGCGACCGCACGTCGAGCTGTGGCTGTAACTCCGCGGCGTAACGAGTTCGTACCCCACTGTTCACTCCATCCGCGGCCACCATGAGATCACTTTTGTTTCGCAGTGCTTCAAAATCGACAATCTCTGAACGGAATTGGATCTCAACGCCGAGTTGTTCGGCACGATGCTGCAGAATCTTCAGTAGTTGCAGTCGCGCCATTCCGGAGAAACTGTTTCCATGTATCGAGATCTTCTCGCTGCCATGAACGACATCAACGTTATCCCACGCTTCAAAGTGTCTCGTGATTGCAGCGTGAGACTCTTCGTCTGCAGCACGCAGATTGGCGAGAGTCTTTCCAGAGAAAACAACTCCCCATCCAAAGGTGTCGTCGGGGCCATTCCGCTCGTAGACTTTGATTTGATGATCGGCATCGGACTTTTTCATGAGGATCGCGAAGTACAACCCCGCTGGTCCACCGCCGATGATGTTGATGTTCATTGCTACGCTTGTTGAGGTGTTGTCTGCGGCTGTCTCTATT
>Ga0157378_10003357_pt1 | contig 14241 bp, 11 predicted proteins | sample M65metaG_FD_115309 | JGI IMG/M metagenome (GOLD analysis project Ga0157378, IMG submission 115309) | Miscanthus rhizosphere microbial communities from Kellogg Biological Station, Michigan, USA - M6-5 metaG | ecosystem: Host-associated > Plants > Roots > Rhizosphere > Soil | place: USA: Michigan...
GTGTTGAGTTTCACTCCGTCTACGCCTACATCCGGGTTGCATGCGCTGCTTGTGGAGACCAGAGCTCCTCAGTTCGAGATCAAACATCGGCGCGCGTATTGGATCGACGAGAAGCCCAATTCCCCATAGCTGTGGATGACGCGGTATCTGACAAGCCCTCGGAGTGTTGTGCGGCCGATTCTATTTCTTGCACGTCGACAGGCTCGGGCTTTGGTAAGATTCGCGGCATGAAGAGGCGAACATTGCTGGAAGCCGCTCCGTTGGCGGTGTTGGTGCCGAGCGGAATGCTGGAAGCGATGGAATCGGCGTTCGCGCGGGTTCCGGCCGGCAGCTTGGCTTCGGGGGAGCAGGAGAAAGGGGGCGGAATGGCAGGATCGACTGCGGTGTACGAATTGCGGGTGTACCACGCGAATCCCGGAAAGCTGGAGAGCCTGGTGGCGCGCTTCCGGGACCATACGATGAGGATTTTCGCGAAACATGGAATCAAGAGCGTGGCGTACTGGACGGCGTTGGACGAACCGGTCAAAAGCAGCACGCTGATTTACATGCTGGAGCATCCGAGCCGCGATGCGGCCACAGCAAACTGGAAAAACTTCCAGGAAGATCCGGAATGGAAGAGCGTGAAAGAGAAATCAGAAGCGAATGGGAAGCTGGTGGAGAAAATTGATTCCACGTTCCTGACGCTGACAGATTTCTCGCCGCGGTTAGGATGACTGGATTAGCGGAAAAACGCCAAGGCGTAACCCGAAATCGGATATGGTTACAAGCCAGCTAGCGATTTTCGCGAGATTACCGTCGCACAATCACTTCCTGAAAATTCACGCAGCAGACGCATGGGTGTGGCGTATGAAGCCAAGGGGCACGGCGCGCCAATTTGACTAGTGGTCACTGAAGGAGATCGCATGAAACGGCGATTTTTTCTGAAATCGATGGCGGCGGGGGTGTGTGCGTTTGCGCATCTTCCGCTGTTGCGAGCGGCGCTGCCGAAGATGAAGATCACGCGGATCCGCGGTTACGCGCCGCCCAATCCGAATCCGCTGTTCAATCAGGCCGATACCGTTGTGACGATCGAAACCGACGCGGGGATTACGGGCGTCGGTGAAGGCGGATTCCCCGACGCGCTGAAGCAGTGCGCGGGCCGGCTGATCGGACAGGACCCGCAGCATATCGAACGCCTATGGCAGGACATGTCGCGATCGTTCTTCTATCCGCCGGGTCGTGAGAAGGAGCACGCACTTGGCGCGCTGGATCTTGCGCTGTGGGATATCAAAGGCCAGGTGCTGAAACTGCCGGTACACGAAATTTTGGGCGGCATGGTGCGAAATTACTGCGAATGCTACAACACCGCAGGGATCGTGCCGGGGATCAAGGCAGGAATGAGCGTGAAGGAACGCGCGGCGGCGACCATTGCGGCGGGTTACCGGGCTTTCCGCATGGGAGCAGCGGACACGCCCGCGAATACGACATTCAATACACGGCAGAAAGTGAACCAGCTGTACGAAGAATGCGTGCAGGCGCGCGAAGGCGTGGGCAAGGATGGCGACTGGTGCGTCGATTTTCACCAAAGATTCGATCTGTCGGATGCGGTTCGCGGATGCGAGCTGATCGAAAGCCTGGCGCCGTTGTTTGTGGAGGATCCGGTGCGCGCGGAAGGATTCGGCGAGGACCTTCCGCGACTGCGAAAGCTGGTAAAGGTTCCGATCGCGGCGGGCGAAGAATGGGGAAATCGATGGGATTTCAATCCGCTGGTGGAGAATCATGATATCGACTACGTGCGCGCCACGTTGCCCAACGTTGGAGGCATCACGGAGATGATGAAGATCGCGGCGATCTGCGAGACGCATTTTGTGGGCATCGTGCCGCACTTCACAGGGCCGATAGCCACAGCCGCGCTGGTGAATTCGCTGGGAACTTTTTCGGGTCCGTTGCTGATGGAATATAACTTTGAGGGCCGGGAGTTGCCGCACTTGCCAGTGTGCCTGGATTTCAAGAATGGAAAGCTGTACGCGAACGACCGGCCGGGACTGGGCGTCGAACTGGATATGAGCAAGTTGACACCGATTATGGAAGTGACGAAATACGATACGAATCGCGCACAGACGTATTTTCGGCCGGACGGGTCGATTACAAACTGGTGAGTCCAAGGTTCTAATCGGGCTGGGAACGCACGCCCGGCCTGCAATCGAATGAATACAGGAAAATACCGGCTTGCCCTGAGGTCAATTCCGCATCGCTCCGCCCAATCGTTCTTCATCGAAAGGCAGGGTAGGAGGCGACAATGCTAGACAACCGAAAATGCCATCAGTGCGGTGAAGATATCGAGATCGGCCAAGACTCAGCGCGCATGAAGAATCCGGCGATCGGGGAGATTGGGTACATTTACTTTCACCAGCGGGGACGCGGCGATTGCTATTGGCGATTTCTCCGCGACACCATCGCCAGATCACAGAGAGTCGCGGAAACAGGGAGCTATCAGTTCACCTAGGTGCTGCGACTCAGGTTAGAAACAGGCTGGAACTCAACCTACATAGTTTCCCGTACCTAGCCTGCGCGCGACAAAATACACGGTTCATTGGCGCGCTTTCAAGCGAATGCCCAATCGACTCTGAGATCGTATTCGAAGCAAACTTGTGCTCTTGCCGGGAAGTTCGGCGCTCGCATTTGGATCTGAAACCTCAGGCCTGAAGGCCTGAGCTACAGGCTTCGCGGCAAGTAAGGAGGACGGATGGCCAAACATCTGACATGCATGCGAGTTCTGGTGTCAGCGCTTGTTTTTGCGGGCATATTTTTTGCAGCAACACCGGCGCAGGCACAAGATGTGGTGATCTACGGCGGGTCCATGGATGCGCGGGAGCACGGGTATCAGCACGGCTATCGCGACGGCCTTCGCCAAGGCCGGGCGGACCAAAACAATAATGCGAGGCCGAACTACGAGAGCGAAAACTATCGGGAAGGCGATTTGGGCTACGAAGAATACATGGGCGCACGAGACGATTTTCGCAAAGGCTATCGAGACGGCTTCAAGGACGGGTACGAGGATGGCTACAAGAATCGACCGTTGCGTTCCGATATTTACGGGCTACGTGACCCTTATGACCCGGATCGCGTCCCACGGGGCGAAGACGGCCGATACTACGCTAACTGGGGCTACGCCGATGTGGCGTTCGACACGGGCTACCGCGACGGTCTAGGCGCGGGAAGCAAGGACTTTCGCGACCGGAAGGACTACCGTCCTGAAAAACACGACTCGTACGAAGACGGTAACCATGGCTATCGCAAGAGTTATGGCTCCAAGGACCAGTACAAGGAACAATATCGCAAGGGATATCTGCGCGGATATGAGGATGCGTTTAACCGCAGGGGACACTAAGCCGCCTCTGATACAACCAACCTAGTCAAGAAACAACGCCGAACAGGATTTCTTTGGGAAAGCAGGGACGCCTTCCAACGGAGGCGTCCCTTTTTTCATTCGTGGCTCAGTCGCTGAGCGAGCGGGTATTGGTTTCCTGCATGGGCCAGAGGAGGGCGAGGCCGACGGCGCCGTGGAGCATGACGTAATAGGCGGGAGCGAGGGGCACGCCGAAGTGCTGGATGAGCCAAGCGGAGACGAGCGGGGCGGTTCCTCCTGCGAGCGCGAGAGTGATGCTGTAGGCGAAGCTCATGGAGGTGACCCTGGTGCGGAGAGGAAAAATCTCGACGACCATGGCGCCCTGAAGGCCAAGCGCCATGCCGAGCGGCACGGCGAGAAGCAGCTGGCCGAAGAGGAATTGCGACGGAGCCCCGTACAGCATCAGACGCAACGCCGGGTAGATCAGGCAGATGTTCGCTATGGTGAGGACGAGCATTAGCCGGCGGCGGCCCACGCGATCAGACAGCCAACCACCAAGAGGTTTGGCGATGAGCACCAGGATCAGACTGACGGTATTCGCCAGGAGGAAAGCGGATCCGCCTTCGTGCAGGCTTTTGCGGCGATCGACGACGTAGGTGAAGGTCAGGTAATAGGCGGCGTTGGTGGTAGCGACGATGCCGAAGGTGCGGATCATTGGCAGCCAGTCCGCGACGAGGGAAGCAAGAAGCGGAGGACGGATGGTGACGGCCTTCAGGCCTTCGGGCGGCTCGTGGAGGCCGCGGCGGAGAAACCAGCCGAGGACGCAGAGGAGCACGCTTGCTACGAACGGTATGCGCCAGCCCCAGGCGGCGACGTCTTCGCGGTTGAGGGAGGCATTGACCAGCCATGCTGAACCCGAACCGAGAATGAAGCCGATGGTGACGCCGGCGGCGGTGGAACTGCTGATGAGGCCGCGCCGTCATCGGGGATGAGGACTCGGTGGTGTACACCATCGAGCCGGTGAATTCGCCGCCCACGGAGAAGCCCTGGATCAAGCGCATGGTTACCAGCAAGAGCGGCGCGGCCAAGCCAATTTGCTGATAGGTGGGAAGCAGGCCGAGGATGAGAGTGGAACCGCCCATGAGAGCAATGGAGAGGGTGAGTAGCGCGCGGCGGCCGATACGGTCGCCGACCGTTCCGAGGACCAGGCTGCCGATGGGGCGCGCGAAGAAGCCGATGGCGAACACGGCGAAGGCCAGCAACTGTTGGGCACTGGCGCTGGACTTGGGGAAAAACTGGCTTCCGATGTCGCCTGCAAAGTAGCCGTAAACAGCGAAATCGAACCACTCAAGGACATTGCCGATCAGGCCGGCGAGCGCGGTGCGAAGCGCGGATTGCGGCGCTGTAGCGGCGGAGTTGAGGGATGACGTTTTGGCGATGGGAGTGGTCAGGTCAGCGGCCATGGTTGGTTGGGGTGCGTCGTTTTGGAGTGGTCATGTAGTTGGCGCATGAATTGGGGCCGGCCGTGCTTTAAACGCGCTTAAGTTTTATCAAAGTACGCTACTGCAGCAGAGGATGCGATCACCTCTTGTCATCGCGGTGGCGTCGAGTACTTTCCGCCAAAACCAGCGCGGTGGGTGCGGAGATCGAATTTGCACAAAAGCTTCGCAAATCCGAAGCGCTCCATGCAAGCTGTTCTGCTGCGGAGCATGGACCGTCATGCTGAACATCGCCGGCGAGGCAGCGGCGAGCAACGCTGATGGATCGGCGTCGACCTTCGAGAAGTCACGTAGCTGTCCATTTCACGTCACATTTCTTCCCCAGTGAATGCGGTGCACTGTGTTGATCGTTCCAAACCCGAACATTGAGAGGAACTCTCCTGTCGCCGCGTTTACAGGGATTACTATTCGAGGCCGCTAAGGAAGGCGCGCATTTCACGCAGTACTTCCGCTTCATTCGACAAGAAGACGTAGTGGTGCGCACCAGGGAGCTTAACCACACGGGCGGTTGGGACGCCGGTTTCAAAGGCGTTCAGCTGGCTCGCGATCAGAGGTGCCAACGCGGCGGAATAAGCATCGGCGGCCTGGCGTGTTTTGGGATCCGTGCTGTCATCGACCCATTTCCCTTGACTGTGGGGGATCGCACAAATTGCAACCGCAGGCACCGTAATGGTGGTGTACTTCTTCATCCCGGACAAGATCGTGGCGTAACCGGGAAAGTCCCGATGTTTCGTAACCCTGCCGTGCGCGTCGCAATTCCATTGCTGGCGAAGTTCGCCCACCGGATAGGTAAATCCGAGAACTCGCAAGTAGTATTTCTGCAAAGCATTGAAGCTCGCCAGGTCGGAGTCATTTGGCGGTGGGGGCTGAGGCCCACTGAGTTTCTGAATCTGCTCCATACTCGGCCCGCTGCCATTGTCGAAAGCATATGGATAGGCAGCCTCGAGGTACACGAGCCCGGCGACACGGTCCGCGTGCCGGTTGGCGATCGAGCTTAACTCTTCTCCAGCGATGGAATGCCCCGCGAGCACTGGCCCGCTGAGTTTGAGCGCGTCGAGCACGACGAGCACATCCTCGCCGAGACGGTCGGCTCCATAGCCTTCGGCGGAAAACCCGGATTCGCCAAAACCGCGTCGGGTGATGCCGTACACATGGAAGCTGCTGGTCAGCTTGGGCGCGAAATCATCAAATACGTGGGCTGTGTCTCCACCGCCTGCCAGCAGCACCAGGGGCCTGCCGGATCCGCCCCAATCGAGCACCTCTAAGCGGACATTTTTATCCACCGGTACAAATCGTGTGATGTGCGGCGATGGATCTTTTGGATTGGCAGGAGGCTGCGCAGAGAGCGGAGCCGCGAGTAAGACGAGCAGCATGGAACACAGTTGTCGACCGAATCGAGGCATGAAAGGGCGCACGCTTATACTTTACGTTGCACGACTCTCTGATGTTCCGGTGTTTTCCCTCAGGCGTAGGGAGTTTCTCACGCTGATCTGAATTGTTGATCCGTCGACCTGTGGGAGATCTCTAACCACACCGGGCTCTGTCGAACTCGTCATGCAATTTCGATGCGTCAAATTTTGTTGTCGTTCACAGCGAAGATTTTGTTGGTTCGATTCGGTACCTATCAAATCGATTGATGATTCAGGAGCATTCTTTACGTTCGACAGAAGTCCACAGGTTTGCGAAATTGATGATGCAGATTGCGTGACGCAGATGGAGAGACGAACCGAGAAGTTCCTTCCGTAACCCCTTCGAATTGGTCGATGCGGGTTCTCCGATCTGACGATCTGAACAGCAGGAAAGACGCGCGTGGGCGAAGCCTGCCCATTTGCGAAAAACTCAGCTAAAGGGAGGAAGTTTGTTATGAGGAACAATAAATCTGTATACGGTGCGCGGATGCTGGCGACACTGGCGCTCGTGCTGCTTGGCGCAGGAGCGGCCGGGCGTGTGGCGGCGCAGGACCTGGTGAAGGCGAAGTTCACATTGACCTCGGAAACGCGTTTCGGCGCGACGGTGCTGCCGGCGGGGCAGTACACGCTGTTCGTCGAGCCGATCAGTTCGGTGCGAGCGGTGGGCAGCCCGGTGGCGATTACCGTGCGTTCGGAGAACGGAGGCGGTCCGTACGTGGCGGTGCTGGCAACCGCGTCGCAAGAAGGCTGCGGCAAGGATGAGCTGAAGCTGAATCCGAGCGGCGCTGGGTTTGTGGCGCAGTCGATGTGCCTGGGGACGCAGCAGTTGATGTTGCGGTTTGACGGTTCGCGTTCGGGCAATTTGCTGTAGTGCATTTTGCAGTGACGTCGAGGAAAGGCGCGGCGTAAGTCGCGCCTTTTTTTGTCGACGGTTTGGCGGAATCCATCAAGGCACGCGGGGCAGTGGAGATGCGGACTTCGCCTCCGTATGACGGCGATGGTACTGACGCGTCGGTTGGCGGCAAGACGCGGTGTCGAGGGACGCGCTGAAGCGTCGCCCTACACTTGCACGGACGGGCGTCGCCCGAAGCTGGCGCTCTGGAGTGAAATTTGCGGAGCTACTTGGCGGAGTGGTGGTCGTAGCTATAGACGCGGGTGATTTTCCAGGAGCTGTCCTTGTATTGCCAGAGGTGGACGAAGCGCCCTTCGCCGACGCCTTCGGTGTCTTCGTGGCCGGGATGATGGAAGCGATGGATTCCCATCTCGATCGCGCCGTAGCCCTTCATGTGATAGACCTGCATCGTGCCGGGAACAAGCTCGCGGGTAACTTTGCCGCAGATGTTTTTCTTCACGCTATCGGTGAGAGCGACTTTGCCCAGCGTTAGCCCGCCCTGGTCGTGGTAAAACTCGACATCGTCGACAAAGAAACTACTGAATTTTTCCAGATCGCAGCGATTATAGGAATCGAAGAGAGCGGTGTCGAGGGTGGCAATGGCTTTGTCGAGTTCCTGCTGATTCTGGATCTTGTCGAGGGGTGGCACGGTTTGGGCGTGGACTGGGATGGTGGACAGAACAAGGGCCCACAGGAGCAGAGGGAATCCGGACGCACAGGTAAAGGGTCTCATCGAGGCTCGCTTTCCGATCGAAGGTCAGCCAGAGATACGGGATCGACCCCCGGAATGTTTCATCAGTTCAACGTAGCGAGAAAATGGAGTGAAAGCAGACACGTCCCTTCGTTTGGATTGAGTGTTTCCAGAAACGAACGCTTGAAGTAACCGGATTCAGGCTTTAAGGCCGCGGGGAATCAACGGGAGGCTGCGGAGACGGACGTTGGCGGCGTTGAAGATGGCGTTGCCGATGGCGGGAGCTACGGCCATGATCGGAGTTTCGCCGGCTCCGGCGGAAGGAATGTCTTTGCGGTCGAGAAGGACGGCTTCGATTTCGGGGACGTCGGAGAAGCGCGGGACGCGATAGCGGGAGAAGCGAGCATTGGTGATGCGCCCATTTTCGAATTCGATGGATTCGAAGAGGGCGCCGCCGAGGCCTTGAATCATAGCGCCGACGACCTGATTGCGGAGGCCGTCGGGATTCACGATCGCGCCACATTCGAAGGCTTCTACGAGGCGCACGATTTTGACCGAGCCTGAGGCGCGATCGACCGTCACTTCGGCGCAAGTTGCGACGTAGCTGCCTTTTTCGTTTCCTACCGCGAGGCCAAATCCCTGACCTGCTTGTGCTTTCTTGCCTGGCCAGCCGAAGGATTTGGCGGCGGCTTCGAGCACGCTGCGTAAGCGCTGCTCTTTAAGATTTTTCATGCGAAATTCGAAGGGATCGAGGCCGGCGGTGTGGACGAGGTCATCGATGTGGGATTCGCGCGCGAAGTGATTGGCCGTGGCGGCGAGGCCGCGGTAGGAGCCGCTGCGCAGAATCGGCGGATTGACGGGATGGAATTCGGTGCGCTGGTTGGGGATGACGTAGGGAGTTTCGATGCCGGAAGCGCCGGAGTGATAGTTGTGAAATTCCCAGGCGGCGAGAGTTCCGTCCGGCGATATGGCGCTCTTGATTTCAATCACGCCTGCGGGCCGGAAGTAGGCCCAGGTGAATTCTTCCTCGCGCGTCCAGACGACTCTTACGGGGTGGTTGGCGGCGCGAGCCAGTCGTGCGGCTTCGAGAGCGGCGTCGCTGGTGTGCTTGCCGCCATAGGCGGAGCCGGTGTCGGGAACGATTACACGAACGGAGCTGTCGGGAACGCGAAAGGTGGCGGCGAGTTCATCGCGAACGGCGAAGGGACGCTGGGTGCCGGTCCACACGGTGAGCTTTTCACCGTTAGCGTCGCGGGTCCATTCGGCGAGCGCGGCGCGAGGTTCGAGCGGAGCGTGCGCGATGAAAGCGACGGTATACGTGGCGTCCAGGCGACGCTGTGCGGCGGCGAGCGCGCTTTCGACGGAGCCTTGTTCGCCGCGATGACGATCGTCGGATTTTTCGGAGGCCTTTTGCTTAACTTGCGGGAAGAGATTGGCGTTGGAAATCTGGGCGGGCGATTCTTTCCATTGCGCGCGGAGTGCAGCGAGTGCTTGCTGCGCCTGATGTTCGGTGGGAGCGGCGACGGCGACGAAATCGCCATCACGAACCGTGACAACGCCGGGTAGGGCTTTGGCGGCGGAGTCATCGCAGGAGATGAGCGTGGCGCCGAACGATGGCGGACGCAGGACTTTACCTTGGAGCATGCCGGGGCGAGTCATGTCCGGCGTGAATTGATGCGCGCCGGTGACGAAGGCGCGGGCGTCGACTTTGGGAATGGACTTACCGGCGATGGTCCACTCGTTCGGCGGAGTGACGGGATCTTCGGCGGGAAGATTTTGCGCGAGGGCTTTGCCACGGGCGAGCTCGGCGTAGGTGAGCGAGCGGCCTGTGGCGGGATTGGTGATTTTTGCACCGGCGGCCTGGAGGGTGTCGGGCGCGACGTTCCATTCTTTGGCAGCAGCGTTGATGAAAATGTCGCGCGCGGCGTTGGCGACGCGGCGGAGTTGCGGCGTCATGGTGGGTGTGGTGCGGCTGCCGAAAGTGCCGGCGTCGAAGGGCGTGAGCGCGGTGTCGGCCATCACCATACGGACGGAGGTGAAAGGAACACGGAGTTCGTCGGCGACGGTTTGCGCGAGCTCGGTGCGAATGTTCTGGCCGATTTCGGCTTTGCCGGTGAAAGCGGTGACCGTGCCATCTTCGCCGACGTGAAGCCATGCGGTGATGTCGTTGGGAAGATTTTCGTTGTGGAAGCCACGGGAGGACGCAGGTGTTTCCTGGGCGGACGCGGCGGCGGATTTTGCGGAGGCGAAGACAGCCACGCCAGCGCCGAGGAGTTTGAAGAAGTCGCGGCGGGCGAGATGGAAGTGATGAGCGGGAGGCGAGAAGAACTCGTAGCGTTCCGGCTCGATGGCAGGCTGACCAGTTGCCGCATGCGAATCGAACCGATGGGGCGCGCTGCTCATCGTGTGCGCCCCTGGCCGATAGCGGTGGCTGCGCGGGTGACGGCTTCGATCACGCGCGGGTGAGTGCCACAGCGGCAGATGTTGCCTTGCAGGGATTTCGCGATTTCGGCGGGTGACGGATTTGGCGTTTGGCGCAGCAGCGCGACGCTGCTCATGATCATGCCGGAGGTGCAGTAGGCGCACTGGAACGCGCCGGCATCGAGGAAGGCTTGCTGTACAGGATGCAGGTTGCCATTTTGTTCGAGCCCTTCGACGGTGGTGATGGGTTGCGATACCGCGGCGCTAAGGGGGACCTGGCACGAGCGGCGAGGCATGTTTCCAATCAGCACGGTGCAGGCGCCGCATTGGCCTTCGCCGCAGCCGTATTTTGTGCCGGTGAGGCCGAGTTCATCGCGGAGGACAACGAGCAGCGGCGTATCTGGCGGATAAAGTACGGCGTGGCGCTTGCCGTTAACGGAGATTTCGAGGGACGTCGCCATTGGATTCCGTGGCTGGAGGAGATCAGTTTACTCGCCTTGCGAGAAGGAGCCAAGACGTTACGCTCCGAGCGAGCTCTTCGGCCACGGCGAGTCATCGATACTAGCGTATTCGATTTGCCGCAAGACGCAGCGTTAGGGGATGCGCTGAAGCGTCGCCCCTACAAATCGCAGATGTCTCTAAATCCCGGAACTGGTGGCGGCGCGCGTTGGGACCGATGGGGCTGCAGAACCGGCGGCGACACCGGCGCTGGCCCGGTCGCGGAAGAAGGCGGCTACGCGGTCGATGATTTCATTGAGGCTGGTTTGTGGGCGAAAGCCGGTGATGGCGTGGAGTTTGTCGACGCTGGGGACGCGACGCATCATGTCTTCGAAGCCGGGCTCGTAGGCCTGGTCGTAGGGGATGAACTCGATCGCGGAGTTGCTATTGGTGCGCTGCTTGACGCGTTGGGCCAATCCCTCGATGGAAATTTCTTCGGTGTTACCGATGTTCACGACTTCACCGACGGCGCGCGGCGTGTCGATCAGGCGGAGGAGCGATTCGACGGTGTCGCGGACGTCGCAGAAGCAGCGAGACTGCTTTCCGTCGCCATAAATGCTGATGGGCGCGTTATCCAGAGCGGACTTTACAAAATTGGGCAGGACCATGCCGTAGCGGCCAGTTTGTCGTGGGCCTACGGTATTGAAGAACCGGACGACGATGACGGGGAGCTTTTTTTCCTTCCAGTAGGAGAGGGCGAGAAACTCGTCGAGGGCCTTGGAGGCGGCATAGCTCCAGCGGCCCTTGGTGGTGGGGCCCAGGACAAGGTCGGAGTCTTCACGGAAGGGGATGTTGGTGCTTTTGCCGTAGACCTCGGAGGTGGAAGCGGTGACGACCAGCTTACGCTTTTTGGCGGCGGCTTCGAGGATCATCTGCGTGCCGTTGACGTTGGTCTCGATGGTGCGCACCGGGCTTTCGACGATGAGTTTCACGCCGACGGCGGCCGCGAGATGGATCACGGCATCGGCGTCGTCGACGAGTTCGGCGACCAGCTGGCGATTTTCGATGCCGTCCAGATGATATTGTAGCTGGGCGTGAGATTTCAGATGGCGGATGTTGTCCATGCTGCCGGTGGAAAGATTGTCGAGCAGTACGACACGATCGCCACGATCGAGAAGGCGCTCTGCCAAGTGGGATCCGATGAAGCCGGCACCGCCGGTGATTAGAAAACGCAAGACGCCTCCCTAGTGCATCGCCGCAAAATGTTTACAACCTCAATTTTTCGCAGGGCTAATGCCCGGCGGCTAGAGTCCAGAGCCGGAAATCGATACAGCTAACCAGTCCAAAGACCGGCCACTACAACTGCTCCTGCAAATCGTCGTCGGAATTCGATTCGCGGCGCTTACGGCGGCGTTCGCGGCCAGAAGAATTGAGAATGGTGTCCTGCTCCTGAGAATCCGCGGCGGCAGAGGTATCACCGTTGTCGGATGTCTCGGAGGAATCGCGCGCTTCCTGTGGGCCGTAGCCGTAAGAGTAGGGATAGTAGCGATACGAATAGTAGTAGTCGGGGGCGCTGGAATCGACGGCGTTCAGGACTACACCGAGAAGGTGACACTTCACGCTGATCAGGAGATCGCGGGTGCGGGTGAAAGCTTCCTTCGGGGTTTCCCCGCAGCGCACGACCAACAGGACCCCGTCGGTCTGCACGGACAAGATCACCGCGTCAGTGGCGGCCATGATCGGTGGCGAGTCGATGACGATGAATTTGAATTTCGTGCGTAGCTCGGTGATGGCGTCGGCGAGCTTGTGTGATGAAAGCAGATCCGCGGGATTCGGAGGCAGGGGCCCGGTGGGGATCGCGGAAAGATTCGGGATGGCCGGATGCTGGACGATGACGAGATCGAGCCCAGAAACGCCGGCGAGATAGGAGCTAAGGCCAGCGTATTTGCCGCTGCCGAGATTAAGGAGGCGCCCGACGCCGGGCTTGCGGAGATCGGCGTCGATCAGCAAGGTCTTGTCGCCAAGTTGCGCAAGCGTGACCGCGAGATTTGCCGCGGCGGTGGTCTTGCCTTCGCGAGGCAGCGCGCTGGTTACCAGTATCACCTGCGGCGGATGCCCGGCCTGCGAAAGAAGAAGCGCGGTGCGCAACGCGCGGAAAGCTTCCGACATTTGCGATTTTGGCAGATGCTGGGCAACAAGCTCGACGTGCTTCTCGTGCCCGTTGCCACCCAAGCTGGGGATGAGTTTGCTCCGCCCATTTTCGGCGTTGCTGTTATCGCTGAACGTGGGAACAACGGCCAGAGAAGGCAGGCGGGCGAGGGTTTCGATGTCGTCCGGAGTCTTCACGGTGTTGTCCATGTATTCGCGCAAGAGAGCGAGACCAATGCCGCCGACCAGGCCAACCAGGAAGGCGAGCGCGACATTGCGCGTTTTCGCCGGGCGTGCGGGATACGACGGAATCATCGCCGGATCGACAAATCGGATGGTGGAGGAATTCAAAGCCGATGAAATTCCTGCCTCCTTAAGTTTTGTAAGCAAACCATCATAGAGCGCCTTATTTCCTTCAGCGTCACGCTTCAAGATGTTATATTGAACCATGCGCTCGGACATGGCATTCGCTTCGACTTTTTGCTGATCGAGCGTACGCGCAAGCAGTTCCTCGCGCTGTTGCGCTTCGTGATACTCGCTCTCCAGCCTCGCTACGACCGCTTTCTTCTCGCGCTCCAAATTCTGATCCAGCTCCTTGAGTTGTGCCTGCAGGCGCAAAACTCTCGGATAGTTCGGTCCGTATTGGTTTAGCGCATCGGCGTATTGAGCGGATATTTCTGATCGCCTGGTAATAAGCACCTGGACCGAAGGAGAGTCTCTAACTTGAGGCACGATGTCAGCGTCACCTGCTCGCGCGAACTCGTAGAGAGCCTGCCTCTTCATGCGCTCACCTTGCGATTCGATCAGCTGACGGCTAATCTCGGCAAGCCGTTGGGTCGTGATATTTTGCCTGTCATCCAACTCCCAGATTTGGTTCTTTCGTTCATAGTCCAGCCGCGCAGCCTCCGAATTCTTCATCTTGACGCGAAGTTCGTCCAGTTGATCGGTGAGCCACGTCGTCGCTAACGTGGTTGCTTCGTAGCGAGCGCGTCGGTTCTGTTCGATGAAGTTTTTTATATGCGTATTAACCGTCTGAGCCGCCAACTTCGGGTCAGTAGCCTCGAAACTTACGTCCATCAAGCGGCTGTTGGGCACCCGCTTCACGCTAAGACTGCTTAGAAACAAACCTAGTCCCGGTGGCGGCGGTTGATTGGCCAAGTTTCCCGTTGCAAAAGCTTCGGAGGAATCCGCGCCGCCCAGGCTTCGCAGAGTCTGAAGCGCTAGGTTTGCGCTAGTGAGAATCTTCGCCTGCGTCTCGATGCCGTTCTCCAAGTCCATCATGTAATCGTAGGAGTCCGCGCCTTGAAAGGGCAGGACGCTGGTGTTCTCGCGGCCCAACTCAATGCGCGCACCGGCCACATAAACCGGTTGCATGCGGAAAGTTGCGATGGAAACGATGGTGACCACGGCGAGCA
>Ga0157378_10003363_pt1 | contig 14228 bp, 15 predicted proteins | sample M65metaG_FD_115309 | JGI IMG/M metagenome (GOLD analysis project Ga0157378, IMG submission 115309) | Miscanthus rhizosphere microbial communities from Kellogg Biological Station, Michigan, USA - M6-5 metaG | ecosystem: Host-associated > Plants > Roots > Rhizosphere > Soil | place: USA: Michigan...
CGCCGCGGGAATCGCGAATGACACTCGGCGAGTACGTCTTCTCCGGCCGCACCGACATGCTTGAGACCGAGGCCGAGCTGGAGCGGCTGGAGGGGGAGATGGGGGGCGAGGCGAGTGAGGAGACGATGCGTGCCTACGCCGCCGCCCAGCAGCGGCTCGAAGCCGGCGGCGGCTACCGCTGGCGCGACGATGTCCTCGCCGTCCTCCGGGGGCTCGGCTTCGAGGCCGAGCAGGCCGGGCGCCCGCTCCACACCTTCTCCGGCGGCGAGCTGACCCGTGCCTCGCTCGCTCGCGCCCTCGCCACCCGTCCCGACTTGCTGCTGCTCGACGAGCCGACGAACCACCTCGACATCCCCTCGCTGGAGTGGCTGGAGCGCTACCTGGTCGACCTCGACGCCGCCGTCGTCCTCGTCGCCCACGACCGCTGGTTCCTGGAGGCGGTCGGGACCTCGGTGCTGGAGCTGGAGGCCGGGCGCGCCCGCTTCTTCGCCGGCCCCTGGCACGCCTGGCGCCAGGAGCAGGCGGTGCGGCAGATCGCCCTCGGCAAAGCGATCGAGCGCCAGCAGGCGGAGATCGCGCGGATGGAGCGCTTCGTCGAGCGCTTCCGCTACAAGGCGACGAAGGCGCGCCAGGCGCAGTCACGGGTGAAGATGATCGAGAAAGTCAAGCGCGAAGGGCCGGCGAGCGAAAAGCGCGACAACCGCCAGCTGCGCTTCCACTTCAAGCCGCCCGATCGTCCGGGGCGGGTGGTGCTGAAACTCGTCAACGGCAAGCTCGAGGTGCCGGGTCGGACCCTGCTCGAGGGGGCGAACCTGGAAATTGAGCGGGAGGAACACGTGGTCCTGGTGGGGCCGAACGGGGCCGGCAAGACGACTCTGATCGAGACCCTCGCCGGCGACCGCGAGCCCGCCGCCGGCAGCGTCCGTACCGGCCACAACGTCAAGATCGGCTACCTCTCCCAGCACGCCGAGACCGCGGCTGGCGGCGGCACCGTGCTTGATGCGGCGAAGCGGGAGACCGGGCTGACCGAGAACCAGGCCCGCACCCTGCTCGGCGGCTTCCTCTTCTCCGGGGCGGAGGTGGAGAAGCAGCTGTCGGACATCTCCGGCGGCGAGCAGCGGCGGCTCTCGCTGGCGATCCTCGTCGCCTCCGGCGCCAACGTCCTCGTCCTCGATGAGCCCACCAACCACCTCGACATCGAGAGCCGCGAGGCGCTCGAGGACGCGCTGACCGAGTTCGAGGGAGCAGTCCTCCTCGTCTCCCACGACCGGGCGCTGCTGGAGGCGGTGGGCAACCGCACGCTCGTCTGCGAGGGCGGCCGCCTTGAGAGCCATCCCAGCGGCTGGGCGGAGTACCAGCGGCGGCGCGACGAGGAGGAATCGCAGGCCGAGGCGGCGGCGAAGCCCGCCGGCGGCGCCAAGAAGTACAGCGCGACGAAGCCGGCGCAGAAAGCCGCGCGCAAGGCGGCGAAGCTCGAGGACCGGATCGAGCGCGCCGAGGCAAAGCTGCGCCAGCTCGAGGACGAGCTGGCCGACCCGGCGGCCTGGTCGAGCCCCGGCCGGGTCGAGCGGGCGACAAAGCGCCACGAAGAAGCGAAGGCTGCGGTCGAGGAGCTCTACGAAGAGTGGGAGGAAGCTCAGGCGGCTGCCGAGGCCTGACCGGCGCATATCGGCGTCCTCGGTCGCTCACGTGCAGAGCACGCCACGCTCCCTGCGTCCTTGATCTGCTTGGTCAGGGCGTGGCAGCGGATACGACCCGCGTCCCCTTTGCCGGCGCCAAGGTGATGTTGCGGACGCGGACCCGTTCGGGCTCGGGATCGGCCGGGCGCAGCTCGGCGCGCTCGACGAACTCGCGCAGGATCAGCCGCATCTCGTATTCGGCGAAGGCGGCGCCGATGCAGCGGCGGACGCCGCCGCCGAAGGGGATCCAGGCGTAGTTGTCGGCCTTGCCGTCGAGGAAGCGCTCGGGGCGGAACTGCTCCGGAGCGGGGAAGAGGTCCTCGCGGTAGTGGAGGGCGGCGATCGCCGGCAGGACGAGCTGGCCGGCGGGGAGGTCGTAGCCGCCCACGGTCGCCGGCGCCTTCAGCTTGCGGGCGACGTCGACGATCACCGGCCGCGCCCGCAGGGTCTCTTTGACCGTGGCGGCCAGGTAGTCCTCCTCGCCGGCGACGAGCGAGTCGCGCAGCTTTGCCAGCACCGCCGGGTTGTGGACCAGGCGCTCGACCGCCCAGGCGAGGCCGGTTGCGGTCGTCTCGTGCCCGGCGCCGAGCACCGTGACCAGCTCGTCGCGCAGCTCCTGGTCGCTCATCGGCGTTCCCACCTCGTCGCGGGCGGTGAGCAGCAGCGAGAGGACGTCGTCGCGCTCCTCGTGGCCGGTTTCGGCGCGCCGCAGCCGGATCTCTTCGTAGATGAACCCATCGAGGGCGGCGCGCGAGCGTTGGAATCGGCTCCAGGGGCCGAGCGGCCCGAGGTTGCGGCGCAGCATCGGGAAGGAGGTGATGACGCCGACCCGCTTGGCGAAGTCGTCGATCAGCCGCTCGAAGCGGTCCAGCCGCGCCTCGTCGTGGACGCCGAAGACGGCTCGCATGATCACCGCCAGGGTGATCCGCTGGGTGTGGGGGCGCAGCGCGAACGGCTCCCCGACCGGCCAGCTCTTCATCTCCCGCCGCGTCGTCTCGACGATCAGCCCGCCGTAGCGCTCGACCCGCTCGCCGTGGAAATGCGGCAGCAGCAGCTTACGCTGGCGCATGTGCGGCTCGTCGTCGAGGGTGAGGACCGAGTTCGGCCCTAGCGCCGGCTCCAGCACCGTCGCGTTGGCCTCGCCGGCGTGGAAGATCGCCGGCGGTCCGGTGAAGACCTCTTTGACGAGGTCGGGCCGGGCGACGTAGACGACCCGCCCGAAGAAGGGGAAGTTGACGCTGAAGATGTCTCCGTAGCGCCGCTGCTGCTTGGCGAGGAACCCGAGCGGGTCGCGCAGATAGCGGGCGGCCTGGACCAGGGTCGGGGCGCCGGACCCGGGCGGCAGCGTCATCAGAAGACGATCGTCCGCTCGCCGTCGAGGAGGACGCGGTCGTCGAGGTGGGCCATCACGGCCCGGGCGAGGACGAGGCGCTCGACGTCGCGGCCGAGCCGGATCATGTCGGCGACCTCGTCGCGGTGGTCGACCCGGGTCACGTCCTGGGCAATGATCGGGCCGGCGTCGAGCTCGGCGGTGACGTAGTGGGCGGTGGCGCCGATCAGCTTGACGCCCCGCTCGTAGGCACGGTGGTAGGGGTCGGCGCCGACGAAGGCGGGGAGGAAGCTGTGGTGGATGTTGATCGCCGGCGCCCCGAGCTCGCGGAGGAACTCGGGGGAGAGGATCTGCATGTAGCGGGCGAGGACGAGGAGATCGACGCCCGCCAGCAGATCCAGCGCCTGGCGCTCGGCCGCCGGACGGTCGGTCGGGTCGACGGGGACGTGGTGGAAGGGGAGGCCGACTGCTTCGGCCTGGCCGGCGTGATCGGGGTGGTTGGAGAGGACCGCGACCAGCTCGCCGCCGAGGTCGCCGTTGCGCCAGCGCCAGAGCAGGTCGGAGAGGCAGTGGTCCTCGCGGCTGACCATGATCGCCACCCGCTTCGTCCGCGCCGCGTCGTGGAACTCGTAGTCCATCGCGAACGGCTCACCGATCTCCCGCCCGAAGCGCATCTCCAGGGCCTCCCGTTCGCCGTCCGGGACGTGGTCGAAGACCATTCGCATGAAGAAGCGCCCCTCGGCGCTCGAGTGCTGGTCGACGTCAACGATGTTGAGCCCGGACTCGGCGAGGAAGCCGCTGACGCGGGCGATCAGCCCCGGCTGGTCGGGGCAGGCCAGCAGCAGCCTGGTGGTAGGTGCGCCTCCCATCCGTCGATGATCGCGGATAGATTGCCGTCGATGCGAATCGGAGCGATTCCGGACGGAGCGGTCGAGCGGATCGGGCTGATGCTCGGCCAGCTGCCGACGCCGATCGGCGAGGCGATGTACGCGATGCCGGTGGCGCGCTCGCTGCAGGTGGCGCAGCGGACCGGGATCCTCGGGGCGCTGGCCGAGGGGCCGCGGGAGCCGACCGAGCTGGCCGAGCACCTCGGCCTGCAGCCGACCGGGACGATCCGGGTCCTCGACGTGATCGCCTCGATGAAGCACGTCGCGCAGCGGCCCGACGGGCGCTACGAGCTGACCAAGAGCGGGCGCAAATGGCTCGACCCGCGCTCGGACACCTATCTGGGGGACTTCCTCGCCGACACCGCCTACTACTGGGACTGGTACGCGAAGCTCGAGGACCTGGTCCGCGATGGGACCCACGCCGAGCTGCACGAGAAAGGGCCGGAGGACCCCTACTGGCGTTCCTACATCCGCGGCCAGTACCAGATAGCGCGCCTCTCCAGCGCCGAAGTCGCGAAGGCGATCCCCCTGGCGAAGGGGGCGCACTCGGTCCTCGACGTCGCCGGCGCCCACGGCGAGTTCTCGATGGCGCTCTGCCGTCGCCACGAGGGGCTGCGGGCGACGATCGTCGACCTGCCGGGCAGCGCCAACGTCGGCAAGGAGATCGTCGCCGAGGCGGGGATGAGCGATCGCGTCCGCTACCTGGTCGGCGACATGTACGAGGTCGACTACGACGGCCACTACGACGGCGCCCTCTGCTTCAACATCATCCACCACCTCTCGCCGGAGCAGATCCGCGCCCTCTTCGCCCGCATCCGCGGCGTGCTGAGGCCCGGGGCGCCGCTCTGCGTCCTCGACCTCTACGACCGCCCCGGGGGCCAGCGCGCCAACCTCGCCTCCGTCCTCGGCCTCTTCTTCCACCTCACCTCCGGCGCCGACACCTACACGGTCGAGGACGTCTCCCGCTGGCTGGGGGAGAGCGGCTACGGCAAGGCCGAGGTGAAGTCGTTTAGGCGCCTGCCGGACCTGCGGCTGCTGGTCGCAAAAGCGGTCTGAAGCGCAAATTCGCGACCAGAGTTACCTCGGCTTTCGGTGCGTTCGTGCCTGAGCTAGTGCGTAGCCGCACGAGCCGAGCGCGAAGTGTGATGGCGCCCACACACAAAATCGGCGTGAAGGCTCACGGTTTCGCGCTTGCTCACAAAACGCAAACATTTCACCCCGATCTTGCTCATCCTCCTCGCTTTCCCCGCGGCCGCGCTTGCTTCGAGCGGTGAGGGAGAGGCCAACGGCCCGAGCGTCGGCCAGGCGCAGGTCGCTCCGGCCGCGGCGCTGCGGCGGCCGGTCGACCGCTTCCACCGCGTCGTCAAGGCGGTAGCCGCCGACATCCGCGCCGAGGAACGCGCCGAAGAGCGGCGCGGCGAACGCGAACGCGAAGAAGCCTTCGCCGAGCTGCCCGGCGGCGTCTCGATCGCGACCCTGGAATCGATTGCCTCCTGCGAGTCCGGCGGCGACCCGACGGCGGTCTCCTCCGACGGCACCTACCGCGGCAAATACCAGTTCGACTACGGCACCTGGGAATCGATGGGCGGCAGTGGCGACCCCGCCGCGGCCCCCGAGGCCGAGCAGGACTACCGCGCCGCCCTCCTCTACGCGACCAGCGGCTCCAGCCCCTGGCCGATCTGCGGCTAACCGGCCATCGAAAATTCAGCGTCCGCTGAGAATTAGCCCCTTCCCCGGGGGCGGACGATCCGGGGGCGGTCGTACGATGCGCGCGATGGCTGAGGAGCCGATAGAGGCGGGCGAGGAGCAGGTTCCGGCGCCCGACGCCGAAGGGCCGAAGCGGAAACCGCCGAAAGAGGCGGTCGCGGAGGCGCGGGTGCGGGCGCCGACCCGCGGCAACCGCAGGCTCGAGAGCTTCCTCGACGCCGTCAACTCAGACGATCAGGTGCGGGCCTGGTGGTACATGACCCAGGTCCAGTCGGAGCGGCTGGGCATGTCGGACCACTCCTGGGTCCATATGCAGATCGTCCTCAACATCGCCCTGCGGCTGCTGCGGCTGCTGCTACGCGCCGGGGTCGAGCCGGCGATGGTCGCCGACCACGGGATGAGGGACCGCGACGCCGAGGTCGTGGTCGCCGGCGGCGCGCTGCTGCACGACACCGGGATGTCGATCCACCGCGCCGACCACGAGGCCTACTCGCTCTTCCTCGCCAACGGCGCCCTCCAGCGCCTGCTCGCCGACGTCTACAAGGAGCCGGAGAGGACGGTCGTCGCCTCGGAGATCCTGCACGCGATCATCGGCCATCGCCGCCGCGGCGAGCCCTACACGCTCGAGGCGGGCGTCGTCCGCGTCGCCGACGCGCTCGACATGGCTCAAGGCCGCACCCGCACCCCGATCGAGTCCGGCCACGAGGGCATCCACTCGATCTCTGCCGCCGCCGTCGACGAGGTCCGGATCGGGACGGGAGAGGAGCGGCCGGTGCGGATCGAGATCCAGCTCAACAACTCGGCCGGGATCTTCCAGGTCGACGACCTGCTGGCGACGAAGATCCGCGGCACCCCCCTTGAGGGCCGCCTCGAAGTCGTCGCCAAGGTCGAGGGCGAGACGGAGAAACGCCTCCTCTCGGGCTTCCGCCTCACCTAGGGCGACTCCTCGCTGGCGTCGAGCTCTTCGACCAGCGCCTGCACCCGGCTTTCGATCTCCTCGCGCGCCGCCCGCACCGCCGCGACCGGCTGGCCCTTCGGGTCGGGCAGGTCCCAGTCGAGGTAGCGCTTGCCGGGGATGTAGGGGCACTCGTCGCCGCAGCCCATCGTCACCACCACGTCAGCCCACTCGGCGTCCTCGCGCGAGAGCTTGCGCGGCTGGCGCTCGCTGAGGTCGATCCCCAGCTCCTCCATCACCTCGACCACCTCCGGATGGACGCGGTCGGCCGGGGTCGTCCCCGCCGAACGCCCCTCGTGCCGCCCGCCAGCGGCGCGGGTTAAGAGCGCCTCGCTCATCTGCGAGCGGCCGGCGTTGTGGAGGCAGACGAAGAGGGCGCGGGCCATCAGGTCGCCTCCGCTGCTGCCTCGGCGTGGTGCTCGCCGCGCACCAGCTGGTAGGCGAGCGCCCCGACCGCGGCCCCGAGGGGCGGCGCCAGCAGGTAGACCCAGAGGTCGTGGAGCTCGCCGGAGATGAGCGCCGGGCCGAGGGAGCGGGCCGGGTTCATCGAGGCGCCGGTGACCGGCCCGCCGAAGAGGGCGTCGAGGCCGACGGTGCCGCCGATCGCGATCGCCGCCGCGGCGCCGACCGCGCGGGTATCGGTGGCGACGGCCATGATCACGAACATCAGGAAGGCGGTCAGCACCACCTCGTAGGCGAAGGCGCTGCCGACCCCGACGCTGGGCAGGGTCGTCCCCAGCGCCGCCGGCTGACCCGGCCAGATGGCGGCGAGGAGCGCGGCGGCGAGGAGTGCGCCGATCGCCTGGGCGGCCAGGTACGAACCGGCCTCGGCGCGGGGGAAGTGGCGGGTGAGGGCGAAGGCGAGGGTCACCGCCGGGTTGAGATGGGCGCCGGAGAGGTGCCCGGTGGCGTAGACCATCGCCATCACGATCAGTCCGAAGACGAAGGCGATCCCGACCGTCCCGAGGCTGCCGGGATGTTCGGCCTCGGCGATGATCGCGCCGCAGCCGGCGAAGACGAGGGCGAAGACGCCGATCCCCTCGGCGGCGGCGCGGCGGAGGAGGTCGGGTCGAGCGCCCATCGCCTCAGCAGCAGGCGGCCGCGGGCGCGAAGACCTCACGCACCGAGTCGAGGGCGCCGGGGACGAGGGCGAAGTAGCTGCGGGTGCCGCGGCTCTCCCGCTCGACCAGCCCCGCTTCGACGAGGACCTTGAGGTGGTGGCTGACGGTCCCCTGGGCGAGGCCGAGGTACGGTTCGAACTCGCAGACGCAGACGGGCTCGCCCTCCGCTCGCAGCAGCATGTTGACGATCCGCAGCCGGTTGCGGTCGGCAAGCGCCTTCATCACCAGCTCCAGCTCTCCGGCCTGCTCCTCGCCGAGGGAGGTGCCGGCGAGCGGAGTGCAGCAGTTGATCACCGGCAGGTCCGTCATCGCCGCGAGGCTACCACTTCATCGATGGACATCGATGAATCAGATCAAAAAAAGGGACCCGGACTCAGGGTCAGTTGAAACGGGCTAAATCCGCGCGGCGCTGATCCTTGCGCTTCTCCAGTCGGTTCTGGATCAGCGAGAGGACGATCACCAGGGCGGCGAAGAAGAAGATCACGCCGAAGCAGAAGAAGGTCACCGTCTTGTCGGTGGTTGGGCCGGCGAGGCCGACTCCCTCGTCGGCAAGGGCGGCCGGAGCGAGGCCGAGCATCAGGGCCCAAATTGAGAGCAGGGCTGCGGCGGTGCGCTTCACGGGGCGGGAATCTAGCGCAACTTACGGTCGTGCCGCATAGGATGCGCCGCGATGTCGAACCTCGAGGCCCTGCTGCTGGGGGTGGTCCAAGGACTTACCGAGTTCCTGCCGATCTCCTCTTCCGGCCACCTGATCATCGTCCCCTGGCTGCAGGACTACACCTTCCTCCAGGACAACGAGACCTTCAACAAGACCTTCGACGTCGCCCTCCACGGCGGGACCCTGATCGCCGCGATCGCCTATTTCCGGGTCGAGGTGGTGGTCCTGATCCGCAGCTTCGTGGAGGCGGCGCGGCAGCGGGCGATCCGCAATCCGGAGCAGCGGCTCGCCGTCGCGATCGCGATCGGCACCGTGCCGGCGGTGATCGCCGGCGGCCTCGGCTCGAGCTTCATCGACGAACACCTCGGCGAGCCTTGGATGATCGCGATCCAGCTGATCGTCTTCGGCTTCCTGCTCGGCTACGCCGACCGCATGCCCGAGCGCCGCAACCTCGGCGACGCGAAGCTGCGCGACGGCTGGATCGTCGGCCTCGCCCAGGTGCTGGCGCTGGCGCCGGGCACCTCGCGCTCGGGGATCACGATCACCGCCGCCCGCTGGCTCGGACTCGACCGCGACGCCGCAGCCCGCTTCTCCTTCCTGCTGCTGATCCCCGCCGTCGCCGGCGCCACCGCCTACAAGGCCCTCGAGGCCGCCAAAGAAGGGCTGCCGCCGGGAGTGGGGGAGCCGATGGTGGTGGGGACGATCGCCGCCGCCGTCTCCGGCTACCTGGCGATCTCCTTCCTCCTGCGCTTGCTGCGGACGACCAGCTACCGGCCCTTCGTCCTCTACCGCTACTTCGCCGGCGCCGCGATCCTGCTGATCATCGCCACCGGCCTCAGGCCGGCGACCTTTTAGAAAGCGCGGTCGGCCGACTCCCCGCAAATTCGGCTTCTCCCCGCCCGATCCCGTGAAAATCCTGTGAACGCAGGGAATAACGCCCCCGGAGGTGCATACACTCTGTCCATCCGAATCGCCGTCCTCGACACCGACAGCGGTTTCGTCACCGTTCTCGCCCGCCGCGCTGAGGCGGCCGGCTGGCACCTAAGCCAGAAAACCGGCCCGGTGCCGCCGCGCGACCTGGTGGCGATGAAGCTGAACGCCCTCCTCGTCGACCCGGTCGTCCTGGGCGACGAAGCCTGGGCCTACCTAGAGCGGGTCGCAGAGATGCTGCCCGACCTCGGCTTGGTCGTCTGCACCGGCCGCTCCACCGTCGCCCAGAGGGTGAAGGGGCTGCGGCTTGGGGCCGACGACTGGATGACCAAGCCCTGCCATCCTGAGGAGGCGATCGCCCGACTCGAAGCGGTCTCGCGCCGCCGGCGCCGCGGTCGCCAGGAGCACGAGGCGGCGCCGCTCGCGGTGGGCGAGATGGAGATTCGCCCCGACCGCTTCCAGGCCTTCGTCGGCGACGAGGCGCTCGACCTCACCCGCCGCGAGTTCGAGCTGCTCTACCTGCTCGCCGAGGAGCGCGGTCAGGTGCTCGAGCGCGAGCAGATCTACCAGCGGGTCTGGGGCTACGCGATGGCCCACGGCGACCGCTCGGTCGACGTCTTCGTCCGCAAGCTGCGCAAGAAGCTGGAGGCGCTCTCGCCGAGCTGGACATACATCCACACCCACTTCGGCATCGGCTATCGCTTCGACCCCGAACCCGCAGGCATCGTCCCGGAGGAGCTGCGCGCCGCTCCGGCGCAGCCGGCGGCAGCCGAGCCCACGGCCGACGGGCCTTCTTCACAACCCGTTCACAACACCTTCACGGCCGGATAACCGCGCGCACCTGAGCCGTCGCCATGCTCGCACGCATGGGACGGCTCGAGATCAAGCCTGAGCAGCACGCGGCACTCGTCGACGGCCGCCCGCTCAGCTTGACGGTCCGGGAGCTGCAGCTCCTGGTCACGCTCTCCGAGCACCCGCAGCGGATCATGACCCGCGACGAGCTCTTCGCCCACGTCTGGGGCGGGGAGCCGCGCAGCGACGACCGCTCGGTCGACGTCTACGTCAGCCGCCTGCGGGCGAAGCTGGGCGAAGCGCTGCCCGGTGCGCAGCTGATCCACACCCACAACGGCATCGGCTACCGGTTCTCCCCGGACGGTTGACGGCCTCCTCGGCGCTTTTACATTTTTTTCACACGCTCGACACAGCCGCGTAACAAGGTTCAGGGTGGCCGCTGCGAGGGTGGCGCCACTGTGAATCGACCGAAGGAGATAAGAGTTGACCAGCTCTAAGTGGTTCGTGGTGCTGAGCGCCGCGGTGACCCTTGCAATCGCGCTCGCTGCCTGCGGCAGCAGCGGAGACACGACCGGCGGCAGCGGCGGCAGCAGCAGCGTCTCCGGCGAAATCGCCGGCGCCGGCTCGACCGCGCAGCAGGCCGCGCAGGAAGCCTGGATCGCTGAATTCGAGAACGAAAACTCGGGCGTGACCATCTCCTACGACCCGGTCGGCTCCGGCGGCGGTCGCGAACAGTTCATCGCCGGCGGCACCGCCTTCGCAGGCAGCGACGCCGCGCTCTCGACCGAAGAAGGCGAACTCGAAAAGGCCGAAAAGCGCTGCAAGACCGGCCAGCTGATCGAGGTCCCGAACTACATCTCGCCGATCGCGATCATCTACAACCTCCCCGGCGTCGAAGACCTCCAGCTCGACCCGGAAACGCTGGCGAAGATCTTCAACCAGGAAATCACCAGCTGGAACGACAAGGCGATCGCCGCCGACAACCCCGGCGTTGAGCTGCCCGACACCCGCATCACCCCGGTGAACCGCTCCGACGAGTCGGGGACGACGGAGAACTTCACCGAATACCTCTCCGAGGTCGTGCCCAGCATCTGGAGCTACGAAGTCAGCGGTGACTGGCCGGTCAAGGGCGGCGAAGCCGCTTCCGGCACCTCCGGCGTGGTCGAAGCCGTTGCCGCCGGCGAAGGCGCGATCGGCTACGCCGATGCCAGCCAGGCCGGCGAACTCGGCGCCGCCAAGATCAAGGTCGGCAAGGTCTACGCCGAACCGACCCCGGAGGCCGCGGCCAAGGTGCTCGAGGAGTCCCCCCTCGACAAGGAACTGAGCCCGGGCAAGTACACGCTCGCCTACAAGCTCGACCGCAAGACGGAATCGGAAGGCACCTATCCGATCGTCCTCACCTCCTACCTGATCGCCTGCACCAAGTACGACTCGGCCGACGAAGCGAGCGCGGTCAAGGCGTACCTCGAATACGTGATCAGCCCCGAAGGGCAGGAACTGGCCGCCGAACAGGCCGGCTCGGCTCCGCTCTCCTCGGCCCTGACGTCGAAGGTGACCCCGGCTATCGAAGCGATCGAAGCCGGTTAGGGAGCCTGTGTCACAGGTCGACACCACGACCAACGCGGGTCAACTGCTGGCGGCGGCGTCCGGAGGGCGCCGCCGCCTCGGTGACCGCGTCTTCTCCCGTACCGCGGTCGTCGCCGCGGTGACGATCCTGGCCCTGCTGGCCGGGGTCGCGATCTTCCTCATCTCCGAGGGCTATCCCGCCTTCACCGCCGCCGCCTCTGAGCTGCCGGAAGGCAAGACTTTCCTCGACTACGTCGCGCCGCTGGCCTTCGGCACCGTTCTGGCCTCGGCCATCGCCGCCGTCGTAGCCGTCCCGCTGGCAATCGCTGCCGCTCTCTTCATCACCCACATCGCGCCGCCCAAGATCGCCGGCACGCTCGGCTACCTGGTCGACCTGCTGGCCGCGATCCCGAGCATCATCTACGGCCTCTGGGGAATCTTCGTCCTCGGCCCCGCCGCGGTCCCGGTGCTGAAGTGGCTGGAAGAGAAGCTCGGCTGGATCCCGCTCTTCGAAGGGCCCGCTTCGGCGACCGGGCGGACGATGCTGGTCGCCGGGATCGTCCTTGCCGTGATGATCCTGCCGATCGTCTCCGCGATCGCCCGCGAGGCCTTCGCGCAGACGCCACGGAAGCTGACCGAAGGCGCGCAGGCGCTCGGGGCCACCCGCTGGGAGATGATCCGGATGACGGTCCTGCCATTCGGCAAGTCCTCGGTGATCAGCGGCGCCATGCTCGGCCTCGGCCGCGCCCTCGGCGAGACGATGGCGGTGACGATCATCCTCTCGGTCTCCGGCGCCGTCAGCTTCAACCTGATCAGCCAGGCGAACCCCTCGACGATCGCCGCCAACATCGCCCTCGACTTTCCCGAGTCCTCGGGCCTGGCGATCAACGCCCTGATCGCCACCGGGCTCGTCCTCTTCGCGATCACCCTGGTCACCAACATGGCGGCGCGCGCGGTCATCGCCCGCCAGAACCACGAATAGGAGCGGAGATGGAGAGCGCCAGCGTCGCCGACAGCCCCGCCCTCGCCCGCCCCTCCTCGCTGCTCGCCAGCGGCGCCGGCTGGCGGCGCCGCGCCAAGGACCGGCTGATGACGGTGCTGATCGCCGGCGCCTTCGCGCTGGCGATGATCCCGCTGATCTCGCTCGTCTTCGAGGTGACCAAGCGCGGCATCCCCGGCCTCAGCCTCGACTTCTTCACCGAAGACGCGCGCGGGGTGGTGGGAGAAGGGGGCGGGGCCTCCCACGCGATCGTCGGCACCCTGGTGATCACCGGCGTCGCGGCGCTGATCTCGGTCCCGATCGGGATCATGGGCGCGATCTACCTCAACGAGTACGGGCAGGGGCGGCTGCGCCGCGCCCTCACCTTCTTCGTCGACGTGATGACCGGGATCCCCTCGATCGTCGCCGGCCTCTTCGCCTACGCGCTCTTCGAGCTCTTCCTTGGCCCCGGCATCCGCCTCGGCGTGATGGGCTCGGTGGCGCTCTCGGTGCTGATGATCCCGATCGTCATCCGCTCCGCCGAGGAGGTGCTGAAGATCGTCCCCAACCACCTGCGGGAGGCCGCCTACGCGCTGGGGACGCCGAAGTGGAAGACGATCGTCAAGGTCGTCCTCCCGACTGCCTTCGCCGGCCTGGTGACCGGGGTGATGATCGCGATCGCCCGGATCGTCGGCGAGACCGCGCCGCTGCTGGTCACGACCGGCGTCGTCGACTCGATGAACAGCGATCCGTTCCACGGCCGGATGCAGAACCTCGCCGTGTACGCCTACAACGAGTATCGCTCGCCGGGCGTCTTCAAACAGGCGGCCTACGACAAGGCGTGGGCCGCGGCGCTGACCCTGATCGCGATCGTGATGCTGCTCAACGTCGCCGCCCGCCTTGTCTACCGGCGCTACAAAACCGAGATCCGCTAGCGATGGCGGAAGGAAGAAGGTTGAGATCGATGCTGGGATCCGCGACCAAACGAAGCGCCGCCGAGGAGGGGAAGCCGACGATGAGCGACCGCCCGGCGGGCGTCACCTCGACCGAGCCCGTGACCAAAGCGGGTCGGGGCGCGAAGACGATCGAGGCGCGCGATGTCAACCTCTTCTACGGCGACTTCCACGCGGTCGAGGACGTGACGATGACGATCGCGCCGAACAAGGTGACGGCTCTGATCGGCTCCTCCGGCTGCGGCAAGACGACCTTCCTGCGCTCGCTTAACCGGATGCACGAGCTGACGCCGGGGGCGCGGGTCGACGGGCACGTCTCGCTCGACGGCGAGGACATCTACGCTAAGGGCGTCGACCCGGTCGAGGTGCGGCGGCTGATCGGGATGGTCTTCCAGCAGCCGAACCCGTTCCCGACGATGTCGATCTACGACAACGTCGCCGCCGGCCTTAACCTCAACGCCCGCCGCGTGCCGAAGGCCCAGAGGGACGCGGTCGTCGAGCGCTCGCTGCGCGGGGCCAACCTCTGGGTGGAGGTCAAGGACCGGCTCGACAAGCCCGGCTCGGGGCTCTCGGGAGGGCAGCAGCAGCGGCTCTGTATCGCGCGCGCGATCGCGGTCGAGCCCGAGGTGCTCCTGATGGATGAGCCCTGCTCCGCCCTCGACCCGATCGCG
>Ga0157378_10003365_pt1 | contig 14220 bp, 10 predicted proteins | sample M65metaG_FD_115309 | JGI IMG/M metagenome (GOLD analysis project Ga0157378, IMG submission 115309) | Miscanthus rhizosphere microbial communities from Kellogg Biological Station, Michigan, USA - M6-5 metaG | ecosystem: Host-associated > Plants > Roots > Rhizosphere > Soil | place: USA: Michigan...
CGTTTTTTCCTTCAATGGCTTTTCTCTCCGGCACTGCTTCCTGCGACATACCGGGCAATGCATCAAATTCTGCCAGTATGCCAATTACCGGTTTGCCGTTGCCGTAAGTAGCCACAAACGCGGTAGGTATCCCTGCTACACCAGCTTCTACCGTAAACCCGTTATCGCGCAATGTCTGTTGGTGCAGTGCTGAACTTTTTATTTCTTTATACCCCAGTTCTGCATACTCCCATATCTGCAATGCGGTTTTTTTATACTCATCGTACCTGGCCTCCAAACCAGCCGATGCCTGTTTCTGAAGAGCGTCCGTTGCTGCCGGTGAAACTTTTTGCTGAGCATTTGCAAAAGAAAATATACACGTGAAAAGAACTATTGCAGTTAATGCATCAAGCGGTTTTCCCATAAATATGTGTTTAAACACAATTTAATCAATTCAGCGAAAAGCATTGCATATTACTGATAGTTGGAGGTCTATGGCTTTTTCCTGCTCAACTGCAGGTAATCGAGGTAGTATAATATTTTAAAAGAGATGCTGTTGTTTTGTGGCGAAGAGAGGGTATTGTCTATGTTCTTGAAATAATTATTCACTACCTGGTTGCCAAAAGTGCCGATGGCGTTCTTCCACACAATATTCATTTCACTCCCCGGTGCAAAACGCCAGCTGTACACCATATCTACATTGAAAGCATTGTAGTTCTGGTTAAGGTTTTGATGAACGCCGGTATTGCTGGCCAGGCCGCCGTCTTTTTCCAATGTAAAAAATGCAAGGTTATTCACTTTGCTCCAATAGTGCCTCACACGAAGTGTAATGTACATACTGGTATTAAAACTATATTTGGCACGAAGTATATTTTCAACCGTATTGCGGTTGCGGCGGGCAAACAGAACGGTATCATTTTCCGGAACGGCCGTGGAAATCAGGTTGCTGAATCCAACATTGTTCCAGCGGGGATTTATAGTAATATCATGGCCAAAAGAAATTTTGTTACTAACCCGGTACTGGTGGCTAAAGGCAAACTGCAATTCTGTCCAGCCTTTGCGCCCAAAAAAATTGAGGGTATAGCTGCCATTCGCATAATATTTCTTTGCGAAGTTGCTTTCAAAAAAATTGCCGACGCTGATGCTGGCAGGTGTTCTAAAAACTCTTCCTTCATGCCGCGGCTCATAAAAATCATTTCCGGCGGCTGAGAAAACCAGGTTACCGCCGATGTACCACAGGTTTTTTAATTGCCCGTTAATATTATAAGATGCGGTGGTAGTTTGGTAGCCAAAAGGTTTATACCGGTGCGTATAAACAAAATTGAAATTATGGTAGAGCCTGTTAAATATCCGCCTGGGTTTTACAAAATTGTAGCCCAGGTACACTATTTTTTCCCAATAATTGGTAAAGGTCATATAGCCCAGGTCGTTAAAGTTAAATTTATCATCGTGAAGGGTAGATTCCAGCGAAAAATTGAACCGGCCGCTCACCTTGCCCATACCCAGGTTGTATTTATAACCGGTGATATTTTTTTGATCCTTATTAAACAACGTGCTGCTGTAGCCCTTACCATAAACGTTCCAGGTATTTTTTTTATCATAGAAGCTGAACAGGCCGGCGCTAACATTGGCATCGTAATCGCTGCCGCTGCGTAGCACATTGGTGTTTACAAAGCTTACAGATGAATTATTTTTTAAGGTCTGATCAAGAACAAACACATTGTAATTCGTTAGGGGGTCATCTTCTATGCGCCGCTGCTGACCGGTATTGTCTTCGGCCAGCGCATACTGCGGCTGCGTTAACGCGTTAAAAAAACCAATGCCCAGGCCATGTTTGTTCCTGCCTGAGATCTTGGTGGCATTGATCAATTTACTTTCAACCGGATTCTTTACAATCTGTTCGTTCCCGGTAATTTCGTTGCCAACATCGTAGTAGTGCAGGGGTGTACCGCCGATTCTTCTGCTGTAAAAAAGATTCCCTTTTGAAAAGAGTTCTGTTCCTTCAGTAAAGAAGCTGCGGTTTTCATTGTATTTTACTTCAAAGGGTGTAAGGTTCAGCACCTTGTTATCACTTTGCACCTGGCCAAAATCCGGTATCAGGGTCATATCCAGCGTAAATGCCTGGCTAATGCCATACTTAACGTCCATACCGCCGTTTAAACTGACGCTGGTGTTTTTAATGCCGGGTGTATTGTAGGGATAGTTGTTGATATAGGAAGAAAAATACGGTGAAAAGGAAAGTCGCACCGGTGGTTTAATATCCTCGATGCCTGTCCAAAAACCTTCCTGTGTAAGAAAACCATTTTTTATGGGGTCGATAGGGTTCCAGAAAAGTTGCTGTCCCGACTTCTGTCTTCTGCGAACAATGTTCAGCCCCCAGTCCTGCTTTTTTTTATTACTGAACCGAATGGCAGAATAAGGGATAAAGAACTCGAACGTCCACCCGTCGTTTACTATATTGGTGCCGCTTTTCCAGACACTGTTCCAGCTAAAATCTTCTATATTGCCATTATTGTCTGGCGGGCCCATCTTAGCATCCATTTGCTCGTTCAATGGAGTAATAAAATATTCGAAGCCGTTGATCTTGTCTTTATAGGTGTCGAAAATAAACCCGATAAAATCATTGCTGCCGAAATTATCACGGCCGATAAGCTCAGTTTGAATACTGTCCCTGGTCTTTTCGTGGCAGTAGCCGCCGATATACAATCCCTGGTTGTCGTACAAAATGTACACTTCTGTGCGGTTGGCTTCGGTTTCTTTTGCAAAGGCTACCGGGCGGAGTGCCACAAAATTATTGGCAATGGGAGCATCCTTCCAGTCAATATCGTCAAGCTTACCATCAATTTTAATGGGATTAATTATTCTTTTGGCGGCAATTTGCCGCGGAACCTGGGCAATAAGGGGCATAGAACCCATGACGGCATTCATGAATATGATCAGTACTTGTAAAAAGCGCAGCTGCATGTTCTGGAATAATAATATAATACCCTGCTTTTCCGGTTCTTTGGGATGGGGCGAAAGATAAACAGGCCTGGTATCTCCGGCAATATTATTAACTGCAACGGCGTATTGGCGTGATGAACAGTGTTAAAAAAAGCAAAAACATTCAGTGGCAGAAAATTTTTAATGGCCGGGCAGGTGTATAGAACCGACAGCCAACAACTTCAGACAAACAGGTCCATCATTAATTTATGCTGGGGGTTTACGGCATAATGAGAGAAATCAGTAACTCCTTCCGTTTTCAGCACTTCTTCATCAATAAAAAAATTACCTGTGCATTCATGTGAAGGGCGCTGCAAAATATAATAAGCTGCATCGGCAACTATATCAACGGTGCGGCTTCTTTGAACCAGGAAATCGCCTCCCAGTAAATTTTGAACGGCGGCGGTAGCAATGGTTGTTTTAGGCCATAATGCATTGGCGGCGATCCTATCGGGCTTTAGCTCTTCCGAAAGACCCAGTACCACCATACTCATTCCATATTTGCTGATGGTATAAGCAAGGTGTTTTGCAAACCAGCCCGGATCAAGATTGAGGGGGGGAGAAAGATTTAATATATGCGGGTTATGTGCGTTTTTTAAATGGGGGATACAGGCTTTGCAGGTAAAAAAAGTTCCTCTTACATTAATGCCCTGCATCAGTTCCCAACGTTTCCATTCCGTTTGTGCCGTTTGTGAAAGATTGATGGCACTTGCATTGTTTATTAATATATCAATACCCCCAAAGGTCTCGGCGGTTGTCTTTACTGCTTCGTTGATGCTTTCTTCAAAACGGATATCTGCCTGCAACGGCAATACCTTGCCGGCACCGGCTTTCGCTATTTCTTCTGCAGCCGTAAAAATGGTACCATCCAGCTTGGGATTGGGATCCACCGTTTTGGCGGCAATGGCAATATTGGCACCTTCTTTAGCAAGCCGGAGTGCAATGGCTTTCCCAATTCCGCGGCTGCCGCCCGATATAAACACATTCTTATTCTGGAACTTCATATAGGGTTATTTTATTTAACAAGGATAAGCGTTTTCAATTAAGCTTTTGTCGTTGTATAAACTACAAAAGGGAGAGATTATGATTGCAATAAAAAAATAGGGTGTAAATACCGGACTTTAGCTTCGTAAACTTACGATTTACCCTGTAAATACCGAAGAAATAAAATCAGGCGTTTGTGCTCTTGACCTGCCGTGGGGTCAATTGTATATTTGTATTGTTGAATGAATGATATAAGATTCAAAACATCCAAATCCTAAAAAACCAAACCATCCAAGTCCTTTAAAAAACTGTATTAGACCAAGTCCATGAAACCGTTTTAATGAATCCAATATCCATCATGAAACAAAACCTGTCCTTTTAAAATCCAAATCCTGCAGAAGAATCTATGTAATTTTGTACCTATGATGTAACCGTAAAAAATTGGTGAGGTTCGTACAAAAAAATTGGCCCTGGACTTGTCCGGGGCTCTTTGTTTTACCCCCTACCCCCTGAGGGGAGATGTTAAACTACTTAAGTACAATTATTCTTAAAGAATTTGCACTTATTTTCTCAATAAGGAATAGTGTAGCAGCCTCATTGATATAATAGCTATCCTAAAATTTTAAGGAAAATGTGACAGCGCCTGGCATTTATTGCTGTTGTATTACAGCTATGCCATTCCCCATTAAATAAACAAGGCAAACTTTTCAATCAAATCATATTAATGAGATCAGCATCTCCCCTTCACGGGGTTCACCAATATTTATAACCCAGCAATCTAACCAATTCTACCTTGGCCAGGCATAGCTGGTATTCATATTGAAGACGGCTGAACTGTGCCCTGGCCAGGTTGGTACTGGCATTGGTGATCTCGAGGTTTGTGCCTACGCCATTTTTAAACCGGCTGGCTGCCAACGCTTCGGCAGTTTGCGCCTGTTCAATCTGGCCCCCGGTGTGGCTGATTCTTTCCTGGTTCGATTGTATATCTATTAAGGCCTGTTGTATATCTCTTTTGAAGTTGCTGTTCAGTGTCTCTATCGCCAGCTTATTTTGGCTCAACACCGTTTCGGAAAGTTTAACCTGCTGCTTTGTACGATTGCCATCATAGATGGGTAGTTTAAATGAAATACCAGCCGCATAGTTAAATTTCATATCGTTCACATAAGGCACATAACCGTTTTTAAACCCGGTACTGGCACCAATATGTACCGATGGCCGGGTACCCAGCCTGGCAATTGCCATTTCGTTTTTTGATTGCACTATTTTATCATTGGCCAGCACAAATTCGGGGTTGTTAATCTTTGCATCCGCCAATGCTTCTGTTGCTTCTTTCAATGGAAGCTCAAAATCAAAGCCCGATGCCGCTATGCTGCTGTTGCCCGTGGTATACTGCAATAAATTTTGCTGTTTTTTCAGGTAATTAAACAGATCCACTTTCTTGTTTTCCTCCGCATCCAGTTGCGATTGTATGCTCAGCAGATCCAGCTTGATAGCATCCCCGTTTTTTAACTTGCTTTCTACAATGTGTTTGTTATCGTTGAGATAGGCAATTACACTATCTTCTATTACGATAGCTTTCTGAAAATAGATAATATTGTAATAGATATTGGCAACCTGGTTGGCCAGTTGCATTTTAGCGTTGTCTGTATTATGTTGTGCGTATTGGATATCGTCTTTCGATTTTTGAATAGCTGCTTTCAACCGGCCAAAGTCGAATAGCGTATAGCTGGCTTCAATATTGGCGTTGAAATTATGCACCGGTGCAAACTGGAATTCCTGGGTTTTCCCATTTACTTCCAGGGGCAACACAATTTTGGGTTCTACAAAATTATAACTGGCATTGGCATCCAATACCGGAAGATTGTTTTTTGCTATTTCCAGTCTTTGTTTAGCAGTTTCTACTGTATTTTCTGCTTCTTTGATCCTGGGGAAATAAGCAAACGACTGGTTAATTAAACCTTTTAATTCAGCATTGACCGTTGCCTGTGCCTGTATAAAATAAGCAGAGGCAATTGTTATAACGGTTATCAATATCTTTTTCATCCAATTAGTTTTTAAATTAATGTGCTTCTGCAATGGCCGCCTTTGCCGCAGCCGTGTTTGACGGAACGGTTTTCTTTGTACGTAAAAAAACAACCAGCGGAATAACAACAATAAAAAATAAGGCCACCAGCCGGAAAGTGTCCAGGTAAGCGAGGTAATACGCCTGCCTGTCCACCGCATTATTGATCATTCCGTAGGCTTTTGTGGTGGCGGTACCCACATCAATACCCGCCTTGTTCACAAAATTTTGTGTAAGGTTATTGGTATGTTCCGTCAGGGCGGCGGAACCCTGCGCAAGGGTGCCGATCAGATCGAGCCGGTGTTGTGCATAGGTGCGTGATACATAATTATTGGCCATAGCGATACCGAACGCCCCTCCCAATTGGCGCGTCATATTATTGAGCGCAATTCCGGAAGCATAATCTTTTGGCTGTAACCCGGCTACTGCCTGGTTGATCAGCGGTAATTGCACCATGCTCATGCCAATAGCCCTTAGTGCAAAAGGGAAAAAGAAATCCTGCCTGCTTACGTCGGGGCTTACTTTGGAACTATACCAGGCATAACCGGCAAACAACAGGAAGCCGGCAATTACAAAGGGTATCGGCTTTACGCCTTTGCCCATGAGCATACCTATCACCGGCATCAGTATCACTGTAATCATAGTTGGCGCAAGAAGTGTGAGGCCGGTTTCCAGCGGCGTATAGCCCAGCACCCGTTGTGCCAATACCGGAAACACAAAGACTGATGTATACAAGCCCACGCCCACTACAAAGGTGAAGATGGTGGTAAAAGCCAGGTTGGTATTATTGAGCACGCGCAGGTTCACTGCCGGCTTTTCAATACTGAGCTCGTACCAGATAAAACTGATGATGCCAGCTATGGCGAGCCCGCTGCATATCCTGATTGCCTGGCTGTTAAACCAATCTTCTGCATCGCCGCGCTCCAGCACAAACTGCAGGCAACCAATGCCCACCATCAGCAATAAAATGCCACTGTAATCTATCTTGATTTGCTTTTTCTTTTTTCCTTCTTCTTCTTTTTTATCGATAAATGTGTAAGCCAGTATGGTTGCAATAATACCGATAGGGATATTGATCATGAATATTAATGGCCAGCTATAGCTTTCCATAATATAACCTCCCAGGGTTGGACCCAGTGTAGGGCCCAATACGATGCCCATTCCAAATAAGCCCGAAGCAATGGGCCGGTCTTTTACCTCAAAGGCATCAAACAAAATAGCCTGCGAGGTAGACAGCAGTGCACCACCGCCCACACCCTGTACAAACCGCCAGATGATAATTTCTACCAGGCTGCCTGATTGCCCGCAGAGGTAAGACGCAACGGTAAAAATGATCATTGATGCGATGTAGTAATTCTTTCTTCCAAAATATTCAGCCAGGAAACCCGTGAGGGGAATAATAATCACATTGGCGATGGCATAAGCGGTGATTACCCAGCTAATGTCCTCAATGCTTACACCAAGACTTCCGCTCATATCGTTCAGCGCCACATTTACAATGGAGGTATCAATCAACTCCATGATAGCGGCGGCAATGGTGGTGATAACAATGATGGTTCGTGCAAAACCTTTGGGCGTAGCCATGTTTTTACATTTATTTGGTGGGCACAACTATGTATGCGCTCAAACCCGCACGAAGGATATTCCTGTACTGGTTAATATTGCTGATATTGATTTTTACCGGAACGCGCTGGGTTACTTTTACAAAATTGCCACTCGCATTATCGGGAGGGAGCAATGAAAATTTGGCACCCGTAGCATCACTAACGCTTTCAATTGAGCCTTTGATTTTTAAACCGGGATAAGCATCCAGCTCTATGTCTGCATCCTGCCCGGGGTAAAATTTCTTTATTTGCGTTTCTTTGAAATTGGCCACAATCCAATAGGTACTGTCGTTTACAATGGAAAACAGCGGGCTGCCCGCCTGTACAAACTGGCCGCCGGTAATATTTCTTTTACCAATTTTACCAGCCTGCGGTGCATAAATTTTTGTGTATGATATTTTCAATTTCTGCTGTTCAATAATGGCTTTTTTTACTGCGAGCTGGGCCTCGGCCTTCTGGATAGATGATTGTAAAACAGCAATCCGGCTTTGGGCCGTTCCCAGATCGCTCTGGCTGTTGTTAACCTGCTGACTGGCTTGTTGTAGCGCATAACGGCTATCATCAAGCTGTTTTTTTGTGATGGCCTGATCTGCAAATAAATTCTTATTGCGGTTATAATCATCTTCTGCCTGCTGCACTTTTACATCATTCAGTGTAATGGCACCTTTATTGCCTTTCAACGAAACCACGGCATTGTTGAACCCAGCCTTCGCGTTAATGATATCTGTTTCGGCTACTTTATAGTCGGCCTGCATTTGTGCCAGCTGGGTTTGCAGTTCTTCATCGTCCAGTTCAACCAGCAACTGGCCGGTCTTTACGGAATCATAGTCATTTACGGCGATTGATTTAACATAACCGGCCACCCTTGGCAGTACAGGCGATATCTGCGCCTCTACCTGCGAATTGTCGGTTGTTTCATGCGCCAGCGCAAATGATATTTTTTTAAACACGTAAATGCCTGCCACCAATAAAACAATGCCTATAATTACAAACCGCAGGGGTGATTTTTTCTTTGTTGCCGGTAATTCCTGATTTTCCATCTTGCTGTAGTATTTGTTGTTTATAATTGTGGAAGCAGATGCGCGCGCATCAATTGCTTTAAATGATCGCTTAATCTTTTGGTAAAACGCGGATCTTCGTAGGGTATGTAGTGCTCATCCTTATTCAATAATTTGTTGCACATTCTTTTTGATAACAACACCTGGTTAATGGTGCCATGCATGGTGGCAATAACAAGTGGTGCGTCCACTTTTTTGAAGGCCCCCTTTTTAATACCCGCTTCTATTATATTCTTAATGATAAGGCTGTTGGGGTAGAGATGATCTACGATTGATTGCTGCAGGGTCTCCCGGTGGCTCAGCATCATTTCCTGGTGCAGCACACGGTGAAACTTGCGATTGGTAAAGAGCTTGTTGATGTAACTATCTACAATGTGTTCAATTTTTTCTATATCCGAATAGGTTGGATTATTGGCAATTTCATCCAGCAGGCCCCGGGTATAAGAAGCACGTTCCGCTACCATGCTTTCAAACAATTTTTCCTTTGACCCGAAATAATAGTTGACCATCGCAACATTCACCCCCGCCCGGGTAGCCAAGTCCCTGATAGAAGTGCCTTCAAAACCTTTTTCAGCAAAAAGATCAATGGCGTTGTTAATAATATGCGCTTTCTTGTCTGTCATAATAAATGAATAAAGCGCAAAGTTAAACGTTTGTTTAATATTAAACAAACGTTTGATTAATTATTTTTTTAAAGCTGGATAGCCGGCCGGCCGGAGGCCGGGGCGTACTGACTATAATTTTATTGTGCGCTATCTTTTGGAACAGGCAGGGTGCCTTTGTTTTCGTAGAAGACCAGGTTGCTGAGATCCTGTTTTGCTTCCAGCCCGTTTTTGCCATAATTGACAAACTTATCTTTCTGGCTGTAGCGGGCGGGTTTATCGGTGTAGAATTTTTGGGTGTTTTTGTCCCACCATAATTCTTCGCAGCGCAGGGTATCGCCTTTTAATACATTAATCACTACCACACTGTCTTTCAGGAATACTTTATTTTCCCAGGTGCGGTCCTTTCCATACTTCGCATCCAGTTGGCTTTCTTTTATAAGGGAATCATTATAAAAATCAACATGCAGGCCTTTGGGAAATTCGGTGTAGGGAGAATCCGCCTGGAAGATATACATCAGCGGCGCAGTAAGCCTTCCTTTTACCTTGCCATTCTGGCTCAAATACACCTGTATATTGCGGCCCTCATCCAGCGCGGTGCGTTTATCGTGCAGGTTAGGGATATCTTTTATATTATTCTCACATGCACATACAACAAAACAGCCCGCAAAAAGGACCGTGCGTACTGCCATACTTCTGCATTTGATAAACATATTTGTAGTATGATCCGGGGTCAGCATTACCGGTTATTATGCCCGCTGATAGCATACAGGCCCTTGAACAACAAATCAGGATCTGCAAATATCCTGTTTTTAAGATGGGGCACAAAATAGCCACAATTGCCCCCGGTTAAAAGCACGTTAAAGTTACCATATCGTTCTGCATACGCATTAATAAAACCATCTATCTCTTTTGCCATTCCCAAAATAACGCCGCTTAGAATATTAGTACGTGTATCATAGCCAATCAATGGAAAGTTCCAGTCTTCCTTAATAACCGGCAAAAGTGCAGTAAAGGTATTCAACGATTTAAAGCGCATATCCATTCCCGGTGAAATACCGCCACCCGTAAACTCATGAAACTTATTGATAAAATTATACGTAATACAGGTGCCCAGCGCAATCACCAGGTTATTGCCTGCAGGGAACAACTGAACGGCCGCCGCACACAATGCCAACCGGTCTGCCCCGATTGTCTCTGGCTTGCCCACCGGCGTTGTAAAAGGCAATACCGTAAGATGAGACAATTTATGAAATTGCGTGCGCTGCTGCAACAACGCTTCTATGCCTGGATCATGATTGATAACAGAAGACAATATAGATGCAGAAGGCTGATGAATATTTAAAATTTTTTCAAGCGCAGCGGGAGTCCCGTCTTCCAGTACGGCAGCGGCCGTTTGAAGGTCGTCATCAAATACAGCATATTTTAAACGGGTATTTCCAAAATCGAGGCAAAGGGTTTTGTTGGCCAAGAACTATGTTTTTACTTTTTGAAATACTATTGAATCATCGTTCCCACATCACTTTATTTGGCACACAACCTGTCTCGCCTTTCACAAACAGCTATCAAATATCAAAGTCCATCGATGACAAATTCTTAAAATGTCCGTTGAGCTTGATCTTTTCCTTTAGCTCATCCATTTCTGCTACCACCGGTAACACTTTTGCCAGGTGGCGTTTAAGGTATTCCTGTCTCTGAATCTCCTGCAGCAAACCCAGCAGTTCATATTCTTCCTGGAGCGACATGCCGGCATGGTGTGCAATATCATAACTTTTCAGCGCTTCATCGGGTCGGCCGAACTCTTTTTTTATCTTCAGTTTTGCATGCAGTTCGCGCACTGCCTTTATTACCTTGTTCATCATATCTTTTGCGCCCGCATCTTCCGTATTTTCAGGATAATTTACAATAGCCCCGCTATATAGCTTATCAGGCACCTGTTTAATAATTTCCAGCACGCGAAAAACCTTTATACCGGTGGTGCGGATATCCATTTCCCCGTTATCGTAGGTATGGGAGATTTCGTTTATCTCGACCAGTGTACCCATTTCATTCAAATGGTTATTGATAACAGCCGGGATGCCAAACATCTTCTTTTCTGTGAAACATTCTGTAACCAGTTGTTTATACCGGGGTTCAAAAATATGCAGGTTCAGGTTTTCACCGGGATATACAACGATGCCAAGTGGAAATATGGGAATAAAATTAATCATACCGCTAAAGAAAATTGACAAGACACTTTATACAATACCAAACGAACCGCAAATTTCAGGGTAAATAATTTATTACCCATTCATCCTGCTTATTTTTTTAACAAAAACTGTGCAGCATGCTTTATTCCACCCAAGGGATACTTAAATTGCAATATTCTCAAATTAATATAGCATGAAGATTTCCGGGTTTTCCTATATAAAAAACGGTTTTGATTACGGTGTGCCTTTCCTGGAGGCCTTTCAATCTATATTGCCGGTCTGTAATGAGTTCATTGTTGCGGTGGGTGATTCAACAGATGGTACAAGGGAAGCAATAGAAAACCTGCCCACAGATAAAATTAAAATTATTGATACGGTTTGGGATCCGCAATTGAAAGAGGGCGGAAAAATCTTTGCGCAACAAACCAATCTTGCACTGGATGCTATTAGTGGCGACTGGGCATTTCATATACAGGCCGATGAAGTAATACATGAAAAAGATCTGCCAAAAATTAAACAGGCCATTGAATTAAATGAGGCTGATAAAAAAGTGGAGGGTTTTATCCTGCCCTTCCTGCATTTCTGGGGTTCGTACAATTATATCAGGAATTCGCGGCGCGTTCACCTGCATGAAATACGCATTTTCAGGAATATACCGGGCATTCGCTCTTACCGCGATTCGCAGGGTTTCCGGAAATACAGTTCCATAGAAGCGTATGAACAGGGACTCGAAAAAGGAGAAAAATTACACGTTAAAAAAATTGACGCACCGGTTTATCATTACAATGGCGTACGGCCACCGGAGGGGTTTAAAAAAAAAGCCAGTCAGTTTGGCGGTTATTACAAACCAAAAGATATTTTAGAAAAGGAACAGGAAGCAAATGAATCCACACCGGATAATGTTGACCGCGTAACACTTTTTCAAGGAACCCACCCCCAACTGATGCATGCAAAAATTAAGGAACAAAACTGGAGTTACACATACAATCCCGGAAAAGCGGTTTGGAAACTGAAAGACCGGATCTTACAACCCATCGAAGACGTTTTGGGATTTAAGATTGGAGAATATAAGAATTATAAGCTTATCAAATAGTGTCTATCCGGAGTTCTGGTGTACGCTGGTCAAAAGGACTATGAACTACAGGCTCAGCACTAAGAACTACTTCACCTCCTGCATATCAATCAATTTCTTATAGATCCCAGCTTTTGCCAGCAACTGGTCGTGGGTACCACGCTCTGCAATCTCTCCTCTCTGCAATACAATAATTTCATTGGCATGGCGCACGGTAGAAAGCCGGTGCGCAATTACCAGCGAAGTGCGGTTTTGCATTACATGGTTAATGGCATCCTGCACCAGCCGCTCGCTTTCTGTATCGAGTGAGGAAGTAGCTTCATCAAAAATTAAAATCGGCGGGTTTTTAAGAACGGCCCTTGCAATGGTGAGCCTTTGCCTTTCGCCGCCACTCAGCTTGCTGCCCCGATCGCCGATATTGGTGTCAAAACCTTCTTCCTTATTGCTGATAAACTGGAATGCATTCGCCACTTTTGCAGCCTTTTCTATAGCAGCCATATCTGCATCGGGCTTGCCCAATGTAATGTTGCCGGCGATACTGTCGTTAAAAAGAATCGGCTCCTGGGTTACAATACCCATCTGGCTGCGGATAGAATGAACCGTATAGTCTTTTATATTGATGCCATCGATCAACAACTCACCGCTGCTGACATCGTGAAAGCGGGGAATGAGATCTGCCAGAGTAGATTTGCCCGACCCCGACGAACCTACCAGTGCTACCGTGGTTCCTTTTTCAATAACCAGGTTGATGTTTTTTAAAATGGTTACTTCTTCATAGGCAAAACTCACGTTCCTGAATTCTATCCGCTGTGAGAAGTGCTGCAACTCTTTTGCATCCGGTTTATCTGTAATCGTAACCGGTGTCTTAAGAACTTCCTCAATACGTTGTATGGCTGCCGACCCCCGCTGTGCATTATAAAATGCGGTTGACAATGACTTGGCCGGGTTGATAATTTGAGTGAACGACAAAATATACAGAATAAACGTGTCTGGGTTTAATCCTCCACCGTGGTTAAAAACCAATTGGCCTCCAAACCAGAGAATAGCCACCAATACCAATACACCCAGGAATTCGGACAGCGGCGATGCCAAATCGCGCCTGAAATTCATTTTATTCCTGATATGGTTCAAATCACTATTGGTATTAAAAAAACGCCGACCTAATAATTTTTCAGCAGTAAATGCTTTTATCACGCGTAACCCGGAAAGCGTTTCGTCGAGTATCGACATCAATACACCCAGGTATTCCTGTGCAGTATTCGACTGGGTTTTGAGGCTCCGGCTAACACGTCCTATAATAAAGCCTGTAAGCGGCAGCAACACCAGCAAAAAAAGAGATAATAAGGGACTGAGGTAAACCAGCATCGCCAGTATCACCAGAATATTTAAAGGATCTCTTATCAAACCTTCCAGGGTGCCCATAATACTCCATTCCACTTCATTGGTATCATTGCTCATACGGCTGATAATATCACCCTTGCGTTGTTCGGTAAAATAACCGATTGGCAGCATCAGTATTTTGGCATACATATCGGCTCTTAAACGGGTCATAACATGATTTCTGATAGGGGAAACAGTTCTTAACGTTAGATAATAAAACAGGTTTTTCAGAAAAATTGAAATGACCACAACAATACAGATAGCCGCCAACGCATGCATCGGACCATGATCCCGGATGAGCGTACTTA
>Ga0157378_10003369_pt1 | contig 14210 bp, 12 predicted proteins | sample M65metaG_FD_115309 | JGI IMG/M metagenome (GOLD analysis project Ga0157378, IMG submission 115309) | Miscanthus rhizosphere microbial communities from Kellogg Biological Station, Michigan, USA - M6-5 metaG | ecosystem: Host-associated > Plants > Roots > Rhizosphere > Soil | place: USA: Michigan...
CGGCCGAGAGCAGACGGTCGATCCTCACCCGGATGGCGCGCCATCGGACATTGCTGGCCTTTCCTGCCCTATCCAGATAAGGAGCAAGTCTTTCGTCGGTGGCCAATCCTTCATTCTCCAAGAACGCGAGAAGTCCTGCGCTATGGGCCTCCAAGGCTTCCAGGGTGGGGAATAGCTCGTCCAGCACCTGCTTTACTAACGCTTCATCCATGTATCAAAAATCCTCCCGAGCATTGCTTGGATGCTTTTCTTGCCCTTTGCAGGCAGAGTGGTTCGGATTATTTGCTTCCAGCAGTGCGCAGCAGATTTCCAGGATCGTATACCATCCTAGGCGAACCAATGGACGTTTACCTCATTGACGGGACCTATGAATTGTTTCGGCACTATTTCGCGGTGCCGGCCTCGGCCGATAGGAACGGGCAGGAAGTCGGTGCAGTGCGGGGCGTCCTGACCTCGGTGTTATCGATGCTTGAACGCGGGGTCACTCATCTGGGCGTAGCCACCGATCATGTAGTGGAATCGTTTCGGAACGACCTTTACTCCGGCTACAAGACCAGCGAAGGGGTACCGGCTGACTTATTGTCCCAATTCCCCATCCTCGAGGAGACATTGGACGCGATGGGAGTGAAGGTGTGGCCGATGGTCGAATTTGAAGCGGATGATGCACTGGCTTCGGCGGCCGCCAAAGCCGCAACGAATAAACAAGTAAACCAGGTCCTCATTTGTACCCCGGACAAAGACCTCGCCCAGAGCGTCGTAGGGACACGCGTAGTTCAAGTAGATCGCCGGCGCGATACGGTACGCGATGAGGCTGGGGTTGTGGAACGATTTGGCGTTTCCCCGGGTTCGATTCCGGATTATTTGGCGGTCGTTGGCGATAGTGCCGACGGCTTTCCCGGTGTAGCCGGCTGGGGAGCAAAGGCTGCGGCCCTTACCCTCTCTCAATACCCTCACCTGGAAGATATTCCGAAGAACTGGCAGCAGTGGCATTCATCTATTCGTAGGGCGCGCGCCCTTTCGGAATCGTTATTCAGTGCGTGGGACGAGGCGCTGTTGTTTCGCAAGCTCGCGACCCTGCGCTTGGATGTGCCTGTGTTTGAGACTATCGAAGAGTTACGTTGGCAGGGACCGAAGGCGAGCTTTGACGAGCATTGCGGGCGAATGAACTCCGCCACACTTTTGGAGCGGGTCAAACGAAGGATTGGCTGAAACTATCGACACTGCCGCTAGGCCAGAGGAAGCTGGCTACTGGTAAATTAGATGGTCCCGGGACCTGCACTTGGAACGGGAAATACAGGGCGATCCCGTTCAGTGAGGATAAAGTAGCAAAGACCAAGGAGGCAGTTGTCACCAAATTGTCACCATTTGGTTAAGCTTTCATCGAATTTCTGAGTTTTGCCAGACGAATTCAGGGTTTCACGTAGGCAGGACTACCGGGAGTTGGGGGTTCGTATTCCTGGCCATATTTGTTCTGGTGAGTCTTTGGCCGCTCAGCCACTTTCAACGCGAGAACTCCGAGGTTCGGCGTATCCTCCGCGACGGTAATATCGCGCGCCATGGCGTCCAACTCTTCCGGCAGCGCAGCCTCATACCACAAGTGAAGCCGATATCTCCCTACGGGCACGCGCGGGATCGTTAACCTCCCACGTGAATCAGAAATTGCATGAAACGGAGTTTGCAAAGCAATGACGACCGCGCTCATCTCGGAGTGGATGTTACAAAAAATGTAAGAAACGCCAGGCTTGTCGAAACGAACATCTCGCGTGCTACCGGCTTCATAGAGACCAAGATCGAAACGCTTCCCTTCGAACAACGAGAAGACATTGTGGAAGAATGGGTCGCGATTGGGAAACTGAACCACCGAACCGACAGGCACGACCATCACGTGAGGCTCAAAGCTTTTATTCCGTTGAATCAGTTGTAGCCCCGAGGCAGGACTGGGCTCTTGAAGGGGCGCAGCCGGAACCAGCCACATAACCACATCCCGTTTGGTGCGGTGATTTGTTTTAGGAGCGCCGGCCTTCCACGCGACTTCCGCTTTGAGATCGACTTCCTGGGCGGGCGCGCAAAGACCATACACCAGCAACCCACAGAGCCACGTCCATCGGAACATCAAGGAAATCGAATTCAGATATCGCTCCGTTAAAAAAGAATTCCCATGGAGAGGTTGATCTGGTTGGCGGTTTCGCTTGCCTGGCGAATGTCGAAGGTTTTCAGTCGCCTATACTCGGTTGATAGAAGAAGATCGGACCGCGGGCGATAAATAAAATTCACCAAGGCAGCACGATTTTGTGCCAACGTGGGATCGGCATAGCTCTGCCCTTCGGGAAAGACTAACAAGTCCTTCGCCAAAGGATTGTCCAAACCAATTGCACCGTTGAATTCCAGCTTGGGGGTTGCCTTGAACTTCAACTGCGACCATCCGCCCAAGGTACCCAGGCCTTGAACCTTGGAGTAATAGAGTGCCGCGTCGCCGCTGTAGAGCACGCTACGACCGACCCCACCACCGATCCCGCCGATCGCGACCCCGCGATAAAACTCACCCGATAAAGAGAGCCGGGCGGGCAACGGAATCTCCCAATCCGCCAAACCGGCCCAGCCATTGACCTTCCGGCCGAAATCCCAATTCTGGCGGCTATAGTAAGCCGCGCCACCCAGGGTCATTGGCCGCCCCAAAATAGTCTTCCTCCACGCAACGCGGCCAGCGTACGCCGGTTGACTGGAGTTTTCTCCTGCCTGTGCCACTCTTTCCAGCTGGAGAATCGGAGGCGGTTCGCCGGTGAAATTATCGAGGATGCCAGCCTGCACCGTGATCTGCTGGGTGTCGGAAAGATCATAGCGGTGATCGACACGTATTTGAGGTATCCAGCCCCACAAATTTCCCTGGTAGGCAAGGGCTGGGATGGCGAGCGAAGCCAGCGAATCCGGAGATAACGGAGAGAAGAAGAGATCGTCTTGCCCGCCCACAAGCGATGTTCTCTCCCAATCCATCCTCATCTTGGCGGTGCGTAAACGAAGCTGTCCAAAATTCGCTCCGTTGAGAGACTGGGGGAAACCGCCGGAGAAGTCTACCTGAATGTCTCCGCTGGTCCGGGCACCCGCGAGTCGCGGACCGAATACTTCGAGTCCGATTTCAGACTGGCGCAGAGTGGCGCCGAAAGAATTGGGGGACACACCCGGGGTTGCGGGGACCGCGTACTCAGGAAAGTCGAGATTATCGGTGGCTCCGCGATCACTGAAGAGATTGAGCAGAACAATTCCCGACAACCGAACCCGGTATTTGGAGGCGCTTTCAAGTTTGGTCTGGTATTGTTCATTGAGTTTCCCGCCGAGTAATTGCGAGCTTTCTTCGAGAGCCGAGACGCGTTGCTCCACCTTCTGCGCGTCCACTTGCGGTTCGGCGGCACTGGACTTGGAGCTGGGCTGAGGTTGCGTGTCGAGCAGCCGTGCCGAGAGCGACTTGGCGGCGTCAAGTTCGCTCCGCAACTCGGCCCTCTCGGCCTTATATTCAGACGCCTCCGAACGAAGTTCTTCGACGATTGTGCGCAGCTGTCGGACCTGTTCCTGCAGATCCCTGACGGTGGAAACCATGGCATCGGAGGTGTTGGCGGGTGCATCGGGAACCTGGGTCTGTCCGAATAGGGGAGCGCCCACGGCAATGGAGAAAGAAAGAATTTGGGTCAGCGTGCGCACCCAACCAGTCAAACGAAATCTGGGCTTCACGGTTCGCCTCCGACAAAGACAAGTCTGGTCAACATTGAATTGCGGTTGAAGTATTAGGACGATTCCAAATTCTAATCGTTTTGTTCCTGCCGCGCCCGAACTAGTGGGGAGATCGCTAACTTTCCATCGCCGTTGCTTGGGACCGCCGGCGGGGAGACCAGAGGGAGCACGAGCTTGAAGACCGACCCTCGATCGGAAGTGCTCTCCACGTTTACGTCGCCTCCATGATCCTGAATAATTTTCTGTACAACCGTCAAACCCAGACCAGTTCCGTTTTCCTTTCCGCTGCTGATAAAGGGCTCAAAGAGCTGGCTTCGAATGGCCGCCGGAATTCCGCATCCGTTATCGATAACGCGAATTTCGACACCGCTGCCGACCGCCTGGATGTCGATCACGATATGGCCATCAGCAACCCGCAGTGACTCGCACGCATTCAACACCAGGTTGTAGACAGCGCGCTCCAGCTTCTTGGAATCGAACCAACCCTCGCTGTTGCCATTCTGTTGAACTTCCAGCCGCACCCGGTGAAACTCCGGGCGTAATCGTATCGCCTGCACCACCCGGTCCACCGAATTGCGCACATTTCCGTGAGTGGGGCGCAGAGATTCGCGGGTGCGAGAAAATTCCAGCAGTGAATCGATCAAATCCGTCATTTGATTTACTGCGCTTCGGACTTCCTGATAAAGCTCTTCCCTTTGATCAGGTGAAAGTCCGGCCTCGCAAAGAAACTCGGCGTTGGCCACAATCGCCGCCAGCGAGTGGCGTAAATCGTGCGATATGGAACTGGCCATGCGACCGATGGTGGCAAGCTTTTCGGCATCCAGCAGTTCCTGATGAGTTTTCAGCAAGCTGGTTCGCATGCCATTGAACGCCCGGGTAACTTCGGCAACTTCGTCGCCACCGCGAACGTCCAGCGGGTAAGTAAAGTCGCCTTTCCCCAGCGCACGCACACCCGCGACCAGGCTCCCAAGTGGACGTGTAAAGGTATGCGAAATGAGAAAAACCAACAGGCTGCCTCCCACGACGGCAGTCATCCCCAAAGCCAGTAGCAGGCGGTTCAGCTGATCGAGAAAGGCGGTCGCCTGATCGTAGGACTTCAGGACAGCCAACCGCACCGAAGGGGGCTTTTCGGTTGCCAGTTCAAGAGAAGTTCCAAGGAATCTCTCATCATCCAGTTGGACTTCCTCCGGCTGCGTGGCGCCGCTTTTAGCGCGCACCAGCGGATGCCGAGCCAGAGCAGCTTCATGCAAGGGTGGCAAGGTGCTGCAAACAATTTCGTCACTGTAGTAGAAGGCCACTTGGCTGGCGGCGATGCGGCTCACCTGCGAGGCTACGCTCTCATTGATCTCGTAGCCGATAATCACGAATCCCAAAAGGTGATTCTCGCCTGCAGGCCCGAAATAGATTGGCTGCATCACGGTCTCATAAAGGTGACGGTTTCCGAACCACCAGTGACTGCCGGCAGGCTGATTAGACGAACGGGCAAATTCGTCTTGCGCCATTTCGGAGGTGAAGCCCGGGGAGACGGTATGCACCGCAACAATCTTGCCGCGCCGGTCGGCCAAGGCGAACAGATCAGCCCCAGCCAGCCGCCAAAGCGCGTTGGACCCATCCTGAATGGTGGCTTCGTGCTGGGTTGTCATTAAAGCGCGCAGATCAGGCAAGTCAGCGAGCAATTCGTCGGAGCGGATGAGAGAAAGTTCGCGTTCGCGCTGGAAATTCTGGAATGTGCTGACGGAATTCTGCAGGTCAGCAAAAATCTCATTCTTTACCCGGGCATGGATACTTCGCCGTACGACCAACAGGCTGGTGCAAGTCAGACTGGCGGAAATAAGCAGCATGGAGAGTAGAAACTTGGTACGCATACGAAGTCTCACCACGTGCTTCTCCTTGCCCTCTGGCCAGCGTTAACGAACAAACTTGTAGCCCATTCCATGCACAGTCCGGAAATGGACGGGGTTTGCCGGGTCCTTCTCAAGCTTCTGACGCAATCTCAAGATGTGATTGTCCACCGTTCGGGTCGACGGATAATTTTGATAGCCCCAGACTTCATTCAACAGCTCATTTCGAGTAATGACCCGCTCCTCGTTTTGCACCAGGAACTTCAGCGTCTTGAATTCCTGTGGGGTAAGGGCAACCAGGACATCGTCGCGGCGAGCTTCCATGCGGGTGAAATCTGCGGATATCCCGTCGAACGAGATGGAGTCAAAAGCGCCGCTCCGAGTGGTTCGCCGCAGTGCAACGCGAACCCGTGCCAGCAGTTCGCGTGGACTGAACGGCTTAGTTACATAGTCATCTGCGCCGAGCTCCAACAGCAGGACTTTGTCGGAAACGTCGCTGGTGGCGCTAAGCACGATGATAGGTAAGGACGGCGCATGCTGTTTGATCTCGCGGCAGACGTCCCGGCCAGAAAGTGCGGGGAGGCGCAGGTCCAGCACAACGGCGGAGGGGATTTCGCGACGAAACGCCTCCAGCGCGGACTTTCCGTCGGAACTGATCTCTACGGCAAACTTTTCAGTTTCGAACAGGCGCTTCAGCGCCCTCTGCACCGCGCGGTCGTCTTCTACTACCAAAATTCGTTCCATAGCAATGTTCTTTGGAAAGGTAGAAATGCAAACCTTAGACAGGAAACTAGCTTACTACCACTCCACCCCCATGTAGATGCTGCCATGACATTGTTGACACCTATTTTACAAATCGGAAACTGGCTTTCACTACCACGCCTTCGGAGGATGGAAGGGGGTGGCTCCGGAAACGACAAATATCTTACACATCTCTTACTGCCCCATGACACCACTGTCTTTGCCCCGACATAGGCTACAGTCGCGGTGAACCGACAATACGAAAACTGAATCACCGGAATCTGTTCGCAAAATTGGAGTAAACGTTTATGGCTAAAAAAGACTTCCCAGCAACTGTGGCATCCAATCTACCCACCCAACCTACCGACGAACCGACTGGCTCGCGTCTTCCGGTCAGAAGGAGGTCATTTCTCAAAGGCCTTGGCTTCGCAGGGGCAACCATCTCAGCAGGAACGTTGCTTGCAACCCAACTTAGAGCGGAAGAACACGGGGGCAGGCTACGCCGAGGAGACGCGGCAATTTTACGTTTCCTGGCGGCAGCCGAAATCATCGAAACCGACTTGTGGCAGCAGTACAACGAACTCGCCGGAATTCAAGATAATGAGGTTCCGGGAGGCAGCGGGAGCGATCTGTATGCGCTCGCGCTGGCGCAACTCGATGAAGACATGGATCAGTACATCCATGACAACACGGAGGACGAGCTGACCCACGAAGTATTCATCAACGCCTATTTGGCATCGAAGGGGGCCGACACGGTCAACCTCGACAAATTTCGCACCCTGCCGAGCAGCAAAGCGACCGGGGCACAGCAAATTGGCCGGCTAACCAATTTGATGCAACTGACTGTAGATACGAGTTGGTTTACACGCTACCGTAGCCGGACCAAGAATCCTGATTTCGGAGATACATTTCCTCATGCCATCCCTACCCTGGCTGTCGGACAGCACCCTGCGATTCCGAGAACCGATGATGATGTAAAGCCAGATCCTAGCAAGCCCAACAATATTTCGGACTTCACACAGGCCATTGCCAATACCGCGGGATTTCATTTTGCGTTTATCGAGCAGGGCGGAACTAGCTTGTATGCCATGCTCGCGCAGAGGGTAACTGATGTGGAGGTTTTGCGGATCCTGCTGAGCATCGGTGGGACCGAGATCGCCCATTTCCAGACATGGCACGACAAGGCGGGTAACGCGCCACAACTGACCGACGTGGTTGATCCGGCCACCGGTGTGAAGGTGACATTCCCAGACCTTAACTCGGCGCCTCTGGGTGGCGAGGACTTCCAAACCAACCTCATCATGCCGGAGCCCACAATATTCCTTAACCGGCATTTTCCGGCATGCTCGATAATCCGTCCGACCAAGACGCGAGGAGCGGCCATGGGTGCGGCCAAGGCATTGACCGCGGATGGTCTATTCATTGGACAGTCACGAGAATTTTTTGAATTACTTCGTGACCTCGCAGAAGATGCGGACGAGGCGCGACGAGGAAACTAGACTCGGGGGGAAACGCGGGGAAGGGCGTTGTGGCAAGGAGTCTGCCACCACGCCCGGTTTCCTCGCAAACCAAAAAATTCGCGGCCGCCAGAAGCGGTCGAACTGTAGCGTTCCCTCTCCTCGTAGACATCCGCCTGCGCGAAGAGACATTTTTGTTACAGGAAAATGGCACTCCAAAGACAACTTGTCTCCATGGGGTTGATACATTCCGATTCGGGCACCTGGAGACGACTATGAAGATAATGTGTGTTTTCCTGCTAATTGCAGTGTGTTTTGGATGCGGCGGATACAGTTCCCCTTCGACACCTGCCACACCCCAGCCTGGCGTGGTTCCGGTTATCGCCGAATTGTCGCCTGACAATACAAATGCCGGTGGGCCAGCATTCATTATGACCGTCAACGGCACAAGCTTTGCATCCGGTTCAATCGTGAAGTGGAACGGCACGAATTTGACAACCACGTTCGTGACCGCCAAGCAACTTACGGCCGACATTCCGGCTTCGGCCATTGCGACTTCCGGCACAGTGCCGGTGACGGTCACGAACCCCGCAGTTGCCGGAACTGGCGGCCCATACGGTAACGGTGGCACTACGGCGGCGACTTCCATGGCGGTGAACTTCACCGTCGAGTAGGGCCTCTGCGGGATGTCCGGGTAGCTGAATTGTTGCCTTGCGCGGAAAAGCTGTTGAGGTACATCAGGTCTCTCCTAACCAGAGCGCGCTGAGCGCCGAGCCGGTTTCGGTGCCAGCGCGCTCTGCGCCTTTAAATAAGACGAAGATAAGAAGCTGTTGTCGGCTTCCACGCTCCCACCGTCAATCACTCCGAAGAAGATCTGCCGACGTTCACCCGCACATCCAGGTTGAGCAAGCAACGGAAGGTCTGGGGTAGAATGGCCGTTCGCAGGTGGGAGCATCAAAGGTAGCGATTGCGGATATTTCAGACCTTTCTATAATGCCCGTGGCAGAACCCAACAACCAGTGCAAACGATCCCATGGGAAATGAACCCGGCGTAGTCAATGACTGACTTAACCGCTTCTGCCGCGATTCAAGGACCACGGAGCCAATCTAAAAGGCGGGGACTATTGCGCTCGCTTCAAAGCGCTATCGGTCTTGTGGTCATTTTCATTCTGGCACTGATCGTCGGTCCCAGGTCGTCTTCGGGTGGTTTAGTATTCCTCGAAAGCGGGAATATCACCGACATTCTTCGCCAGGTTTCAGAAATCGGCGTCATCGCGCTGGGGATGACCCTGGTAATTCTCACCGCCGGAATCGACCTAAGCGTAGGCAGCATTCTGGCGCTCTCGTCGTCTATTGTGGCGGTGGTTTTGACCCACTCGGACGGGACAAGCCTCTGGGTCATTGCCTGGGCGATTACGGCTGCGGCGGGAGCTTCCCTGCTGATTGGACTTCTGAACGGGGTCGTGATCGCCCGCTGGCGGATTCAGCCTTTCATCGTAACCCTGGCCGCGATGATTGGGGTTCGGGGACTGGCCCGCTGGCTCACGTCCAACACCAATATTGATATTGGCTTTGGCCAGGACTTAGCCGCCACCTTTGCCCAGAGCCTCTCCACAAAGTTGGTTGTGATCGGCTCGTACGCGTGCCTGTCGGTGATTCTTTACGTATTGCTTTCGAAAACTGTACTGGGCCGGCAAGTCCGGGCGATTGGCGACAACGAGAAAGCTGCACTCTATGCCGGCCTGCCCATCAGCAAGATAAAGATCCTTGTTTATGGCATGGCTGGCCTGCTGGCAGGTTACGCCGGAGTACTGCATGCGGCCCAAAACCACCAGGGCAGCCCCAACGCAGGTATGAGCTACGAACTGGAAGCCATCGCAGCCGTGGTCATTGGCGGAACCAGCCTGGCGGGAGGACAGGGATCGATTGGCGGAACGCTTATCGGTACGCTGATCATGGGCGTGCTGACCAACATACTCCGTCTGAATAATATCGACAGCAATCTCGAAATGATGCTGAAAGCTGTCATCATTGTCGCGGCAGTCTGGATCCAAAAACGAGGGAGAGACCAAGGGTGAAACTTTCTTTGCTCAAAATTGCAGTGGTTGTGGTACTGACAATCGCTGGAGCAGGATGCCGGTCGAACGAGCACGCGGGCGCCAAACAATACTTCGTGGCCTTCAGCCAGTGCAACAATGCCGAGCCCTACCGGGCGGCACAGAATGCGCTGATGGAAAAATCCTTTGCTGTCGCCGGCAATGTTCGCCTGGTCATCGCGGACGCACAACAGGACAATAGCAAGCAGATAGCTCAAATCGAGGGTTTCATCCGCCAGAAACCAGACTTGCTGATTGTCGCCCCTAACGAGCGCGCTCCACTGACGGAGGTGATGGGCAGGGCGATGGCCGCAGGAATTCCCGTGATCTGCTTGGAGCGGGACATCACTCAACCCAACTATTCAACCTTTGTCGGTGCCGACAATCTTGCGATCGGCAAGATGGCGGGTCAACTTATCGTAGAGGAATTGACAAAACGAAAAGGGAATCCTGCAGGAAACGTCGTGGAGCTTCGCGGCTTGCTAGGAGTGGAAGCTGAGATGGAACGTTATCAAGGGGCACACGACGTCTTGAAAACCTACCCGAACATTCACTTCGTTCACGAGGCAGTAGCGGACTGGCTTCAGAGCAATGGCCGCGATCGCATGCTGGAGATTCTGCGAGCCGAACCGAAAATCGATGTCGTTTACGGACATAATGATCCGATGGCAATTGGCGCGTACCTCGCCGCCCATGATTTAAACCGGCACAATCAGATGATCTTCATCGGCATCGACGGCTTGGGCGGACCTGCCGGAGGCGTAAAGAAGGTGATGGATGGCGTACTCACGGCAACGTTCTACTACCCGCTGTGCGCAGACAAGGCCGCCGAAGTGGGTTTGCGAATGCTGCAAGAGTCGGGATTCAAGCCCGACCACCAATACATTCTCCAGCCCAAGTTGATTAACACTCAGAACGCCGCTGAAATGTATAAACAACTTTCGTTCTAGTGCTCCGATGACAGTCCTGCTCGACATCCGGTGCGTCAGCAAGCGCTTCCAGGGCACCCAAGCGCTGAAAGACGTCGATTTCTCCGTGGTTAGCGGTGAGGTCCACGCGCTCATGGGGGAGAATGGGGCGGGAAAAAGCACTCTCTCAAAAATCATCGCAGGAGTCGTTTCCCCCGATTCCGGAGAAATCATCTGGGAGGGAGAGAAAGTCGCAATTAAGAGCCCGTCTCATGCTCAGCAGTTGGGAATTGGAATGGTTTTTCAGGAGTTGGATCTTTTTCCGCACCTGACCATTGCGGAAAACATGGCGATAGCCAATGGTGCGGCATCCGAGCGATTCGTTGTGCGTCCGCGTCAGTTGGAAGCATGGTGCGACAAATTTCTGACCCAGGTTAGATTGAGGGTCCACCCGCGAACCATTCTGCGTGATCTTTCCATCGGTCAGGTGCAATTGGTAGCAATTGCCCGCGCCCTTAGCATGAATGCTCGCCTTTTGCTGATGGACGAACCCACAAGTTCGTTGGCCGAGGATGGGGTCGAGTCACTGTTGGCTCTGATTGGGCAGCTTCGGAGTCAAGGAGTTGGCATCGTCTACGTATCGCACAAACTTACAGAAGTCCATCGGATCGCCGACCGCATCACTATTTTGCGCGACGGCAGGTTGATTGGGACCCGCGATGCCAAAGAGGTCAATTCCAAGGAATTGATTGCCATGATGGTCGGCCGTTCGCTCGAGCAAAGTGAGCGTACGGCGCGAGAAGTCAAACCTAGAGTTCTGTTGGACGTTCGAGGACTCCATACAGATTTTTTGGAAGCAATAAGCTTTCGGCTTCGGGCGGGCGAGGTGCTGGGATTGGCAGGGCTGGTCGGAGCTGGACGCAGTGAACTGGGCGCGGCGCTGTATGGCCTGACTCAGGTGCGCGGTGAAACTAGCCTCAACGGGAACCGATATCGTCCGCATACTCCTACCGAAGCCATCGAGAATGGCTTCTGCCTGGTACCCGAAGACCGGCGATGGGAAGGCATTTTCCCCCGCATGTCGGTCATGGAGAACGCCACGGTCGGCGTTCTCAGCTCATTCGCAAACTATGGCCTGCTGAGTCGAACTAAGGAGCGTAAGGCGGAGGCCAGCTACCGGAACAGCCTAGCGGTCGCGACGGCTTCGCCGGATGTTCCGATTGAGTTTCTCAGCGGAGGAAATCAGCAGAAAGTGCTCATCGCCCGTTGGCTAATGGCGAACCCGCAAGTTCTGTTTCTCGATGAGCCGACACGGGGAATTGATGTGGGCGCAAAAGAACAAATTTACGCGCTCATCGATCAACTCGCGGCCCAAGGAAAGGGCATCATTCTGGCAAGCTCCGAGCTTCCGGAATTATTTCGTTGCTGTGACCGGATTTTGGTAATGCATGAAGGGCGGCAAGCCGGGATCCTCGACACCGCAACCACTTCACAAGCAGAAATAATGTCCTTGGCTACTGGCGTACAGCATTAGTGCTGGATCGCCAGTAAACACGCGCTATTTCCCAGCACGCGCCTTTTTAACCGCTTCCACCAGTTCACGCGCGGCGGCTGTCACCTTCTGAGGGTTGCCTTCTCGAATCGCCCGATTGTCCACTAAATCAGATCCAATCCCAAGTGCGAACGCGCCGGCGGCAATGAACTCCGCAGCGTTGCCGGCATTGACTCCCCCGGTGGGAATCATGAGGACATCCGGGAAAGGACCTTTCAAAGACTTCAGATACTTCGCGCCTCCGAGATTCCCGCAGGGGAAAACCTTAACCAGGCGAACGCCTTCGGCCAGCGCGGTCATTAGTTCGGTGGGCGTGAGCGTACCCGGTATCGCGAGTTTATTTCGCGCCTTGGCCGCCCCTAATACCGGGATCGACAACCCTGGGCTCACGAGAAACTGTGCGCCCGCATCGAGACATTCCTCTGCTTGGGCAGCGGTCAGCACGGTTCCGGCCCCCACCAGAATTTGATCGCCGAACTTCTGCACCACCTGCCGGATCACGGCAGGAGCGTTTGGGATGGTCATCGTGATTTCAGCGACCGGGATACCGCCCGCGTAGATGGCTTCGACGGCTGCCGCAGCTTCCTGAAAATTGGGGGCGCGAACCACGGGAACGATCCCGATCTCTGCGATCTTGTTCTGTACTTCCGATGGCGTCAGCTGCGTGGCAGTGGTCATGAATGGGCCCTCACGGTTCGATCAGTTAGCGCTCGATGCGAGCGGTGTTTGACTTCATAGCCTGCAGAACTTCCTGCATCGTGGCCATAGTGGTATCGCCGGGGGTGGTCATCGCCAGAGCGCCATGTGCTGCACCGCACTCGACTGCCCACTGCGGCCCTTTGCCGGTTAGAAATCCGTAGATCAATCCGGATGCGAAAGAGTCTCCGCCCCCGACGCGATCAAAGATTTCGAGATTCTCACGACTTGGCGGCTGATAGAACTTTCCCTCATGGAAGCAGATTGCTCCCCAATCATTGACGGTCGCCGTTTTCGCATTGCGGAGAGTTGTTGCAACTACTGCAAGGTTGGGGAATTCGCGGACTACTTTCTCAATCATCAACTTGAAATTCGCCGGGTCGAGTTGTGAATGGCCCTCGTCCAAGCCGGCAACCGTACAACCCAGGGCGGCGGTAAAGTCCTCTTCGTTCCCGAGCATCACATCGATATAAGGCGCCAGATTGCGATTAACAGCCTGCGCCTTTTCTTTGCCGCCAATCGACTTCCACAGCGAAGAACGGTAGTTGAGATCGTAAGAGATAATTGTGCCCGCCCGCTTGGCCGCTTCCATGGCTTCTTTCGCCACCAGAGGAGTGGTTTCCGAAAGTGCCGCAAAAATGCCTCCGGTATGAAACCACTTGGCGCCTTCTTCGCTAAAGATCTGCGCCCAATCGATGTCACCCGGTTTGAGCTGGGATGTCGCGGTAAGGCCGCGGTCGGAACAACCAACTGCACCGCGACCGCCGAAGCCCCGTTCGGTGAAATTGAGTCCGTTGCGCACTTCCCTTCCGACACCGTCATAGGGCACCCAGCGCACGTGGCGCTGGTCGACGCCGCCTTGGAACATTAAGTCCTCGAGCAAGCGGCCCACGGGGTTGTCGGCGAGAGCGGTGACGACTGCGGTTTGCAAACGGAAGCAACGTTTCAATCCCCGAGCGACGTTGTACTCGCCTCCGCCTTCCCACACCTGGAACTGACGCGTGGTGGCGACCCGTCCTTCTCCCGGATCCAGTCGCAGCATGACTTCCCCGAGACTTACAAGATCCCACTTGCTTTCCGTTGTCCTGATCTTCAACATTCTGTTTCCTGGCCCTTTAAGTTCTGGCTTCGTCGCTCCCACGGGGCGACCTTAGATAATGCCACAACTTGCGCAGATCGTGAGTAGGCCGCCACGA
>Ga0157378_10003371_pt1 | contig 14206 bp, 8 predicted proteins | sample M65metaG_FD_115309 | JGI IMG/M metagenome (GOLD analysis project Ga0157378, IMG submission 115309) | Miscanthus rhizosphere microbial communities from Kellogg Biological Station, Michigan, USA - M6-5 metaG | ecosystem: Host-associated > Plants > Roots > Rhizosphere > Soil | place: USA: Michigan...
ATGCCGGCGATTAGGCGGGGGGGATGTTTGCGCTGGCCGACCTGTTCGCGCAGCTGCTTGATGAAATCGAACTCGTTCATAGCCGTATCTTATTTGGAGTGCGGTAACTCGTCACCGCTTTCTGAGTCGCGCGATGTGAGCCGCCGTGGCGTGGTATCGATCAACAAAAGCGCTTGCCTTGTCAGCGCACTCTAAAGCTACAAGTTGCGACGCATTGACTCCAGGACGCCTTCGATCATCTCGGGTGAAGTGGAAAATGAAAATCGAACGTGGCCTTCGCCCTGCGGTCCAAACACTACGCCGGGCACGGTGGCGACCTGCGCTTTGGCGAGCAGGATTTCTGAAGCCTCGCGGCTATTGCGGCTGATGTTGGAGACATCCGGAAATGCATAGAATGCGCCAGCCGGCGGCGCGCAACCAAGACCGAGTTCATTCAAGCCGCCAATCAGCAGATCGCGACGCTCGCGATACGCGGCCCGGGACTTTTCTATAAAGTCCGATTCTTCAGTGAGCGCGGCCAGCGCGGCCCATTGGGTCGGAGTCGAAACGCCGTTCGAGGAGTACAGCGTCGATTTTGCGAGGCCGGTCATCCACGGCTCAGCCGCCACCGCATAACCAATCCGCCAGCCGGTCATCGCGTACGACTTTGACAGAGTGAATGACGTGATCGTGCGATCGAACATCCCCGGCAAAGAAGCGATAGATACGTGCTCGCCTTCATAGACGATGTCTTCATAAGCTTCGTCGGCAATCACGATCAGATCGCGATCGAGAGCAAAGGCGGCGACCTCTTCCGTCTCTGCGCGCGTGAAGACGACACCCGAAGGGTTCGTCGGTGTGTTGAAATAGATCGCGCGGGTTTTGTCGGTGATGTATTTCGATAGTGTCTCGCGAAATCCTTCGGCGCGCGCTTCGGTGGTTGGCACCAGCACCAGGCGACCGCCGCAATTCGCCACCAGATCCTTAATCGGCGTCCAGTACGGCGAAAAAATCAGCACGTCATCTTCAGGATCGATCACCGATTGAAACGCGCTGAACAGACCTTGCATCCCGCCGTTGACGACGAGTACGTTGCGATCACTGGCATCGATATGATTGCGCTCATTCAGCTTCGCGGCGATCGCCGCACGCAGTTGCGGAATCCCTGAGGACGGTGCGTAGCGAGTTTGGTTCTGTTCCAGCGCCGACGCGGCGGCAGCTTTAATATAGTCGGGCGTCGGCTGATAAGGCTCGCCGCCTTCGAACTGATAGACGGTCGCGCCTTTTGAGCGCAGCTCCATCACACGATTGCGAATCTGAACGATGTCAGAAAAGCCGACGTTGTCCAGGCGCTTGGCCAGGCGAAATGAATCAAGAGCGGGTGCGGACACGATTTATTGTGGACCTCCGAAATGAACCGAGGATTATGATTGGATAACGCGTGATTATAGACTGCGTCATTCGCAAGGTCTATCGGGAAGCGGGTGCCATCGAAGGCAACCTTGGTGTGAGTTGAGGGCTTTGCGTATTTCGTGGTTAGGTTCTGTTTGCTTTCGCCCTCTCCCATTGGGAGAGGGTCTAGCGTGAGGTATTTTTTTTCTTCTCTCTTCGCGCGGCTACGCCGCGCGAGAGAAATGAAAGGGCAGAGGCCACGCGTAGGCCCTCACCCTAACCCTCTCCCAGCGGGAGAGGGAATAAGAAAACGGAGACGTCGCCTCACCTAACCTTTTCCCAAGCGAGAAGGAACCAGAAAAAACGGGCAGGTCGCGTAGCCCTCGCCCGAACCTTTTCTCAAAGTCATAAAGACACAGATCGCGCCGCTAGATCACCTGACCTATTACGTTTAATCTTTCAGCTTAACTGACCACCCTTAAATGTAACTGTTGACACTAAATCTTCGGCAAAGTACCATCGGTCGGCGTTGGCGCTGCCAACCCTCGAATGAACCCGGCGACAAGCGGCGTGTTCACCGTTCTTCAATCATGAGCCAGGCTGTGGCGACGATCCCCCAAAAGTTGTTTTTTAAGATAGGCGAGGTCTGCGAGCTCGCCGGAGTGCAGGCGCATGTATTGAGATATTGGGAGACCGAATTCCCGATGCTGGCGCCACAAAAAAATCGGGCCGGCCAGCGCACTTACCGCCGGCGCGATGTGGAGATGGCCTTGCGGATTAAGGAACTACTTTACGACGAGCAATACACCATCGCGGGCGCCAAGAAGAAGTTGGCCACTGAACTGAGATCTCCGCCGCGCGAGAATTCCAATGCCGTTCTTCCAAAAACACCGGGCCGCAGTCTGCAGCCGCCACCTTCGCTGGCCGCGCGACTAGCTCCTGCTCCAACCGCATCTGATCCGGCGCCCGCATTGAGTGAAGAACAACGGGCTTCCTTGAAACAAGTCGCCCTCCAACTTCGCGAAATCCTGGACGTGCTGGAAAAAGGCGACGCCGAACTCGAAGAACTCCGCGCTTCCGGTAAATAGCTTCCGCTAAATAGAGGAACGAGATCAGCGATCTTTCGAGTCGTTTGGCCGAGTTCCGGGTCGCTTCTTGGTTTATCGTTTGTAATGGTGCAATTAACCGCGAAAGTACGCAAAGCACTTTTCTCTTGCGGGTCATCCACTGTTTGACAAACGAAGTTTTCAGTAGATACTGAAATGGATTTGACGGGACGTGGCGCAGCCTGGTAGCGCGCACGCTTGGGGTGCGTGAGGTCGCGAGTTCGAATCTCGCCGTCCCGACCAATAATCTAATTAAGGCAATCACTTACGAGCCGCCGTAATTGGCGGCTCTTTTGTGTGTGGTAATAATCGATAGTCATATCATCCTGGCTACTTAGTTGGCGTGACGTTGTCGGGTTGGTTTGCCGTTGTTTGCTGGTTCAGTCCCTTGACCCTCCGTCGCTTTGGTTCCAACAAAACGTTGGCTGCGATTTTCGGCATGTTGGCTGCCTTTCAATCGAAGCCGAAAGCCAAACGAGTGCGAGTTAAAACCTTTCGGTTCTCACCACAGGTGTACGTGTACATTACAAGCGACCACCTTCCATAACACGATTCGTATGCTTCTTCTCTGGTTTCGAAAATGGACCGAAATACGCACGTAATCTTATTTGATGGCAGTAGCAGGCCCGTGGAAATCTTGTTGCTCGACCTGTCAGCAAAAGGTTTGCGTCTGGCAGGTTTGGGCACCCGTTTTGCTATGGCGATCGCTATCAATACAAACCGAAGAGTCAATTTCAGGAGAGGCAATATGAAAAAAGAAACGGAAAATGGGTCATCGAAGACCGCCGAGGCAGTTGATCTTTTGTACCAGGCGCTGGAGACAGAAAAGGGCGGAGTCCAAATCTATACGACCGCCCTGCGCTGCGCCATCAACGATGATCTCAGGAAAGAGTGGACCGAATATCTCGAACAAACCAAGCAACACGTCCAAATAGTTGCCGGGGTACTACAGGAAATGAACTTAGATGTTGACACCGAAACACCAGGTCGCAAGATCGTGCGCCACATCGGCGAGTCGCTGGTAAAAGCAATGGAAATGGCCCTGCGCGGGCCGGATTTGCGGGCCGCGCAGTTGGTCGCTGCCGAATGCGTCACGCTTGCCGAAACCAAGGACCATCTGAATTGGGAGCTAATCGGAGAGCTAGCTAAGAGCTCGACCGGTGAAACAAAGACCGCGCTTAAGTCGGCACATGACAAAGTTGAGCCGGAGGAGGACGAACATCTGTATCACACGCAGGGATGGACGCGTGAGCTCTGGATCGAGACTCTGGGAATGGCTGCCGTGCTGCCGCCTCCCGAAGAGAAAAAGGACGTAAAGACAGCAATCGAGGCAGCGCGCGCCAAGCAAAGCCGAAAGGCCAAAGGCAAGACGGCTTAAATGAATCTCAAACAAAACGCAGTGCAAACTAACCAGGACAAACTATGCCTACACGAAAGAAGACCACCCAGTCTAAAGAGCGAACAAAACGAAAACGTTTACCCGAGTTTCCGGACAATGACGACAAGCGGGCCGACCTGCAGCAGAATGCCGAAGACAGTGGCGGAGAATTTCTCACCACCAACCAGGGCGTTCGCATCAACGACAACCAGAATTCGTTGAAGGCGGGAGATCGCGGTCCCACGTTGCTCGAAGATTTCATTCTTCGCGAGAAGATCACTCATTTTGATCACGAGAGAATTCCGGAACGCGTTGTGCACGCTCGCGGCTCTGCGGCGCATGGCCAGTTCCAGGTTTATGAATCGATGGCCGAATACACCAGAGCCGACTTTCTCCAGGACCCATCGGTCAAAACTCCGGTGTTCGTTCGCTTTTCCACGGTCGCCGGTTCGCGTGGCTCAACGGATCTTGCTCGTGATGTGCGTGGCTTTGCCGTGAAGTTCTATACGCGCGAAGGCAACTTCGACATTGTCGGTAACAACATTCCGGTGTTCTTCATTCAGGACGCACTGAAGTTTCCCGATCTGGTTCACGCAGTAAAACCTGAACCCCATAACGAGATTCCGCAAGCGGCCTCGGCGCATGACACGTTTTGGGATTTCATCTCCCTGATGCCAGAGTCCATGCACATGATCATGTGGGTCATGTCGGATCGGGCGATTCCTCGTAGCCTGCGCATGATGGAAGGCTTCGGCGTTCATACCTTTCGCTTCATCAACGCTCGTGGCAAAGCTCGATTCGTGAAGTTTCATTGGAAGCCCTTGCTCGGAGTGCATTCAGTCTTGTGGGACGAGGCGCAAACGATTTCCGGTAAAGATCCCGACTTCCATCGACGCGATCTATGGGAAGCAATCGAGAACGGTGATTTTCCTGAGTGGGAATTGGGCGTTCAAATTGTCGAAGAGAGAGACGAACATAAGTTTCCGTTCGACCTTCTCGATCCCACTAAAATTATTCCGGAAGAGCTGGTACCGGTTCGGCGCATCGGCAAACTCACATTGAATCGAAACCCTAATAACTTTTTTGCCGAGACAGAGCAGGTGGCTTTTCACGTCGCCAACATCGTGCCAGGCATCGATTTCACCAACGACCCGCTGATGCAGGGACGACTATTTTCTTATCTCGATACACAGTTGATTCGTTTGGGGGGACCGAACTTTCACGAGATTCCGATCAATCGGCCAATAGCGCCACTTCATAATAATCAGCGTGACGGCTACATGCGGCAGACTGTGAATCGCGGGCAAACCAGTTACGAGCCTAACTCGCTCAGAGGCGGCTGTCCGTTTCAGGCTGGAGTGGACATGAGCGGCTTTGCCAGTTATGCCGAACGAATCGATGCGCAAAAGATTCGGCAGCGTAGTCCAAGTTTCCACGATCATTTCAGCCAGGCGACGCTCTTCTATAACAGCCAGTCAGAGGTTGAAAAGAACCACATCATTCGCGCTTTGCGCTTTGAACTTGGAAAAGTAGAAACGCCGCCCATTCGTGAGCGGATGTTGGGATTGCTGGCGCAGGTCGATCGCGGACTTGCCGAGAGTGTTGCTGCGGGTTTGGGTATTGCAGTACCACGCAAGCTTGAGAAGCCGCTCAACATGAGTGTGCCGGCTGACGTCGATCCCAAGAAACTCCAACCCAAGCGCGTTGAGCAAAGTCTCGACGAATCGCCCGCTCTTCGGCAAATTGGGAACCCAAACTTTCCAGAAAATACGATCAAGACTCGCAAGATCGCGGTGCTTTTGGCGGACGGCTTTGACGATACGGCAGTCACGGAAATGAATAAAGCGCTGCTTACGGTGGGTGCTGCTCCTAAGACGATCGCGCCCCGCTTGGGGGTAGTGAGTGGCGCAAACGGTAATGAACTGAAAGTGGACTTCAGCTTCTTAACGGCCGCGTCGGTTCTCTTCGACGCGGTCTATATTCCGGGCGGAGAAGCTAGTATCACTGCTTTGACCGGCGAGCAGGATGCGTTGGAGTTCGTTCAGGAAGCTTTCAAACACTGCAAGACGATCGCCGCCTCAGGCGATGGGGCAAACTTTCTCAAGACGGCACTCGCCGAAAAAGTGGCTGCTGATGATCCAGGATTAATCGCGGATCGCGATCAGACACTCGATAAGACTGCCGCTCAGTTCATCAAGGCGATCGCTAAACACAAGCATTGGGGACGGGAACAGATCACCATGCCGCTGTAAGGAGAACATTTGGCCTGGCGTGTCGCCAAGCAAAGTCAGACTGTAGCCGTTGAGGGTGTAGGTCGCTAACCTCAAAAAAAATGTTCAATCTGTATCCGCTGAATGCCATACGATGACATGCAGATACGTAAACCGGGGCGCTCAGATCGGCACTTGCGGATTTGGTTTGGCGCAGGCTGAATATGCGCGCGTTTTCTCTTGCGTAGAAGTTCAACATACCTTCTACCAACCGCCAACGCTCAACACATTAGTGCGATGGCGCGCGCTCATGCCATCCGACTTTGAGTTTGTGATCAAAGCGTGGCAGTTGATCACCCATGACGCCAGGAGCCCAACCTATCGGAGATTGAAGCGGCCACTCTCAGACACCGAGCGCACCGAGGCCGGTTACTTTCGCAATTCAGCGATCGTCAAGGAAGCCTGGCAAACGACGTTCGCCTCGGCACAAGCTCTCAGTGCCCGCACGATTCTGTTTCAATGTCCGGCGAGTTTCAGGCAAACAGCGGAGAATATCGCGAATCTCAAAGAATTCTTCACCTCTCTTGATCGAAGAGGCTTAAATCTCGCTTGGGAGCCGCGCGGAAATTGGGACAGCAGCGTGGTCAAGTCAATCTGTGATCAGTTTACTCTCTACCATGTGGTTGATCCTTTTGTGGATAAAACTACAACCCGGCACCGTCCTTACTTCCGACTACACGGACAAGGTGGCTGGCGTTATCAATATGAAGACAGCGAGCTGCAGGAACTAGCCGAGACTCTCCCGGACCGTTCAGGTGGTTACGTCTTTTTTAATAACTCTAAGATGACCGAAGATGCCCTGAGATTTTGCAAACTGCGGCACTAATCCAATTTTTGCGAAGCGTACAGCTCTAGTACACGGCCTTACGCGCGATTCAAATATTTCTGGACGCTTTTTAATAGGCATTAGCGAATCGTAGATCGGCGACCGAAGTGCCCTCGCCCTAACGAGCAGTAACTTCACGAAATCGTCGACCCACTAAGCCGTAATGGGAGTGACTGATAGAACGGTACTTGACTTGCTGTTTGAGTTCTTAAATCTACGACGAGGGAGGCGCGATCATAAAATCTACGAGTCAGCCGGGGAAGATCGGTAATCATCTCATGGCTGCTCGGTGTACCCGGGTCGATTCTTTTGATCGCGCTTTGACGGGGCGAGCGTTTTCCATGTCGTAGTAGAGAGATTCACTACAAGTCAAAAGGAGACTGAGCAGAAAACATGAATGGTCTAGCACCCTTCGATAAAGACTCTGGCCACGTCAACGCAATCATCGACACTCCAAAAGGTAGTCGTAATAAATTCAAGTTCGATGAGAAGATCGGAATGTTCAAGTTGGGAGGCGCGCTTCCTTTAGGCGCGGTCTTTCCGTTTGATTTCGGTTACATTCCTTCAACTAAAGCCGGTGATGGTGATCCGCTCGACATCCTCGTTTTGATGGATGACCCCGCGTTTGTCGGTTGCCTGGTCCCCGCCAAGTTAATTGGCGTCATCGAGGCGGAACAAAGAGAGGATGGGCGAACCACTCGAAACGATCGACTAATCGCGGTTGCCGCAGATTCCCGCAACCATTCTCACGTGCGTTTTCTCGGAGACTTGAACAGCAATCTGGTTCATGAGATTGAACGTTTCTTTATTTCCTACAACGAGACCAAGGGAAAGAAATTTACGGTTCTCGGCCGCTCTGGTCCGGAGGTGGCGCGCGCATTAATTGATAAGGCTTCTTCGCTCCGCAGATCGCGAACGGCGAGAAATAAGACTTCGAGAAAAACGAAACACTAGCAACCAGTCTTCCCTTACCCCGCGCCTGAACTCACCGGGCTCATTCGTTAACCACTCGCGTTAGGCTCTACGAGGGACTCTGGTCGCGAAAAGATTTCGCGTGCGGGAATTGCTCGGTTACAATGCCCGGCGCTGCTCTTCAATTTCAGATGTACGTTGACGAGTTCAACGGAGCTGATAATGTCTGGGGAGCTGATAATGTCTGGGGAGCTGATAATGTCTGGAGCCAATCTGTGGATGGCGGACCACGAACACCCATCACCAATTTCAAGCAGGATTCAATTCAAATTCGCCTCCTCGCGCGACGAAAAGCGCCCGACCGTCTCACAATGGGCCGGTCGATAGGGATATTGTGCTGATCAAAGACTTCAGATGATCGATGCAGGGACAAAACTCGGCCGCTACGAAGTCCGTTCAAAGATTGGCGAAGGCGGAATGGGCGAGGTTTATCTTGCGGAAGATACGCGTTTGCATCGCAAGGTGGCACTCAAGATCCTGCCGGCTGACCTGGCTGCAAACAAAGACCGCATGCAGCGCTTTGAACAGGAGGCTCGGGCGGCAGCAGCTCTCAATCATCCGCACATCGCGCACATCTACGAAATTGGCGAGAGCGATGGCATGCATTTCATCGCCATGGAATTCGTCGATGGATTGACTTTGCGACAATTCATTCACGAACAACAAGCTGACCTGTCAAAGCTGCTACGTCATCTGCAACACGTCGCTGAAGGTCTGGCGAAAGCGCACGCGTCCGGGATCGTTCATCGCGACCTGAAACCCGACAACATCATGGTGACGACTGACGGGCATGCAAAGATTCTCGATTTCGGTTTAGCAAAACTCATCGAACGTCAGCAGCCGAACACAAGTGACAGCAGTGAAGTTGCGACGGCGATCATGCTTCAGCACTCACAACCCGGAACAATTCTGGGGACGGTCGGTTACATGTCACCGGAACAGGCGCAGGGGCGGGTGAATGAAATCGATCATCGTTCGGACATCTTCTCGTTCGGCTGCATTCTGTTTGAGGCGGCGACGAGACAGAAACCATTTGCGGGCAAAGACGTACTCGATTCATTGCACAACATCGTGCACGCGCATACGCCGCAGATTAAGGATCTGAACCCGGTCGTGCCGGATGAGCTGCCCAGAATCGTTCGTCGCTGCCTGGCAAAAGATCCTGACAAGCGATATCAGTCAATCAAAGAAGTCGCAATCGAGATTGAAGAGTTACGCGAGCAACTGAAGTATTCGTCTGCACTGCACGAGCCAACCGATCAGATCTCGAGGCCGCCGACATTAACCGGCGCCATCTCAGCGCCTGCGACCGCCTCACAGCCAGCCCCATCCGCCACTCAGATTCCCACGGCGCCAATCTCCAGTTCAAAAGTTCTGGTCTCTGAAATCAAGCGTCACAAGACGAGCGCGGCGCTGATTGCCCTGGTGGCTTTGGTGGTGATTGCGGCGGCCGGCTACGGCATCTTCAAACTGGTGGGATCGAGAGCCGCGAACACCGGCCCGGCGCAAATGAGAATCTCGCGTCTGACCACCGGCGGCAAGGTTGGCAACGCCATGATCGATGGCGAGACAAGTATCTCACCCGACGGAAAGTATGTCGTCTTCGTGACGGCGGAGGGCGGCAAGCAGGCTCTGTGGGTCCGTCAGGTTTCTACCAGCAGCCTGGTGGAAATCGCACCACCGGTGGCGGCAACCTACCTCGGGACGAGTTTTTCACCGGACGGCGAACTAGTCTATTTCACGCGTATCGACGAGCAGAACTCAATGGGCGCGGTTTATCAGGTGCCGGCACTCGGTGGGACGCCACGCAAGATCCTGGCGAATGCGACGAGCGCCGTAACGTTCGCGCCCGATGGAAAGCGGTTCGCGTTTGTGCGCTTTGTGCCACAGCAGGGCGAAAGTGTTTTGGTAGCAGCGAACATAGACGGCAGCGGCGAGCAAACTTTGGCGACGCGTAAGCAGCCGCAATTCTTTTCATCGTACGGTGTCTCCTGGTCGCCGGATGGAAAGATGATCGCGTCCGGCGTCGGCTACAATGGCGGCAATCCTGCGCAATTAATCGGTGTGTCCCTGAGCGGCGGTCCCGAACGAGTCCTTACGTCAGAGAAGATGGGCTTCATTTTTCACGTGGTGTGGCTGGCCGACGGAAGCGGAATGGTGATCACGGCGACACCGGAAGTCGACTCCAACGGAATTCAGGTTTACTTTGTAGCCTATCCGTCGGGGCAGGTACGGCGCATTACGAATGACTTGAACAGCTACGGTCAATCGAGTCTGGGCCTAACCGCGGATGGCAAGACGATTGTCACGGCGCAAGGTGAAGCTTCGGCCCAAATCTTCGTGCTCGATACAGGCAAGAGCACGAACCAGCCCGAACAGATTTCCCATGGCAAGTACGATGGCACCAACGGGATCGCCTGGACTCCTGACGGCAAGCTCATCTACACCACTGAGACCGGCGAGAACCTGGACATTTGGTCGATGGACGCCGATGGCGGAAACCAAAAACAGATTACCGCTGACGGCAAAGTCAAATTTGGACCCACGGTCTCGCCGGATGGCCGGTACCTTTTGTTTGGTGCCACTCTCGGTGGTGTCAACAACATTTGGCGCATGGATCGCGACGGCAGCAACATTAAGGCTCTCCTGCCCGGAAGTTTTCCGGCTTTCTTCGCAACAGTAGCGCCCGACAGCACTTCGGTAATATTTAACTCGGCCCAGTCCGGCAACGTCGCGCTCTGGCGAGTCGGAATTGACGGCGGCGAGCCCCAACGAATTAACGACACCGTGTCGCTGTTTCCGGCGATTTCTCCTGATGGGCAGTCAATCGCATTTTTCTCGCTCGACGCGGCGGCGGGCGGCAAGCCGAAGATTGCGATCATGCCCTTCAGCGGTGGCGCGCCCACCAAATATCTTGACGTGCCCTCCACTTATAATCCCGAGGCCAATCCCATGTTGATATGGAACGGCGGCGCCTTAATGTACGTTGACGAGTTCAACGGTGCTGATAATGTCTGGAGCCAACCTGTGGATGGCGGACCACGAAAAGTCATCACCAATTTCAAGCAGGATCGAATATTCGGTCTCGCCTGCTCGCGTGACGGAAAGCGTCTGGCAATCTCACACGGGCCAGCCACTACGGACGTCGTGCTGATCAAGAACTTCAGATGATTGATGAATCCGGAAAGCCTTTTCTTCTGTGCTCCACACCGCGGAGTGCGCAATTAAGGCTTCTTCGGTTTCGCGGTGTTGCTCTTATTTGAGTTTGAATTGCTGTTGGCTGGCTTGGTGTTGGTATTTGATGGCGTTTGGGTCGACGTTGCCGGTTGCGATGTCGAACTAACCTTTGCCGGCGCACTCGATTTCTGGTTTCCCTGGCTGGAGGTCTCAGTGAAATTGCCCGCCAGCGTCAGAACACACATCGCGCCGTATTCCTTGTGTGGTCCACAGCAGATGCCGGCCGTTTTGTAGGTGTCGCTCATCAAGCGAGTGCGATGACCGCGGGTGGCAAAGCCGTCATCGATCAGCCAGGTAAGCACGCGCTCGCGCGATGACTGCTCACCGTAGGCCAGGTTCTCGCCGATGCCGCCCTGCCAACTGCCATAAGGCTTCACCCGATCTTCAATCATCATTCGATCTCCGCCGCGATGGCCGGTGCTGCCGGAAGCGCTCTGGTCGGTGACGTGTGCTTTTGCTGCCATGCAAAGCCCGGTCGATCGGGACAGAGCCGGCTGGGGCTTGGCCGCGCGCATGAACTTGATCGCATCTTCGACGGCGGTCCATCCTTCCTGGGTCTGGAACGTGTTGGACGACCCCGCCGGCGTGTAGTTCTTTCCTTTAAAGAGAGGCTTGAGTTTCTCGAGATAATCAGCGTAGAGCTGCGGGTTTGCGCGCGCCTGGTTGATTTCATTGAGGAGGTCCGTCTCAGTCGGTGACAGAGCGAACTGGGTCGTCTGTGACGACACTTGCCGCACAGTGTTTAGGTTGAATGCAGCGAGCGCACAGCACAGGACGATCAGGCCGGTTATCTTGATTTTCACGGGGGGATAATTCCTTTCTGTGAAATTGGAGGGCGCGGAGCCTCCCTATGGGATGTTTCAAATAGTCAGCCGGGAAGTCGCGCCCAAGCTATCTGAACCTGAAAAGCGTGTCAATCGAATAGTAGACAGCCGGGTCGTAACAGTTTAGCATCAGAATTAGCAGTGCCCCCCAGAGGCCGATAGCGTACGGGTTCATGGCAATTCGGCATCCACCTGATGATCATATCCCCCGCGTCGTTCGCGGCGTTCGTTCGCCCTCGCCGCGGGTGATTCACTACGAGGAGCCGCAACGTAGTTTTCTACGGCGTGCCGGCCGGTTTTTCCTGCGTCCACTTTTCGCAATTCCCGTCGCCGTGCTGGCCATTCTGGTGATTGCGGTGCTCGGCTACTACTGGGTCGTTTTCTCAGCACGCATCGACAATCTGTTGAAGGGCGAAGTCTTCACCCGCTCCGCCGGGATTTACGCCGCGCCAAAGCAGGTTCGGGTCGGGCAGACGATCTCGCGCGACGAGCTGGTCGGCTATTTGAAACGAGCAGGTTATGTCGAACGTAACCAGCAAGCCGACAGTGCCCGCGGCCGCTATTCAATTAGCGGGGACACGGTCGAAATAGATCCTGGTTCAGATTCTGTAGTCGACAGCGCGCGGCCGTTCGAACAACTGCGAGTCGAATTCAATCGCGGCGGAAAATACATTACTTCCCTGACGGACCGGCAAAACGGTGGGCACATGGATCGCGCGCTGCTGGAGCCTGAGTTGATCAGTTCGGTGACTGGCCGCGAGCGAGCAAAGCGGCGCGTGATTGGATTCAATGACGTCCCGCCCGACCTGAGAAATGCCATCGTCACCACGGAAGATCGATCGTTTTTTGAGCACCATGGCGTCAACATCCGCGGCATCATTCGCGCTTTGCTGCGACGTTATGACAGCGAACCCAATTCGCCGCTCTCGCGCCAGGGCGGGTCCAGTATTACGCAGCAACTGGTGAAGAACCTGCTGCTGTCGCCGGAGCGAACGTTGAAGCGCAAGCTCGCCGAGGCTTACATGTCGGTGATTCTGGAAACGCGCTTATCGAAAGAAGAGATCTTTGCGCTCTACTGTAACCAGGTTTATCTGGGACAACAGTCCGGGTTCTCGATCAATGGATTTGGCGAAGCGTCGAGCGCCTATTTTAATAAGGACGTCACCAACCTCACGCTCCCTGAATCGGCATTTCTCGCAGGATTAATTCGCAGTCCCAATCGCTACAACCCGTTTCACGATCTCGAGACCGCCAGGGCCCGCCGCAATCAGGTGCTTGAATCGATGGTGGAAACCAGTGCGATAACTGACGAACAGGCCAAACAGGCGGAAGCGACGGATTTGAAGATGGCCCCGGCCAAAGGCCGCATCGATATTTCCGATGCTCCGTACTTCGCCGATTATGTGCAAAATCAGCTGGGAGACTTGATCAGCGGCGAAGGCGCGGATCACCTGCGCATTTACACATCGGTCGATATGGATTTGCAGCGGGCAGCCTATTCAGCGGTTACTAAACAGTTGGCGGCGCTCGACAAGATCGAAGCCAAGAGAGCTCCTGAGGGCACCGTGCAAGCCGCACTCGTGGCCATCAACGCACACACCGGTGAGATCGTGGCCATGGTGGGCGGCCGTGATTATTCAAAGAGCCAGCTGAATCGGATCGACGCATTGCGGCAGCCGGGATCGGTTTTCAAACCATTTGTGTACGCCACGGCGCTGAACACCGCTTTCGATTCGACTCCCCGAGTGCTGACGCCGGCGACGATGTTTCGCGACGAGCCGAAGACTTTCATGTACGACAATCAGGAGTATTCGCCCGGCAACATGGGCGACAAGTACTCCATGCAGCCGGTCACGTTGCGCGACGCGATGGTCAAGAGTCTCAACGTGGTCACTGTCGATGTGGCGATGGAAGTCGGTATTGGCCGCGTCATGAACCTGGCGGCGAAAGCCGGATTACCGCGAGTGTCACATGCCTATCCGGCGATGGCCCTTGGTACTGCTGAGGCCACTCCGCTACAAATCGCTTCAGCTTACACGGCGTTTGCCGCCGGCGGCACGCGCACCTCTCCACTCGCCATTTCACGGGTCACCACCGGCAACGGCACCACTATCGCTCAACCAACGGCGCAAAAGAATGAAGTGCTGCGGCCGGAGATTGCCTATCTGATGACTTCGTTCATGAAGGACGTGGTCAATCGGGGCACTGCCGCACCGGTGCGC
>Ga0157378_10003373_pt1 | contig 14203 bp, 7 predicted proteins | sample M65metaG_FD_115309 | JGI IMG/M metagenome (GOLD analysis project Ga0157378, IMG submission 115309) | Miscanthus rhizosphere microbial communities from Kellogg Biological Station, Michigan, USA - M6-5 metaG | ecosystem: Host-associated > Plants > Roots > Rhizosphere > Soil | place: USA: Michigan...
CGTGCGAGGGGATGATCCTGGGTTGGGGCCCGCGGTGAGATTCATGGTTTGACTTCCTGCCAATAATGAGATTGGCCCGGGTACCCAGCTCGGAGAAAACAGGAACCACTCGCATGCGGGCAAATTGCTGACAATCGACAACGTCTGAGTTCCTCCCGCCGCAGGAAAGACCAAGCTGGGCGGCGAAGCCGTCAAAGTACACGAAGCCGGGTTGCGAGTCACCTGCAAAGCAACGGACGCCGCGCCGCTCGACACTGTGACGGAATCCGTAACCACTGACGTTGTATTATTCGGAGCAAACGTCGCCGTAATAACGCTACTGCCACCGCCGGACGAGGGCGTGATGGTCTGGATTAACGAACTTCCGGTAGCGGTCCAACTGCACGCATCCGGCGTAGTGGTAAGGTTCCAGCTAATAGAAGTCGTCTCGTAACTAAGCAAATAATTGATCGGTGGAGAAAAAGCAGTGCAAGGGGGTAGGCCGGCATTGATCGTCAAGGGGCGGATCGCGCTTGCCGGGACGTTATTGGAGTCTTTTACGGTGAACTGCGCATTGTAGGATCCCTGACTGTTGGTCTGTGGCGCTCCGCCCAGAACACCGCCGGGACTGATGGCGAGACCAGCGGGGAGTCCTGTTGCGGTCCAGGAGTACGGTGCTCCGCTTCCCCCGTTAGCCGTGAACGTGACCGGGCCGTACGAAATTCCTACGGTCCCCGCGGAGAGTGTAGCCGGGCCGGCAATACTCAGGAGATTTCCCGCCGGATTGATGACCAGGGTTCGCGTGGTTACGACGATTGGGGTCGGCGGGGAAGCCGTATCTTGTATCGTGATTTGCACCGTGTAGGCGCCTTGAACCGTGGGCGTGCCGCTCAAGACCCCACCGGAGCTCAGTGTCATACCTGGAGGCAAGCCGGACGTAGCGGCCCAGGTGAAGGGAGGAGTTCCTCCCGGAATTGGCCCCGGCGGGTTGGCCGCATAGCCTGCAGTTTGTACGCCGGTCAACGTCAGGGGGACGTACGGAACGCCGGCCGTACCCGGCAGGAAGCTTGCGACCGGAAGCGCAACAGGTAGTTGGATTTCGAGATACGCAATCATGGCAGCAACATCAGCATCGGACCAAATGACGGGCTTTGGGCTGCTCGCCGCGTTGCTCCGCATTTTTGTTATCAGGGGAACCCATCCGCACTGGGTTAGTCCTTCGTTTCCAAAATTGCAGTTATAAGCGTTTCCGGCCGTCATGTTTTGCAGAAACGTAGTATCGTGGCACTGCGCGCAAAGCGTGTTGATCTGTGAGTTTGTGGTTTGAGCGGAAGCTGGAGCCGCGAGGACGCAGCATAAAAACGCTAGAAGCAGTGCCACGAACAATCCGCGATTCATATTGCCATCCTCATTTTTTTTAGAACGCACCAAACCGAAATGGGGTTATTATCGCACTTATTCAGTTTTGTATCGCACCAGGATAACGTCGTTTTGGCCTTCCTGATTGCCCGCGGGAGTCGAGAAGCTATTGGAGGTACCCACCACGTAGAGATCGGTTCCGTCTGTAGCCGCGCTTTGGGCGATGTCATCGTTCGCCCCTCCATATAGCGTGGTCTTGATTGTATTCCCTGTGTTCGGATCTATTTGCAAGACCACGATATCCTTCCCTCCGGCTCCTTGACTGGTCGTGAAACCCACAGCGTATAGGTTGCTGCCCACAGCAACGACGTCGTTGAGTTCGTCGTCTCCCGGTCCCCCTGAAGTCTGACTCCAAATTCGATTTCCAGCTTCGTCGTACTTCTCGATGAGGAAGTCATTCGTTCCATTTCTGACGGCATAGCCAACAGCGTAGATTGCTCCCCCGAACGCCGTTACACCAGCGAACATTCCCCCTTGGTTATCGGCCGGTCGAGCCAAGGGTGCCCATCCGCACTGGGTTAGTCCTTCGTTACCAAAGTTGCAGTTATAGGCGTTTCCGGCAGTCATTTTTTGTAGAAACGTAAAATCATGGCACTGCGCACATAGTGTGTTTATCTGTGAGTTTGTGGTTTGGGCGGAAACGGGAGCCGAGAGGACGCAGCACAAAAACGCTAGAAGCAGTGCCACGAACAAACTACGATTCATTTCGCCAGCGCCGGCAGCGTCGTATATGTGTGCGCGGCGCCGGCTGGGATGCGAATCCCAAGTGCGCCGATCTGGCCATTGGCGGGCTTATCGAACTCGATAGTGCCGCGAATGCCGGCGGTGCCTGGGTACTTGTCGGTCACCAGAGTGAACTGCGTATGCCCATTCGGATTCAAAGCGATTGTGTCGGTTGCGATTTGCGTTCCCGCGTCATTGCGCACCACCACGGGGACACTCACCGCCTGCGTCGACACGGCATTCAGTGCGATACCAGTGAATGTGCCGTTTGTATTATCGAAAGCGATGACATACCCGCTGGCGTTGCGACTCTCCAGAGGCACCACTGCTTCCTGCCCGTTGCGCCGGTAAATCACAAAACCGCTAATGTTTCCGGGGGTGGTGAGTTGCGCCGACCCGGTGAGGAGTTGCGTCGACCCGGTGCTCACGACCAACAGCGTTGCTCCCGCCCCCAAAATTTGCGTGACCGAGGGAGCCACGGTGGCGTTGCCGCTGCCGGATTGGGGAAATGAAAGCGGCAAATTCAAGGGAGCTCCGGTTTGGTCCGCAAAGAAACTTAGCGTCATCTGCGCCGCGCTGTTTCCGGTGTTGACCAGCACGAAGGTAGTCTGCCAGCCGTCGCCGCCCGAGGCCAGGTGCGCGAAGCTCCCGCCACTGGTTCCGACGTTGGCAAGGGGCGGGATCGTGGTGAGCGCATTGTTGGGCGGCGTGAAGCGGAGTCCCAGCACGCTGATTTGTCCCCCAGGGGGTCTGTCGAACTCGATGGTGGCGCGTTTGTTCGCCGTCACCGGGAATCCCAGGGCCGGATCGGTCAGCACGAACGCCGTGTGGCCGTTGCCCCCCAGCGAGATGGCCGTTCCAGGTGCGCTGATCACCACACCCGTGTCGTCGCGGATGATCACGGGAATCACCGCGTTTTGCGCAGTAACGTTTTCCACCGCCACGCCCAGCTGCAGGCCACTCATGTTGTCAAAAGCCAGCAGGTACGAACTCGCGTTACGGGTCTCCATTGGCACAACCGCTTCCTGCGTGGTCGGAATCTGATGGAAAATGGCGAATCCGTCTACTGCGCCTGTAGCCGCCAGTTGCGCCGAACCCACCAGCACCGGCGATGTTTGGGGACCCGCCGAGTTGACGATGAGCGAAGCGTTCGGAGTCAGCGCTTGGTCGAACGAAGCCGTCAATAGAGGTCCGGACAATCCTGTTTGTTGCGGAAACGCCAGCGGAATGGTGAGTGGGCCGTTCCCCGTGGGATCAATCGCATCGCCGAAGAAACTCAGCCGGGCCGTGGTCGAAGCGGTGGTTTTGTTGACCAGGGTAAACGTAGTTGTCCAGTTTTCCTCCGCTGCCACGTGTGCTATTGACCCGATGAAATTCAGACCCGTGATAGAGCCTGCCTCCTGCTGAATGATGAAAGAGTAGCCTGCTGTCGTGATGGACCCGGAGCGGTCCGCTCCTGTATTGGCAGTCACCTGGTAGTTCAGTGTGCCGCTGCCGATTCCCGACGCGGGTCCCACAAGCGTGATCCAATTCGCGGTGGACGTCGCCGTCCATGCGAAGCCGGCTGGAAAGGTGAGCGCGATTGAGCCGCTGCTGGCACTCGCCGATAGGGCCAGGCCTCCGGCTGGGAACGGATTGCTCAGCCCGCCGACGGGATTGATCGTCAGCGAAAGGTTGACACTGGAGGTGGCGTTAGTGGAGTCCTTCACAGTGAACGTTGGGTTGAAGGTGCCCGGGGCGGTGGGTGTGCCCGAAAAATGGCCCGTCGAATCGATGCTCATACCGTTGGGATACCCCGTTACCGACCAAGTATACGGAGGCGCTCCGCCGCTGGCTGTAAACAAAACCGGGCTATACGGAGTTCCCACTGTCCCCGCGGATAGCTCCGCCGGGCTGGTAATGCTCAGCGCCGGCGGCGGCAGGATGACCAAGCTTCGCGTGGTTAGCACGATTGGGGTCGGAGGAGACGCCGTATCCTGTATTGTGATTTGGACGGTATAAGTGTTTTGGCTTCCGATTGGAGGTGTGCCGCTCAGGACTCCGGCGGAACTCAACGACATACCGGGAGGCAAGCCCGACGGAGCCGCCCAGATAAACGGAGGAGTTCCTCCGGGGATTGGTCCTGGCGGGTTCTCCGCGTTGCCTGGAGTCGTTACGCCGGTTAACGTCACCGGCGTGTACGCAAGGCCGGCGGTTCCCGCGGGCAGATTTATCGGAGGCATCGCTACGGGCAGATTGTTTTCGAGATACGAAATTAAATTGGCAACTTGGGTTGGAGTCCAAATGACGGGAATTGGACTCATCGCCGCGTTGTCTTGCATTTTTGTTACTAGGGGAACCCATCCGCACTGGGTAAGTCCGGTTTGGTTTCCATAGTTGCAGTTATAAGCGTTTCCAGCCGTTAAGTTTTGCAGAAATGTCGAAGTATGGCACTGGGTGCAAAGCGAGAGTTGAGCGTAGGCGGGGACTGCGAAAACGCAGCACAAAAACGCGAAAAACAGTGCAACGAAGAATACGCGGTTCATAAAAACGCCGCCCCCCTCTATTTAGAATGTGTACGAAACGCCGAATAGCGGAGAAAGATTCGCGCGCAACCCGCCATCGTTCAACTTGATCAGGAGATTCGCGGTCGCCAGGAAGTTGCCGCCCAGATTCACCTTTAGGCCGGCCGAACCATTGATGGCGTCGTAGGATTCGGTAACCTTCGTGACGTTCGGAAGATTCTGCGACGTCGTGATGAAGTTGGAAGGAACCGTCGTAAATATAGCGGACTCCAGCCGGGGTGCATCGAATACACGCTGGCCAAGAATATCCAAAGCCAGCGTAAGGCGCTTCAGTATTCTCGCATCGGCGCCTACGGTCCAGATGAACTGGCTCGGCAAGGACGCCTTCTGATCTTTGGTGATATCACCCGCGAGAATGGATTTTCCGTTCTTCTGGTAACCGATATTGACATGCGGGGACACGCGTCCCTTCCTTAGGGAAGCAATCACAAACGGCTTGAAGCCGATCGCTCCGGAACCAAGATAGTTGGCTGCGTCGCCGGTTGGCAAACGCAAATCGACCGCTAATGCGATCGCGACCATGTCATTTCTCCATACGGTTCCCTTCGCTCGCAGCGTTACGTCCCCGATTCCTGACGCGGTCGACGAATTCACAAAGGTCTTCCGCAGGCCAGTCGAGGTATTTGTAGGGTCGAAATAATTAGTCAGCGTGTTAGAGACTCGGAAGATCGTTGCGTTGGAGGTTGCGGTGAGGCTCACGTTTTCAATGGGAATCGCCACGGATAGATCCAGCCGTTCGGCAGCTCCATAGGTGGCGAACAAGGTGGATTGGTTAATTTTCAAGTCGGCTCCCGTGGTGGTTGTAATCACATCTTTGGAAGCCTCGAAACTGGTAACGGTCTGGGACAGAACGGTGGGAAAATTACGGACGTCAAAATTGTCGATCGTATTGAACTCATATCGCTGGTACGAGACGGCGACAAGGAGTTTCTTGCGTCCGATAGTCTCCGCCCTTTCCGCTAGGATCGGCCCATACGTTTCCGACGAACGCGTGTAGGCTCCCGCGACTGGGTCGAAGGTAAATGTAAAACCGGATGCCGATGAAGCCAACGGAAGCAGGCCCAATTGCGTGCCGATGGCCGAACTTAGCGGAGTCAGATTCGCGAGCGAACTATTTTGGAAGACTCCGGCAAAACTGATATTCGGCAGCGTCAGTCCGCCAGCGCCGTAGAGATTCGGGATCACGCATGCTACCGGGCCGCCGGCAGCGATCTGGCTGGTTCCTGTGTTCGTTTGGGCGCTGTATGTGCTGCATGCGGCCCAAGCCATCGGTCCGGTGGCGGCAACTAGGCCCACTACTACAAGCGGGAAGCGTGAAATCAGTTTTTTCAAGATGGTCTCCTGTAGCCCGATTCGAGTGTCTGCAATAACCTGAATCCTGGTGATTATTGATCATAGTATGTGTTCACCGCGTTTTTTGCAACGACAAAACAGCGTGCGCTTTCGTCATCCCCGCAGTTTTTGGTCATAATATAGTGTTAGCCGCGGACGCGAGGCCGGCAGAATCTGCGTCCGGGGAAACCGGGAGGTCAAATGTTAACCGCACGACTACTCGCCGCGGTGTTGGGCTTGCTGGGTATTCTGGCGGCACAGGAGCCCGCGCGGCTGGCGTCCGGGCCATTGGCTATCGAAGATGTTATTCAGATGTCGCGCGCCGGCGTCTCTGACGAACTGATCATTGCCAGGGTGAAGAGAAACGCCAAGGCATTTGACTTCAACACGGCCGAAATCGTTGAGTTGAGAAAGTCGGGCGTCAGCGAAACGGTCATCAAATACCTGGTGGATCCGAGTCTGCCCTATAGCCCGCCCACGCCGGCAGCGGCTCCCGCGGGAACTGCTGCGGCGCCTGCCGGTCCGGCGGTTCCCGCGGCGCCTCTCGATCCCCTGCTAAGCAAGATTCCGCCAGATATCGGGATTTATTATTCGCCTGAGGAATACAAGTTCCTGCCGCTCGATCAGAAGACGCTTGTGCCGACCAAACAGCCCGGTGGCAAGTTTTCATCCATCCCCGGCCTGAAGGGGCATATCATCGGCGCCGTGATCGGATCAAATTCGAAGCTCAGGGTCGCGGGCGACGACGCGACTTTTTACGCACGGCTCGGCGATAAGGGATCAATCGACGATCTCACACTATTGCGCCTGGACCCAGCCGACAAACGCCGTCAACTGGATTTTGGCACTAAACCAGGCAAGGCGACGTTCCGGGTTCAGTCAATCCTGCAGTTCGACTCAAAGCAGGTCGCTCCCGGCTTGTACCGCTTGTCGGTGACGACGAAAAAGGCTGGTGAGTTCCTGTTCTTCATCTTGGGCAGCGGAGATGACAAAAAGGGAATCCTGGGAAAAGGTTACGATTTCGGCGTCGACTAGGCTCTGACTGCGCAAAGCGCGCGCCGTGACTTTCCAACCTTTACTCGAACGGGCCACTCAGCGGCACTTCACACTTCGCCGGTTCAGGCGCGGCAGCCGAGGCGGTGCCTTAGTTCGACCCTGAGAGGTCGACCTTGTCGAAGCGAACTTCAATGCCATGTTTTGCCGAGTCGGCGAGGCTCACGGCGGTTCGCATCGGGTACTGCAAGCCATTTGACAGCGCCTGATACTGACCAAACGTGATCTTTAGACCGGAACCCAAGCCGGCTTGTGAAACGTAACTAATCGCAATTGGATGAAGATCCGAACCCATCACGATGTCGTAGATAAGATCGCCGGCGTCAGCATACAAATGTTGCTCACCGGTTTCGGCTCCGTCCGGTTCCGTGCCTGAGAATTTGATGGCAGGAGACATCAAGCTTCGCAACAGGCCGAGATAATTGAAGCGAGAGTATGCGCGAAGATCGATCTGAAGCTCATCGGCAACCGGGGCCGGGAGCGACTTGCCACCCTTCAATCGAAAGAGCGACTTACCTTTGCCGGACTCGCAGGTTTGGCCAGTGCAAGTGTACTCAAGTGTTCCCGCGGTGCTTGTGACTCTCATGGCGATCACGTTTTTCGAACCCTCCACGGCAATCATCCATTCGCTTTGTTTATCCCCAGCAAATGACGTGGCACCGCCGTTTCCCGAGAACTTTGATACGTCGGTAGTGCGCGGATTCGCCATGAGAGCAGCAAGCATCGCGTCGAATAGGCGCTTCCCGATTGCATTCTTTGTGGCGACCGTCGGTTCCAACCTGAAAGTGGCCTCCGTGTTTACGTTTGGAACAATTTTCAATGATTTTTGCTGGCTAAGATATCCATCGCGGCGCACGTCCACGACGACATCACCTGGGGGAACGTTCTGGAGTCGGAAAATTCCCTTCACGCTCTTACCCGCGGGGCGTCCATTGAGCGCAAAATCGCATTCCGCAGGAGCACAGCGAACCTCAAGACTGCCCATGGGGACTGGCGCAATTCGGCGTATGGTGTCCAGGATGGGTTTGGTTGCGCCCACCCTCGTCAACTCATCAAGGTTATCCTGGGTCGCAAGATAGGCGACGCCCCTCGATTCAATGATCTTGACCACCTGCTCCGGGGTTCGGTCGCCCCTTTTTAAGATCTCAATAAGTGTCTTAGTCGCATCGAGCGACATCTTGTCCTGCGCGTCAACTTCAAACGAGCAGATGAAAAGGAAAATAAAAGCCAGATACCGTCGACTTGTCATGGAAGTATTGCCTGGAGATCCTTGATTTTCTTCAGCAAACCTTCCGCCTTGGCGTTCTTGGGATCTGCCTTCAGAGCTTTTCTTACAAGGTCTTCCGCGGCGCGCAAATTGGCGCTTTGCTCCGCCACGGAGTTTCCAGACCTGTAGACCACTTCCGCTTTGTCGAGCATTTCCTTGATGTCATTCTGAGTGGGTACCTTAGTTCCTGCCGCGCCGGAGCCGGAGTCCGAATGCGTGGGGATAATCCTTTGAATAGTTATGGGCGGCGGTGGTTTTACGACCGGTGTCATTTCCGCGATCTGCTGCCTCAATTGATCCACTCGTTCTGCCAACGCCGCATCGTTCCCCGCCATGTCCACATATTGGCGCGCCACATCAAGATGGGGGGCCCACACGGCTTCCGCTTGCCCAGCGTCCTTCAATAGTTTAGCCGTCTTCAATTCAATTTGTGCGACGTCGAGGCCGGCCTCCTTGATTGCTGGCGTCCCCGGGAAGCGTCCGATCAGAGCTTTCAGCGCATCCTCCTCCAGTTGCATCGCACTGGCATCCGACGGGTCTCCCAACAAAAGGCGGATCAACGTTAGCTGTGTTTTGGCATCTCCGGTTTGCAGATTTGCCAGATCCAGATCGTGCAGCCGAAGGAATCCGGGAGGGCTGGCCTTTTCTGCCGCCGGCACAAACTGAACCCTGATCCACTCCTGATCCCGGGAACTGGGAAGTTCCAAAAGATTGACGCTCTGGCTCTTTGCCAACTGCACAATCGCTGACTGGCCGTCGGCGTCCTTGAATATGGTTGAATCAGGGACTGAAACGACGCCGCTGCCGACGCTGGGCTCAACGTGCACGGGCCGGAAAACCAATGCTCGAACGGCCAATATCGCGGCGATGAGTATGACCGCTGCGGAAACCAACGCGATGGGAGACCGCCATACAGGCACGCTGGCGGCGCGGGATGTGTTCGCTGACGGCGCCGGCTTCTGCGGAGGAACCGGCGGACGAACCGGTTCGGATACGGGTAACGACAGTACGCTATCTGGCGGGCGCGCCGGCGTAGGGTTCAACTGCGTCGGATTTAACGGCGTTGCGTTGAACTGCGTCGGGCTGAACTTCGTTCGGTCCAACAACGTCGGGTTTAACTTCGTTGGTTCCAACGACGTCGGGTTTAACGACGTCGGGTTTAACGATGGCGGGTCTGACTTCGGGCTTGGAAATGGCGGGCTTGAAGATGACGGGCTTGTCAGCGGCGGACTGGGCTGCTGTCGACTTGGGGGCGGAGGACTTGTCTTTGGTGCTAGCTCAACTTTTGGAACTGGGGCAATCTTGGCAAACAGAGTCCTGCAAAATGCAAGCGTATCGGTAAAGCGCGCATCGACTGCGTTGATCGCTTCGAGTTCGCGCAACAAACGCTCCGCCTGGATGGTGTCGGCATGATCGACGGCATCTTCAAACTCCGGAACCAGTCGAAGAACCTCCGAGAGACGCCATTCGTAGGGGTCCTCGCCGGGCGGCGGTTGCTTGACCAGAGTGAGGTCCACGGGGTGCGGGGCTATGCTGAGAGTGTCTTCGGGAATCGCGCGATCCGAAGGCAACACGGTGCTCCGAAAAGATGGCGAAGCATCCTTGCGCATCGAATCCAGCAACGCCCTCAAGTCATTTGCAAAATCAACACCGGAGCGATACCTTTGATCCGGATCCTTGGCAAGCGCCCGCATGAAAATCCTGTCGAGTGGCGCCGGGAGAGAAGAATCGTAGTCCAGGAGGGAATCCGGCTCCCCTTCGACTACTCGGCGAGGGATCATCGGGCTTTTAAAAGGGTGGGAATAAACCAGGAATTCAAAAAAGACCAATGCGGCCGAGAACAAATCCGAGCGCATATCCGCAGGTTTGGAAAGGATCTGCTCCGGAGCCATATAATTGGGCGTGCCAAGAATTTGCCCGGCGACGGTCAGATGCGAACTGGGGAGGCGCGCAATCCCAAAATCCAAGACCTTGGCTCGCATGTCGCTCAGAAGAAATAGGTTGCTAGGCTTGATGTCTCTGTGAATGATGCCGTGCTGGTGGGCGTGCGAGAGCGCGTCGCATACCTGGCACATCGCGTCAATTTTCTTGCTCAGAGGAACGTCGGTGCGTTGATCGATAGCCTTCCGGAAGTCGGTTCCATCCAGCAATTCCATCGCGATAAATGCGACGCCGTCAGCTTCGCCCAAATCGTAAACCGAAACAATCCCGGGGTGCTGGAGACGCGCGCAAGCTTTCGCCTCCCGGTAGAAGCGTTCCCGCAATTCCGGCTCGACGGCAGTTCCCGTGCGAATGGTTTTCAGCGCTACATCACGATCAAGGACCGTATCCCGCGCGCGATAGACTGTCCCCATGGATCCCGCGCCGCGGCTTTCAATGATCTCGTAACGCCCGATGCTGGTCATACGTCTGAGCGCGGATAGTCCCGCGACGTCAAGTATATCGCAACAATATTATTGAGACGTTGTCCGGGGCGCCGGCCTCCTCAGCTGCCGCCACGAGCCGGTCCGCCACGCGTTCCACGGTGTCCGGGGTGTCGAGAATCGCGCAAATCTTTTGATCGTCGACGGGGCCGTAGAGACCATCGCTGCAAAGCAGGAGCGTGTCTCCGTACTCCAGGCGCTCTTCGTAAAGATGGGCTTCGACGCTCTCCTGAGACCCGGCGGCCTGCGTCAGAACGTTACGCATCGGATGCGAGGCAGCCTCAGTTGTTGACAGCATTCCTTTTTGCACAAAACTGGCCACCAGCGTGTCGTCGATCGAGATTTGAGTGAGTTTGCCTTTACGAAACAAATAGATCCGGCTATCTCCCACGGTCGCCCCGACAATATCGTCACCCTTGAGCAGGACTGCCGCCACAGTGGTCCCCATCCCGGAACATTCAAGATTCTGCTCCGCCTTGCGCCAAACCTGGCGGTTCGCAAGCTTAATTGCCGTCACAATCCGGTTGGCATCCACTGAAAGGTCAAAGTTATAGCCGAAGGGCCAACTTACGTCCAGCCGGTCCTGCGACGAATCGACGTAGAACCGGATCGCGGCCGCGGCCAATTCGGCGGCAACCTCGCCATGTTCCTGTCCCCCCATACCATCGCAGACCAGAAATAACCCGAGGGAAGCATCAATGAGAATTCGGTCTTCGTTGTTTCCGCGAACCAATCCAATCTCGGATTTGCCGTATACTTCAAAGCTCACAAAGTCACCCAATCATGCATGATTGCGCAATTTCAAGTAATTTCATCTTGTGGTAACGAGATGATAGAAGTCCATCATACAACGGAAAGTATGCATGCATTAACGCATCCGTAGGCGGTCAGATGCATTATGTTGCGCGCACTATCTCTATCGGTGCAAAACGGCTAAGATGGTCTAGTCGTTAGGGTAAACTCGATCGAGGATGGCGCGGCTGGCGTGATCAAGCAGATCGGCAGATACACAATCGAAGATGAAATCGGCGTTGGCGCGTTCGGGCGCGTCTATCGCGCGCATGATCCCAACGCCAATCGCACCGTAGCCATCAAAGTCCTGATTTCGATAGAAGACCCGGAAACCTTGAAACGCTTCCGCGTCGAAGCGGGGACGACCGCCGGCTTGGCGCACTCAAACATCGTTACGGTTCATGATTTTGCCGAGGAAAACGGGTCGCCCTACCTGGTGATGGAGTATGTCGAGGGGAAGACGCTTAAAGACCTGATTGCCGCGGCGGAGCCGCCCGGAATCCTCGACAAAGTCGAAATCATGTACCAGGTCGCCGAAGGGCTAAGGTACGCCCATAGCAAGGGCGTGATCCACCGTGACATGAAGCCCGCCAACATCATGGTGACGCCGGATGGCGCTGTCAAGATCATGGACTTTGGAATCGCTCGCCTCGCGGAGCGGGACTCGACCTTGAGATCCCGCCAGGGAGATTTCGCGGGAACCATTCCTTACATGGCGCCGGAGCAGTTTCGCGGCTCCGACACGACCCGGCTCGCCGATATTTTTTCTTACGGCGTGATTTATTATGAGCTGCTGAGCGGCATTCAGCCGTTTCAGGCGAAAGATCCCGGTTCAGTGATGTATCGAATCACGAGCTATGATCCGCCTTCCTTACGCGAGACGATTGGCGACATACCAGAGGCCCTTGACAATCTGATCCAACGCCTGATTGCGAAGGAACGTGAGCTGCGTGTGGATCAGATGGATGAAGTCATCCTGGACACGGAGCCGATCCTGCAGCAATTGCGCCAGGCGCGGGCCGCTGAAATTGCCAGCGAGATCGCGCCGCTGATCGATACCGGCGACCCCGATAAGCTGCAAAAGATGATCGGCCGGGTGCTCGAGTTCGATCCGCTGCATCGGGAGGCACGGAAATGGCGCGAGCAACTCAGCGCACAGTCCCGGCGCGCGCTACTGAAGAAACGAATTGACACACTGGTTCAACAGGCGAACGATCACCTCTCAAAAAGGCAATTCTCCGAAGCCATCGCAGCTCTCGAAGGAGCTCTGAACCTCGACAAGACCCAAACTGATGTCCGAGCGCTTCTCGATACCGCCAAGAGTAGCTTGGCGAACACACGTTCCGCGACGCGGCTTTTGGCGGAGTCCAGGTGGGAATTGCAACAGCAGCGGCTGGATAAGGCATTTGAGATTGCCTCGCGGGCCAAGGAACTGGATCCGGATAATACAGAAGTCACACCGCTTCTCGATAGTCTGACTCACGAGATTCACCGGCGAAGAATCGCAGGTGTTCTGCAACACGCTGAAGAGCTGTACGGACAGAGCAGGTATGACGAGGCCCTGACGACAATTGATCTGTTAGGCACAGACTTGCCTGGTGCTTCTGACGCTCAGATTCTGCGCGCCAAGATCGCAGCCGCAAAATTGGAGGCCGTCCGCCGCGCGAAACAGGCGGCGTTCCGGGCTGGTTTGACTAAAGCCCGTGAGGCGCTGGAAGGGCTACAACTGGAAGCGGCAGAAAAGGCTGCGCAGCAGTTGTGCTCCGATTTCACCGATGAGCCGGCGGCGTTGGAATTCCTCGCCGAGGTGCGCGTGCGATTGAGTGAGCAGCGGCGCATCCAGGCGGTTGCCGAGGTCGCCGATTCCGCGCGCGTACTCATCAGAGAAAAGCGCCTGAAGGACGCTGGCGAAGTGCTTCAGGCAGGACTGCAGAACTTCCCAGGCGAGCCGTCCCTGCAAAGACTTCACGACATGGTGGAAACGCTTGGCGCCGCGCAGCGCCGGGCCGAGACGATTCAGCGGGCGGAGCGGGACGCCGAAGCGCACCGGAAGTCCGGCCAGCTCGAACAAGCGATTGGTGTCCTGAATGACGCGATCGCCTCACTGGGACCGGAAGCCGCACTCGTCGAGCTCAAGAATCAATTAGCGTTTGAATTGGAGCAGCGCGGCGTGTCGCTCATGATCGACCGCGCCGTCGCGGATGCGGCCGCATTGGTCGCAGCAGGCCAGCCGCAGACCGCCGTCCAACTGCTGGAGCAACAACTTCAAGAACATCCGCTGCAGCATCGCTTGACAAGCGCGCTTGCCGGCGCCCGGCAGGCCGTCGCCGAAGATCAGGCGTCGCTGCAGCGATTCCAACATCTGATCGCCGAATTGGAGGCTAAGGGTGAATACGCGCAGGGCCTGGAACAAGCGGATCGGGCCCTTCTAAAGTACGCCGGGAATCCCGATCTTGTTGACGCTGCGGCGCGGTTGCGGCGTCTGCAACGAAAATTGAATGAATCGGTCGGCAAGATCACCGCAAGCATTCAAGCCGGGGATTATCGCACGGCTGCCTCCGCCCTGGTTCTCGCACAGTCACAATTTCCGGGCGTAACCGCACTGTCTGCTTTGACGGCGAAACTCAGCATTGGAGCAGAGGCAGCCCTAC
>Ga0157378_10003378_pt1 | contig 14190 bp, 8 predicted proteins | sample M65metaG_FD_115309 | JGI IMG/M metagenome (GOLD analysis project Ga0157378, IMG submission 115309) | Miscanthus rhizosphere microbial communities from Kellogg Biological Station, Michigan, USA - M6-5 metaG | ecosystem: Host-associated > Plants > Roots > Rhizosphere > Soil | place: USA: Michigan...
AGGCTGTCCTGAACGAACAGGTCGATTTCTCCAATTAAGGGTAGCAGCTCCGGCAACCTCCTCCTCGTGGCCCCACGACACAGATTCCAGTTTGATCTGAGGCTCTCCGGAACCAGGAAACCCACGAAGTCCTCGGCATGCAGCCCAAGTGGAGGGAGGTCGACACTCCATAATTTACCTCTTTGATTCACCTCGATCGCCTGAAGAAGATACGCACTCGTGACCCCGTAAGCCACGCCGGTTTCAAGGATGACCGAGGGCGCTAGGGCTCGAGACATGGCGTAACAGAAGCGCGCCAGCTCTATATCAGCGTTATGCGCGAGGGTGAATGGAGCCTTCGTGTTCAGAGATTTCTTGCTGCCGGAAATCTCTTTTTCAATTTTCGTCAGGTCTGCCTCTTGGAAAAACGGACGGATGTGTTTGGCCAAGGCGCCTTCCAGGACATCCAGAGCCCTTACCGGACTAACTGGCGGATACGAGAGAGAAGCCTTTCGCACCCGGTCCCAACGAACTTCCAAGGCTGTTTCTACGCGATCGCGGAACTCGGCGGGACTCCTGCCAACGGATCGTAAGAGCAGAGATAGTTTTGAAAATACGTTCATCCTAATCGTCACCTAATTTTTTGAGCATCGACAAATTATCAGCACAGCTCAGTTCGAGGCGCGGCACCCTGTTTAGTTAATCGCCGCCCGTGCCGGCTTTGTAGCAGACTTCTCGGCAACGACCATTAAGTTCCCTAATAGCCAAAGCATTCGTTTTGAGACTCTTATATAGAATCTCCGCAGAACACGATGCAGGGAGTTAAACTCAGTCAGTTTCCACTCAGAAGCTGCGCAAACGTAGCGTTCCAGTGAAACTACTTCTAGTCCTGCCTCGGCCAAAAGCCGTCTCAATTGCCCCACACCAAAACTCTTTTCCACGGTCCCCCTGAAATAATCGCGAACCTCCGATAGCCGACGGTAAGGATTGTACGCATAAGGCTCATAAAGAAAGACCCTGCCTCCAGGTTTCAGGACGCGTGCTGCCTCCCGAAGTGCCCGAGCGGGGTCCGGCATATGGTGTAGGCTTTCATTAAAGATTACAAATGAAACGCGCTCATTTTCCAGTTGCAGGTTTTGCGCATCGCATGCCAAGTACTCTGGTGATGGACGGCCGAAACGCGCACAACGCTCCCGGGAGATTCCCAACGCCAGCTCGTTTATGTCGTTTGCGATTATTTTGTAACCGCGAGTCGTCAAGTACTCGGATTCTCCGCAGGTGTTGGCGCCGACATCCAAAATCCAATCCGTGGTGCCGACTAGAGCCTTCTCTATGAGAGAGATCTTTTCTGCATAACCTAGATCGAAGCGAACCTTTGCCAATACGTTAGTTTCTAGGTAGCGTTCGCGAAGACGGCTGATCTTTGCGCGCACGAATTGATGTTCCTGCTCCGATGTAATGCTCATGATGAGTTCCTCGCTTTCTCACAATTCTTGGCGGTGTATTGAGCTCCGAAGACGTACCTTATTGCGACCCCGGATTGGCGATTTAATGGGTTCCGTGACCCATTCAGGAAACTGAGGACTTCGCGCTCTCTTTCCACGACCGCTGTAACAGTCCGGCACACCCAAGGACCGCTAAGGAGTCGAGGTCGGGATGCACAATTAACGGGACGCTGAAGAAGGAGCGGCAAGTGATTAAAGCGAATACAACCGAGGCCTCTATAGCTAGCTGGCGACGGGTGGGACTGCAAGATGGGTCTCTCAGTTCCCGGATCAGAATCTTCCAGATCCACAGGAATGTCACGGCCAGCGGGATGAAGCCGGAGATCCCAACCCCGACGAGCGTCTCCAAATACGTGTTGTGTACAGTTGATACCTGCAAATCTCCCAATTTCTCGAGTACTGTAAATCTTGCCGTGAAGGCGCCCATCCCCGTCCATGGAGCCTTCACGAAAGCTTGCCATGTTTCGCCCCACCAGACAGTCCTGCCGCTCAATGTATTAAATGAATCCGTACTTTGGCCGCGTTGGAGGTACTGCTCTGCTAATATGTCAGCGCTAGTGAAGGAGTAGAGTAGAACTGCTGCTAGGGCGATGAATGCAATTGATTTAATGCGCCCCGAGAAATACAGAAGTAGAGCAACGCCCAACAGAAATCCCAGTATTGCCGAGCGCGTTTGTGCAACAGCCATTGTGGTCAGACCGAGTGCGAAGAGCAATGCATAGAAAGCGCCCCCGGCCCTGCTCGGCGGTCTGCGCAAGAGCCTGCTCAAGGCGATAAGCGATAATATTGCCGATAAGTGTCCTACGCCGTTATCAGAGATTTGGGGCGCTACGCCCTGGAGCTGAACGCTTATAAATCCAGGTGAAGATTGAAGAGCTTCCGCTGGCCAGAGCAAGGCTCCCAGCCAGACACTGACGAGCAGAAGCCCATCCAGGGTCCAAGTCCAATCGAACATGCACTTGTAAGCTTTTGGCGATGTGAACGTAGCCAGAATGGCAGCGAGCAGGACAACGTCAACCAGATATTCTAACGATTTATAGAGCGTCCAAGCCGGATACACGGACCACAAAGTTGAGGCCACGCAGATTACGGCATAGAGCGCCAGAGCACCTATCGGACCTCGAAACAACGAGAGCCGATGAGGGGCTCGCTTCAAAACGAGCCGTACTCCCAAAGCAAAGGCAGTGATGGCCATGAGAGCAATTCGGTACATTGCCCCAGAGTCAACAGCCGCCTCTTTGATGGCTTGAGTATCCCGAAGGCGGAATTGAAATCCACTCAAGAATACGAGCAGCCAGAGCCCGTGCCACCACGTGAGCTGCGTTCGCAGGACTCGAAACCGAGCAACCGCCTGATGCAGCGACAATGGGAGAACGAAAACAGAAGCAAAAATAACCAAAATGACAATAGGCGCCAAAATGCCATTTCGCCCGACCAAGACGGATGAGAGAACCCCCAAGCCGGCCATGAGAACTACGAGCATGAGTCTCGGAACTTCCGCAATAGTTCGAGCTCTCAACATACTTGGCCGTGCGACTCTGAGGCTATACCACTGTACATTTCGGAAATGAAATCGATTTTCTTCTCCCAGCCGAAACACTCGCACGCGTGCCTTCGGCCTGCTTCCCCGAGCCGCTGACGATGGAGGGGATCAAAGGCAAGCTGACTCATTGCTGCCGCCAGGTCTCGTACGGCCTGCTCAGGCGACAGGGCGAGCACCTTGATTCCTGTTTGCTCGGTCACCTGAGCGGCCGGACCACCGAGATCCAGGCAGATCACGGGACGACCGGCGGCCATCGCTTCGACGCAGACCCAGCCTCCGGAATCATGAAGGCTGGGATGCACCAACACATCGCACTCCAACAGCTTCTCGAGTACCTGCGCTCTTGCCAAGCTGCCCCAAAAGCGTACGCTCTCGGCCACACCCAACTTAGCCGCGAGATTTTCGAGCCGCTTTCGTTCGGGCCCGTCACCAATTATCCAGTAATCGCTTCCTGGAAACTGGCGGTGAAATTCTGCGAATGCACTCAAGCCCAGATGGAACCCTTTCCAGTGTAATAGCCGACCCAAGCTGATTAGACGAAAAGGTCCTCCTTGCCGGAAGGGCATATTGTTCAGACGGTGAATTTCATCGGCGCCCAAACCGACTTCGGAATAAGCAAGCACGCGTGGTGCACCTAAGAACCTAAGTTCATTTTTGGTAGCTTCTGTTTTCGATAAAGCTATCAGTGCCCGTTGGGCACTTAAGCGGACGATAGGGTTTAAGTGGCTTAGAGTACGGACAAGATCACGAAGCAGTTCGTAGAACTTTCCTCGAAGGCTGAGGGAACTTCGGAAAGATCGTGGCCCCGATTCTCCTCCGCCTAAGGGTCCCCAAACGAACGGCACTGGAAGGAGTGATAGGAAACTAGGCATCCAGTAGGTTCCGAAAGTGACATGATGCACCAAATCAAGACTGATCTTTCGATGCAACGTACGAGCAACTAAGTAAGCACCAAACTGCCACAGCAGGTAATAAAAATGCAATCCGCGGGTACCGTTCTTCCAGAAGCGCGTCCAGCGTGGAAGGTCAAAGTAAACCCAGTGGACATTTGGCAGGGGCTCCTTCGTCAGGGTCTTTTCAATCGGCTCGCGATTGTTCGCCCGCGTGATCACCCAAACTTCATGGAACCGAGCAATCTCGCGAGCCCAACTCCAGCCCACGCCCGGCTCGGAGCCCTTGCCGGGTTCGCATGCATAAGCTGACACGAGTACGCGCATCCTTTTATGGTTTGCCTATGGAATCGTTTCGTAACTTTCGACTTAGCAGTATGAGTCCGACAACCAATGCGGCAATATTCGACAGAATCATGGCCAATAAAGCTCCACGTATCCCGAACGCCCAAGTGGCGGGAACTCCAGCCAAAACAGCAACTAAAGTGGACGCACAATAGACGCGAAAAATCGAAATAGGGGATCGCACGGCCCGCAGAGCAATTGCCGGTACAGCGGCCAAATTCCACGGAAGTGATCCGACCGCGAGCCAAGGGATTAAGGGCGTTAACTCTGTATAGTGGTCACCATACAACGATCGCAAAACGGGCTTGCTCAACAGGATTAAGAAAGTCCAGTACGCAATGGCCGCGGCCCCGAAGAAACCAGTGAGTTTCCAGCTCAGGCCTCTGAGATCGGCGATACCGTTTTCCTGGTAGACGCGCGAAGCGTAGGGGAGAAAGAACACAGAGAGCGCGCTGAGCACCTGTGCCACCGGCAAGGAAAAGTTCAGGAGTGCTTTGAGTTCCCCAACTGCCACCAACCCGGAGAAACTGCTTACCAATGGATAGTAAATACTTCCAGAAATTGAGCTAAGGCCGAAACTCACCAGGATCCAACGTCCATACTCCCAATGCTGGTCGCCAACCTTACCCCACCCCTTGCGGCTCGTTCTCAATTTCAAGATCGGCTTCAGACGGATGAGAATAACAGTGCTGCTTACCAACGCTCCGAAACCCATCAGGAGGAACGCAAAGAAGGGTGATATTAGCCCAAGCCTCCGCAGGAGCAACAGGCCACCCAAAACTATCGCACAATACACGGTGGCTCCCGCGGCCGCACCTTGAGGTAATATCTTTACATAGCATGCACTCCGAGCGAGCCACAACAGCAGGATGAAAGGAGCGGCGAAAGTTATGCCAGCCAGAGCTCCCGACAGTCTGTCCGGCCGTGCCAGCTCATGCAACAGGAAGGATGAGATACCCATAAAGACGAACACAAGTACAGTTAGCCCAGCATGGAGCCAAAGCAGTACGCCTAGATACTCTCGCAAGCCATCTCTGTAGTCTGATGGACCGAAAACCCTCTGAGGCTCGACAAGCAGAGCCTGGTGAAAAAATGAGAGCAATAAAAAAATCTCAAACGCCAGACTATAGGCACCGTACTGCTCAGGCAATAACCAACGCGCAAGAAGGATACCAATCAAGAAATTGGAACCCGAAATGAGTCCCTGGTCGAGGATTGCGAAAGAACCCTTTCTGACCCATGGCGTCCAGCGTGAAAATTTTAGTAAGACGAGATTCCGTCGCCTAGACCATGTCATGTCCTTTAGCGACTCTACTGATGCTGAGTCGGCAAACGAACTTCTCATCTGGATATACCTATTTTTTCGTGCAAAATTTTGTCATATTCATGGCAGGCTTGCTCAGCGCTTTTGTCCCACGTTAAGTGCTTGTACGCGAATTCCTTCCCTTTGCTACCCATGCTCCGCCATTCGTCTTTTGTTTGGAAGGCACGGATGAGCCCGAGGCTGATTGAGGTCGAATCTGGTTTAACGAGATATCCACACTGTGCCTTTTTGACGTACGAAGAGATCCCCGCCTCTTCGGAAACAATGACGGGTTTGGCCGCTACCATAGCTTCGAGCACCACCAGACCAAAACCATCAAATCGCGAGGGGAGAACCAAAAGATCGTAAAAACTGATAATGGCCGTCGGGCTTCGATCAGGAATACGCCCCAGAAATCTCACATTCTGTGTTATTCCTAAGCGGTCGGCCAATAATTCCAGCTTGCGCTGGTCACCCCAGTCTGCGCCGACAAAGTCAAGGCGCAGAGTTTGCGGCAGCTTCCCCTGAAATATTCCGAGAGCGAGACCTTTAAGCAACAAATCCAGGCCTTTGTGGTGCATGTCTAGCCTTCCCAGGTACACAAAGCTGGGGCTTCCCTCCTGGCTTGCGTGCGGGCGCACCTGCTCAGTAGATGACTCAAGGACTTTACGAGAGTCAAATCCGTTCGGGACCACGAGGACCGGCCGCAGCACGCCATAGTGCGAGAGCAGCTTCGCATGTTCCTCAGCGAGGACTTGTACTGCTGACGCTGCGTTAAGGAAAGGCCGTTCATAGAGCATTCCATAAGGTAACTTTCTCCATCGACCTTTCTTCAAGAGTTCGGGATGGTAGGGGTCATGCGGGCAAACAATGTAGGGAATACGGGCGCGCCTCGCCGCGCGTCCGAGAGCGAGGTTTGGTGGATAAAACATGCCATTGATTATTAGTAAATCAATCTCATCCTGGTTTCGGGAAATCCGGTCCAGCAACTCCGGGTCTACATGAAATGGATTTCTGCCGCGGCTCCCGAATCGCTGAATTCGGATGCCACCGTCCGCCCCATCCTGGTCCGAAGGTTGCGCGTCCTCGGTGCAGCAGTAAATGATAACGTCCCAACCCAAACGCATAAGGGCTCGCGACAGCCCGAGTACCGCTGTGGTTGTGCCACCGGGCTTCGGATAATGCGCGAGAAAATTGGCAATGCGAGGTTGCGTCATGGAGATTTATAGCGAGCAAACAGATGTTCAGGATACGAGAGGGCGTCTACCAGTTTGGTTTCATCGGCCAGGCTCCTTATCTCATAGCCAATGCGCCGCAGCAACGATACGACCTGTTCGCCGGCCTCGACGTAGTGCACTTCGATGATGAGCATTGGCTTGTAGCACTCCAGTACCTTCGCTCCGCCACGAAGAACTTGAACCTCGGCGCCCTCGACATCAATCTTGATGACTTCGGGAGCCGGATAATGGTCTCGAAAGACGACCTCATCCAGGGTGGCAGTTACAACACTATAGTCAGCTTTGTAGTTATCTCTGTGGTCAGAGATCAAGCTGCCGCTCCAAGTGCTTTCGCCAATATAAAACTGCGTTCGCTGAGATTCGTCCGAAACCGCTCGGCCAACAGGAGTTATTCTTGCAGCTAGTTCGTTTCTCTGTACATTCAGGACTAGGCGCTGATAGTTTCGCGGATTGGGCTCAAACGCAAAAACTCGCGCTTGTTTAAAACATCGAGCGAAAACCATCGAGAAAAACCCGATATGCGCACCTACATCGTAGATGCAGCTTAGACGAGGTGAGTCCCCAGCCAACGCCTGAATTGCCAACTGTATTTCTAACTCAAACAACCCTAACCAGTAAGCCTTCTCGCCGCGGCGTAATTCCGCGTAGATGTCATATCCTTGTAGGATCCCGCCGCGGATCGTTACCCATCTTGCGTTTTCGGGAAATAGGCGAGAAAGAAGTGCTCCTGTTTTCCTCCGCATGAAACCGAGGGTTTTGCTCCCGTACAATGCGCGCGAGACACTAGCCTCTGACAGTTGGGGAAAAAACCGTTTCAGGACGTTGACGGTAGTAGCGCGCTTCAAGAATAGAACCTGAGGTTTAGCCATTGATACCTCTCCCGCGTGCATATCAGACGGAGCTGCTTTTTTCAGCAAAGAGAATGCACCTCTCCGAGTCCGGCGATCACTATCTTATCCGCTGTGGATTAACGAAAAGAGTCCCATTGACGAGGCGGCTTCCGAGGTCTTCAAGTCTGGTGTTGAACTGCTTACCGGTCTAGCCAGTGGGCGTTGCGGTATTCAAACCGCTGGGACAAATATTCGCACACCGCTTTTCCTGCCTCTTCTGCAACTCTGGCAAGCGGAGCCGTGGTGTCGATGACCCGACTTTGAGAGAAACTACTTGCCAATTGTATGTATACCTGCCTCTGAGACGGCACCTCTTGCGGCATTACTTCCTGTTTGCGCGAGAGAATGACCTGAGCTGGGGCGTCCAATATGAACACGAGGTCCGGCTTGGGTACAAGCCGACTCATAAACCTTACGAGATACAACGAACCTCCAAAACGATACCGTTTCGGGTCGGCAAGCAGATCATGAAAATAACGATCGAACACAACCAGGCCCGAACATGCCAGGAGCGGCCGGATGATCAGGTAGTATCCAAGCCAATAATCAAGAAGATGAGCAAGAAGCCGGGCGGTTGACCACCAACCAGAGTGCGGAGGACGGCTGTGGGGTTGAGTTGTATCGCCCATGGCATTTCGTCGCCACAGCAGCATGGGACGCCAGTGAAAGAGCCTGTGGCGTCTGAAGGCGGTCCCTACTGCATGAATGAGGTGCTCTGCAAGGGTACTCTTGCCAGCTCCGTCCGGGCCCAGAATGACGATGAAAAGACCCGTGGGCTGTAGCCATCGACGAACACGCCGCGCAGCGTCCGAGAGCAGGTACGCCATTAACCTGAATGGGTTTCTTGTAAAGCTCGTTTTCCAGGTTTGAGCCTTGATGCGCCCGAGTAGTTCGCCCAACTGCCCGCTGGCGCACGCCTCGACCGCCTTTACGTTCAATTTACCAAGAAAGAGTTCACCGGCTAACTTCTCCGCAGTAGGTCTGCCGAGCTGCGCAACGAGGGCTTCCAGGCGGCTCACCTGCCTTGCGGGTGCCGTCCCTTTCCAGGTTTTTTTCGCCAGAAGGTAAGTAAACTCAGACTCTGGAGCGGGTATCCAAAAATTACCTTGCTTGCGTCGACCGAATACGAGGGCCTCACCCGACGCGACCAGGCCGCCCCTTCGGTGCTCAAGAATGACATCGAGGGCCACTGATCTGATTACCGATCCCTCGAACCAAACGAAGACGAAGTAATAGGCGCTTACGAAGTAGTTGAAAACTTGGACGGGTGTGTAGCCCTTTCCTCGCAGGACTTGAAATACGGATGTCAGCCTTTCAGCATCCACAGGGTGTACAGCAATATCCAGGTCGCTGGACAAGTTCTCCGGCAGTTCCTCCCAGGAATGAAGCACACAGTAACGGATCTTGCTGCTATCGAGCTCATGGAAGAGAGTGGAAAGGAAGTCCTGCTGGCTCTGACGTAGCACAGAGATACGCGATACGGCATGGATAGACCGCTCGCTATAGTTCATTGTTTCGAGCCCGTGTGATCCGTCATCGTCCTATTCTTCAGCCTCTGGCTCCCATATTTCCCAAAGCAGCCACTTAGCTTTTGCGCCAGAATATCAACATGAGGTTCAAGGAAAAAACGCTCAACCCAGCTCGAATAGCCGGGAATCTCATGAACATCTAATGTAGCCGCAAGTTCCTCCCAGCGTTGGCGATGCCTCTCATCCTCAGAAGTCCGGTTAGCGGCTTGGAAAAGCGTCACCGGACCGTTAAAGGGCCGGCCAGAATAGGACATAGCGGCGAGCCTTGCGGCGTCCAGAACATTCGGTGGTCGATTCTCATTCATGCGTGATTGCACGTCATAAAACGTGTCCCGGCCGAATTCTCGAAGGTAGTGGAAGAAAGTCCTGGCCCGGCCTAGTATGTACAGACGTGCTTCTTTGAACTCAATTCCCTGGAGATTCGCAAGATGAAACCTTAGCCTCCGCTTGAGCCAATCGGACCGGTACCCGTTTGAAGTTCCGCGTGAGTCAATTGGAGCTTGCGGTTCAATCAAAGCCAGAAGTGCAACTTTCTCGCCAAGAAGCACGAGTTGCCTAGCAGTTTCATAGGCCACCAATCCCCCCACGCACATGCCTCCAAGGCAATAGGGACCCTCCGGCTGCACTTTACGGATTTCCTTTAGGAGGCACACAGCAATGTCCTCCATCTTGTAGGGGGCAGGCAATTGGCTCGCGTTCAACGTAGTCGGATCCACACATAATAGGGGTTGTTCTGGACCAAGGCGCCGTGCCAGAGGCAGGAAGAGAGGGCCGGCATTGAAACCGAAGAAGAAAAGGGGTGGCCTGGAGCCAGCAGGCTGAATCGGAACAACTACGGACGACCGCGGCATAGCAGTGTTGTTGCGGAGCATGACGGCTTGCTGCTCAATGGTGGGTGCCTGGAAGACTGCGGCCATCGACAGTTTCTTCCCGAACGCCTGCTCGATTCGGCGAATCAGTTTTGCAACCCGCAATGAGTGGCCGCCCAGGTCAAAGAAATTATATTTGATACCTACCGGACGGATGCCGAGCACAGACTCCCATAATTTTACCAGCTGGGTTTCTACATTATCCCTAGGGGCTGCGTATTCCTTTTCAGCGGCGAGCTCGATTTGCTCTGGCACCGGCAGAGCCCGGCGATCGACTTTCCCATTGGGAGTTAAGGGTAAAGCCTCCAGGAAGATAAATCGGGAAGGAAGCATGTAGTTGGGCAACCGCTGTTTTAGGAAGTTGCGAAGTTCTGCAGTTGAAGGTGGCTGTCCCGGCACGGGAACCACATATGCCACGAGCTGTTTCTCTGTGGTGTTATCTTCCTGCGCCACGACCACGTTTTGAAGGACCCCTGGGTATTCCCCTAATAAGTTTTCTATCTCGCCCAACTCGATGCGGAAGCCGCGCACCTTCACTTGGTGGTCGATTCGGCCCAGGCACTCAAGTTCTCCGTTGGACAAGTACCGTACTAGGTCTCCGGTCCTATACAAGCGCCCTCCAGACGGCTGCTCGCGAAACGGGTTGGGAATAAACCTTTGCGCTGTCAGGCTAGGGCGGCGGAGATAACCTCGAGCAACACTGTCTCCGCCAATGTACAATTCGCCCGGTACACCCACGGGTACTGGCTCAAGGTGACTGTCCAGCACATAAATCTTTGTATTAGCGATAGGCCTACCCACAGAGATTGGACCGCCACTCGAAGTGATCCGGGCTGTGGTAGACCAGATCGTGGTCTCAGTGGGACCATACATGTTCCAAACTGATGATGCCCTCTTCAGCAGTTCACCGGCCAGCTCGGTCGGCATGCCTTCTCCCCCACAGAGGACTTTGAGATTCTTACTTCCTTCCCATCCGGCTTCGAGGAGCATGCGCCACGTTGCTGGGGTGGCTTGCAACACAGTAGCGCCCGAACTTTTGAGTTTCGACAGCAACAGATTTCCGTCAGAGGACACATCGCGCCTGACGATCTCAAGAGATGCTCCAGTGCTTAGCGGCAGATAGATCTCTAAACCCGCAATATCAAAGGATAGTGTGGTGACGGCAAGCAGTCGATCTGCGGCTGTCATCCCGGGCGTCCGACTCATCGAGGTCAAGAAATTGACCACTGCTCGATGGGGAATCTGGACTCCCTTAGGCTTCCCGGTGGATCCTGACGTGTAGATCACGTAGACGAGGTCCTCGGGTTTCGTATCGCTGCTGGAATTCTCGGCGTTCTCTTTTGCAATTTCGTGCCAGTCGGTGTCTAGACACACTATCTTAGCACCGCTCTCGGGAAGCTTTTCGACCAATGGGTTTTGCGTGAGTAATACAGAAACCTTAGCGTCCTCGAGCATAAACGAGACACGCTCGGGGGGGTATGCGGGGTCAAAAGGCACGTAGGCGCCTCCCGCCTTGAGTATCCCGAGTAGACCGACAACCATGTCCAGGGAGCGTTCAACACAGATTCCGACGAGTACACCTGGGCCGACGCCGAGCTTCTGCAAGTGGTGCGCCAGCTGATTAGCTCGTGTGTTTAGTGCGTCATAGGTTAGGTATTGATGCTCGAAGGCAAGCGCAATCGCGTCAGGGGTTCGGCCTACTTGCGACTCAAACAGTTGATGAACACAGTAATCTTTGGGGTAATCTGCTTGCGTACTATTCCATTCCACTAGTAGCTGATGCCGTTCCGTCTCGGTTAGGACAGCTAGTCTTGAAAGGTGCTGATCGGGATTGGCGACGCTGTCTCGAAGCAACATTTCAAAATGTTCTGCCAAGCGGGAAATCGTGGCGGCGTCAAACAGATCGGTGTTGTAGGTAAAGCGGGCGAAAATGCCGGTCGGTCGTTCATAGAGTTGGAGCTGCAGATCGGCCTTTGTCGTACCGTTATCCACTTCCAGGTTAGCGAATTCCCACCCTAGTTGAGCGAGAGAGATTGAAGGCGTCACGGAAAACAGCACCCGAGTGAGAGGGTTACGGCTCGGATCGCTTTCAGGCTGGAGCTCACGAACGAGACGGTCAAGGGGGACACTGTGGTGGTCACAATCGCTGGATGCGGCATCCCTCATCCGACCCAACAATCCTCGGAAGGTAGGATTCCCTGCCATGTCGGTGCGAATTATCATCGTTTCGGCGAACAGGCCGACCAAGCCCTCGGTTTCAACCAGGTCACGACCCGGCAGAATCCAACCTACAGCAATGTCGTCTTGTCCTGTATAGCGCAAGAGGAGCGTCTGGAAGGCGGCCAGGAGGATTAGAGCTGGTGTTACTTTTTCCCGTACACTTAGCTCCTGGAGCATTTCGTTCAGGCTTATTGGAAGCGCCAGCGATTGACGCGCACCGCGGAATACCTGTACAAGCGCTCGGGGTCGATCCGTCGGCAGGTCTAGAACCGGAGGCATGCCAGCGAGTCGTTCCCTCCAATAGGAGATGTGTTGCTCGAGAACTTCACCTCGCAACCAGTCCCTCTGCCAGTATGCATAATCGATATATTCGATTGGCAAATCGCAGAGCCGAGACGGCTCACCAGTTGAGTATGCTTGGTAGAGTTCGCCAAGTTCGCGAGCAAGGATGTTCAAGGACCAGTCGTCAGCTACGATGTAATGCACCGTCACGATCAGGATATAGTTTTCCTTGGATAACCGAATCAGGCGAACTCTCACCAGAGGCCCTTCGGCCAAATCGAACGGGCTTCTCGCTTCCTCTGTGGCTATCCGCAAGACCTCCGCGTTGCGGTCTTGGTCCGATAACGAACCAAGTTCCGTGAGTTGTACTACTGTGCCCCAGTAGTCGGCGATTAGTTGGGTCGGAGTCCCATCTACAGTCGGAAAGGTCGTACGCAGCGTCGCGTGACGACGAATAATTTCGCTGAAACTCCGCTCCAGGACTTCCTGGTTGAGGGGACCTCTCCGTTCAAGGATCAAGACTTGGTTATAAAGCGGAGCACCAGCCGCGTGCTGGGCTTGCAACCAAACCTGTCGCTGTTCGATGGATAGGAGCGGCGGCGCCCCCGAGGGTCGCCGAACGGCAGCTGGTCCGGAAGGGCGCAGCGTAGCTCCCACGTACGTACATCGTCTGAGGGGAGAGCGCATCGAGCCGGGAGTGTGCGCAACCTCGGGTGTCATGTAAAGTTCCTCTTTCATAATGCGGATAGTTTGTTGAGGAATCGAGTCTTTCAAGCTTTCGGTTCCGAATTTCAGCCCCGTCGGAGTATAACTTTGCAAAATGCGGAGACATTTCCTTCAGAATCTCAAAAATTACAAGCTGGAATCTCCATCGAACCAAGAAAGGTCCCAAATCTTCGGATCTTTCAGGTATTCTGCCAACCGTGGGTTGTTTGTTTTATAAAAAGAAAACCAGGATGGCAGTTTGCGTTGGTAAGGTGCAAGTCTTGCGATGAACTGTGTTTTTTCCGGGCAGAGACCCATGATTTCCAACATATGTATTCCGTTGCGCCGGCACCGGTCCAGGGCGCAAGAAAGCATCGGAAGCAAGAGTAAGTTGTCATTTGAAAGCGTCTGGAAATCGGCGAGGCGTACACGCTTCAGTCCGAACTTCGCATTGTCCTGCCGGTAGAAGATTGAATAAGCCACGAGCTTTGGCCCATTGGCAAGATAAAAAATCCATGACCTGTTCTGCGACAATGAATACTTGAAATGCCAGTCCAGGACTTCGCGCGTGCGAGTACCCATCAGAATATGAGAGCGGTCTCGTCTCAGGCCTTCCCAAAACGCGTCAAAGCGTTCATCGAAACCCGCGCAGGATTGGACGCTAGTCTGTGCCCCACTCTTTCCAAAGAGTCTTCTGGTGAACTGATCCTTGAGGAATAATGGAACAGAGAGGAGATAGCTTAGAGGTCCAGCAAAAGAAACTCTCTTTGCCTCTAGGAAACTGGCAAGGAATCCCGCATGATTCGTAACCCAAAAACGGGAGCGGTTCCAGTCACCAACCGGCACAGGTGAAGGTCCGAAAAATCGAAATCCCTCGGAGGCCTCGTTGTTC
>Ga0157378_10003381_pt1 | contig 14183 bp, 14 predicted proteins | sample M65metaG_FD_115309 | JGI IMG/M metagenome (GOLD analysis project Ga0157378, IMG submission 115309) | Miscanthus rhizosphere microbial communities from Kellogg Biological Station, Michigan, USA - M6-5 metaG | ecosystem: Host-associated > Plants > Roots > Rhizosphere > Soil | place: USA: Michigan...
CCATGTGGGCTTCTGGTTTGACAATCCCCAGGACGCGGCGGCTCTGCCCACCTGCCACTTCGACCCGACAAAGCCCACGCCGTTTAACGGCGAGCACAAAGCCGGACCCTTCGCCATGCTGAGTGTTCCGGATGCCAAATCCGGATTGGGCCCTCTCTGCACGGACCCGAACAATTCCACAGTGCCGGCCACCTGCACTCTTTGAGACTGCTGCTAGTGCTGAACAAGGGGGGCGATAAACGAGTCGCCCCTCGTTGTCTTATTAAGGCCAGGTCCGACTCTAAGCACTTATATTGGGGAGGTCGGTGCAAGGGGGGCACAGACAGGTTTCTAAGCTCCGACGCGAAAATGCAGGCCATTTTTTTGGCGTGAAGCCGGGGTTCCGAAAGGCGTTCGACTTAGTTCGATCACAAATTACGATGTCGCTCCCACGATCGCCAAGTTGTTGGGTATTGAACGGAAGACGGCGCGAGGCCGCGAGATTCCCGGCATCGGACAATAACGCGATTGAGAGTTTGCGCCTCCTCAACAATCACGGGCGAAGCACAAAACGAAACTTCATATCTTCCCCGAACCACATGATGTAGTTGGTTCCCCATGCGTTGTTAAAAAGGTTGGAATGAATCCCTGCGGCAAGGTCGGGCTGCGATTTCGAAAAATAAAGCGGCGACTTCGTTCCTAAAGCGACTACAGGTGCGTCCAGGGTTTCTACACTCAGCGATCCGCTTTCGTCACGGTATACGAAGCCGTTGGAAAGTGCGTGCATATGACGGTTGCCGCCTACAACGACATCCGTTGGGGATACCTGCTGCCCCGATTTCTCGAGCAGCCAGCCATGCGGGTCGGGCGCAATGGGATGGAAGCTCAGCCACATCGCTTCTGGCATACGTGTCGCCGGCTTGCCGAACCAGGAAAAGCTCAAGTGCAACGTTGGTTCTGCTTCCGGGATCCAAAATTCCAGATACATTTTTTCCGGAAACGCAGCGCGGCCGCTGCGGAGAGACTCGGGATCGTCGATTTTCAATTGCGCCAATAGCCGTTGGCCTTGTTTGCTCTCTTCGAGCTGTAAATCCACGAGTTTGGGAAGCCATTCCTGAGTCTTGGCCCCGAATCGTTCAATATTCGGCTTGCCAAAATCTTTCTTCGCCCAGTCTTCCGCGCTGATGACGTAGCTGCTAAAGAAGTGCGAGTAGTCTTGCTGCGAAAGGGTTTGATAAGAAAAAAGGGCGAGGAGTCGCGCGGCCGACGCCCATTCTCTCTTCCGCGTCTTGCTGTAGAGGCGGCGGATCGCTCCGGTCCCCGGGTCGATTCCGAGCATAAAGTGCGCCGTTTCGATTTCGTGTGGCGAAGCGACGGGACGCGTTCGAGCCAGCTTGGGCGGAGTTGCTTGCATGTCCCGGAGCGCGCTTTCCGCTTCACTCCGTAATCCAATGGGCAGCGTCGCAATGCCAGCCGTGAGCTCCTGCCGTTTTTCCTGCCAACTGAACTGTACGACCTTATAGTTTTTCGTGTCGAGCATCGTCGCTAGATCGTTTGGCGTATAGTGGTCGAAATCGAGCCAGGTCTTGGTGTCCGTTCCCCAGGTGTGCTCGACTTCCAGAAGGAGATGCCGCAGCAATGCCAGGTCCGTCGAATCAGCGACGGAAAACTTCTTCTGTTTCAGCCAATTTTCGCGCAGGCGCGCTACCTGACGATACCTTGCGAGTTTCAGTGGGTCGCTGGCGACGCCGTGGATCCAGGTGTCCCCGACCTCGCTCGTGACGACCGGCAACAAATCCTTGCATGGCGTCACGGCATTCGCCATCTGCGACAAGTCCGTAGCCAAAATATCGGCGTTTGGAAATCGCTTGCCGAGCGCCGTGTAAGTGTCGTGAATCTCCTCGAGCGTATGCGGACCGCTGTCGTCATCCCGGACGACTGTGGCGAGAGCGAGATCCGATCCGGGAACCACCGACACGGCGCCGTAGCTGCGGTGATACATGACGGTGAGGGTGGCTCCTTGCTGATCCTTCCAGACGAAAAGCGGAGGCAGCAGCGCGGGCGTGCTCGCATCGTTCACGCCAATCTCCAGGAAATTGACACCACTTTCGGCGAGCGGTGCTACCAATCCACGAGTGTGGCCCGGCACATCGGTCATCTTGGCGCCGGTGGTTTTCCGGCCGAATCGCCGATCAAGAGCCTGCGAAAGTCCGACGCCGCCCGCGATCAGCGACGGAGTCATTAGTTCCGTTTGCCAGGTGAAGGGAAGGGCGTGCCAGGCGATGTCGCCCGCGATCACGGCTTCTTCGATGACCTTGCGCTGCTCGCTCGAAGCCTGTTCGAGAAACTCGTAGAGCAGCCAGGACCCGGTAGTCCAGACGTAGCGTTCCCTTCCTCCAGCATTGCGAAGGTGGCTCGCGATTTGTATGGCTCTCGGAAAATATTCCTTGAAAAATCGCTGTACCACGCCGGTCTGCGTGTCCACAAATCCCGCGTCAAAATGACACTTAAACGCCACCAGCACTCGCTTTACGTTCGTGCCAGCTGCCGGCGAATTCAGAGCACTTTGCAGCGCCAGCAAAGCCGGTCTTTTCGGCGCCAATGCTCCGCCGAGAAACGATTTCATGAATTTGCGCCTGGTTAGGCTCAGAGCCCTAGCGGGAGAAGGAGTGACGCCGCAGCTTTGATACTCTGTGTTGTTCTTCAGGTCATCAGCCAACGTCTCCTCCATCACTTTTCAAGTGGCCTGACAAACGCGGAGACAAAATCTAGCGTTCGGTAGCGGGCGCTCGAAGAAAAAGTGTGCCATAACTGTGACACAAAACCTGTTTTTTGCTGCCAAGGCTGACTCTCATTGCCGCAGTGCGTTCGTGGATTCTGCGCAACTTATGGGAAGCAAAAAATTGCCTGAAGACCCGCGTTTATTCGTCGTGTCCGATTCTTTTCGGTAAGTTTACGAATGGCTAGATACGCTCTTTGATTTCAAAAACAATCCTTACTCTCACGAGGATGTGTACACAGAACAGAAACGCGAAGATTTTGAGAATTTGCGAGCGGCGGCAGAGAGGCGGTTCCCGAATGGCCGCGGGAGGTTAGCGACTTCACATATCGCCGAAAAGAGATCGGGCTGCTCGAGCGATCCCCTTGAGAACGCGGAGGCCATCATCATGTGAGCCGGTATCGAACTGATCTCCCGCATGGTCGATGGCATTGCTGACCATGGCAACCGAGGCCACGGACACTTGCCTGGCGATGCCAAACGCAAAAAGCGATGCGGCCTGCATCTCGACCGCGAGTGCGCCCTCACAGGCCCATTTATTGAGTTGTGTTTTAGTTTCCCGGTACGGGGCGTCCGTGGTCCACACTTTGCCGGAGCGGACAGTCCATCCCGTGGAGAGCAGCTCCCGCTCGAGATGCGGAACCACGGGAGAGTTACACGGGACCTCACTGTCTGGCGGCAAGTAGTGATATGAAGTTCCCTCGTCGCGAATCGCGCAGGTTACCACCACCAGACAAGGAAGCGGCAAATCGGGAGATACGCGGCCGGCGGAGGTCAGCCCGATGATGAGTCTGGCCCCCGCGGCTTGGAGTTGCTCGGCAATCAGTACGGCATAGGGTCCGCCGATGGTTCGCGCGATGATCCCGCAGGTAACGCCTTCCAGATCCATCGAGAACATCGAAGTGTGAAAACACGCCCAAGGCTCGAAGGGCTTGGCCATCCCATCTCGAACCAGCCAGTCGGTGATATCTCCATCGAACTCCAGGATGCACAAGGGGGGAACCATTCCGGCCGGTATCTGGCGGCTTCGCCGCACATCGTCGATCAAGCTGTCAGGGGTAAAGGCGGACGGCTGATCCAGCTCATGGCGGAGGATCGGCGGAATTGAATCTTCCGTCATACGCTGGATCTTTCAGATCGCCGCGTTCGATTGGAGTTAATCGCCATTCTGCAAAGCAGTATAGACGACATCAATTTGACAGAACGAACCGCGCGTATTCTACTTCGCGTCCACCCAAGTGTCCGACCCCGCCAGCTTGACGGCTACATTCGAAAAGAAGATATGAGCCGGCTTGCCGTCCGCCGTCCCGCGATGCTCGGTTGAGAAAAGCAGAGGGCCGGCCTGCTTGTAGCCTGCCCATGTTGTTGTCACGTTGCTTGGTTTCTTTGGTCCGCCCCGATGATAAATGAATTCTTTAACTCGCCCGTCAGACCCGACGTAGAGATCCCAAGTGTCTCCCGGCGTGTAGCCCCCAACTTCGGCTGGATATTTCACCGACACCAGCTTCGCCGTGCCTTTTCCCAGCGGTAATTTTTGGTTGGCCTTTTCTTGCACGTTCGCGCTGGTGTCCCAGTAAACATGGAAAGGGAAGATCGCCCAATAATTGTCGTTTACGAAGGCTGGCTCAATTTCGTCTTTCACGTTGGCAGGAGCGCTCGCGAGCTGAGACCGGAGATAGGTAACCTTGACCGGCTTGCCGTCCTTATCTTTTGATTCATAGGTGACCTGCCCGGTCTTGGGCTCCCAAGTCCAGGTTCGCGAAAGAGTCACCTTCAAAGCCGGGAGCTCCAGGTTGAACGTATAGCGGATCGCGTCAACCTGCGCATACGAATCCAGGCCATAGGTCTTGGCAAGCTGTTCGACAATGGGTGGGCGCGTCTGTGCGCGGGAAGTGCTCGCAACGCCCAGCATCCCCAAAAGCAGGCAACCGATCGTCCTGGAAAGGCGCAACTTTGTCATGGAGGTCCTCCTCAGTGAATAAAATCGTTCCTCGTGAATGCCGTACCTGGTCCGGATGCGAAGACGAATGCGGCGTAGCTGCCTTCACTCAGCCTGGTCCGCTGAGCATTGTAGTGCAGCCGATCGTGTAATCCTACGCAAAGCAATAATGGCAGCGGCTAATGCGACGGATCCGTATTCCAGCATCATAATCCAGTCAGGAACTACCCACGGCCGTCCAAGTGTGCGCAGGTGCCAGACATAATAGGTAGGAATAATGCTCAATGTCCAGATCATGATTGGCACCGTTGCGGTCGACCTTATGAACGGCAGCAGCCAAAGCATGTACCATGGATAAACAACCGGCGCACATAAAAGCGATGCTGTCATTGGCCAAACAAACGCGTCCAGAGACCCTTCCGCGGACTTTCTTCTCATCCAGATCGCGGTAAGAAACCCGACCAGCACCGCCAGGCCAGCCACAACCGTCGGAGCCGCCACCCGCTCGAGGGTTGCAAACACCGGATCATTAAAGCGGAATCTTTGCACGTAGGTTCCGAGCGAACCCACCGGAATCCGGCCTTGACTGAGAAATGGTACGTATAAAAGTCCAGCGACGATTGCAGCGAGCGCAGCGTCCCGGATGCGAATCCGCTTCCAGTAAAGGGGCAGCAGTACCATCGGGAGTAATTTCAGTGAAACAGCAAGCCCAAGTGCCACGGCTGCAAGCGTGCGCCAGCGCCTCACGAGCGAGGCCACGGAGACCACAAGCAACAGCACCCCGACAATGTCGACGTGACCGCTGCCCGCAACCTCAATCGCTAGCAGTGGGTGCCAGGCATAAGCCAGAACCCAGTGCTCTCCCTGCCTAGTACGACGTAAAACATCGAGCAACACAAACACAATCGCCAAATCGCAAACCACAAACGCTACTTTCAGCGCGAATGTAGACGAGTGAATTGCGGTTACCGCGCGGAAGAATAGTTGCGCTCCCGCTGGATACGGGCTCGGCACCTCCGGATTATTCAGGTCGCGCGTCTCAGATGTGTGCAACCTGGCCAGCGCAGGGTCGTTCGGAACGAGGAGATAAGGGTTATAGCCGAGGTGCTGCACGCGGCCGTCCCAAAGATATCGATGAATGTCGTCGTCTAAACCCGGTGGCATTCGCAGGAATTGAAAATGCCAAAGAGCGGACAGGGCGAGGCCGAAAACGATAACGCGCTTTGGGAATTCTGGCGTCGATAAAAGCACGCGTATGGCTAGGAGGTACGCGGTGCCAGCAACAATAAGCGGAATGAAGAATGACGGCTCACCCGTGCGGCTGAAGTTGCGCGAGCAGATCGTCAGTGCCGCAAGCAAGATGCCGCCGAGTGCGTACAGCCTTTGGGACGGTGTGAGTTTCACAGAGCTTTCGCGCGTGGCCCAAGTTGCGCCACTGCTTCCCGCCATTCACCGCACCAGCCCGCGGTTCTTGGCGCCTTGGCGGGAGCGAGCTGCAACTCCCGAGCCAGAAGAATCAAATCGCTTGCGACGTCGATGTCATAGAAGGGTTCTGTGAAGCCGGTCGAGAGCTCAAGGGCCGTCGCGCGCGTCAGCAATCTGTCGAGCGCACTCGTTGTTCCCATTGGATCGCTTTCGAACAGTGCTGGATGATCGCCCTTGGCGCCAACCAGGTAGTAGCCTCCATCGTGGGTTGGCCCGACCACTAGGTCGTGCGTGACGAGGATTTCAAATGCTTTCTCCAAAACCGACGGACCGAGGTGTGGGCTGTCGCTATTGAAAGCAATAACGCGCTCGCGGCCAGCAGCGAAGTGTCGAAAAACAGAAGTAAGTCCTGCGGCGAGACCTTCGCCTTTTTGCGCTACGACCTCGACGGTACTGCTTACCAGACGTCGCAATTCGTCTTCATCCGGCTCAGGGCACATCACCGCAACCTTCACGCTCAACGACTTTGCCAACGCCAGAGTGTCCTCCAATAGGCAGCGATACAGCTCAGCTGTTGCAGAGGCAGGAAGGCTCTCAGTGAGGCGGGTCTTGACCATGCCCGGCTTTGGGGCTTTCGCCATAATGACCAGCGTGCGGTTTGGAAGAGAGGAAGACATGGTGGCCTGGCTCGCGGGTTCCCGCAGAAATCGGTCGATCGGGATCGGCCGCGGTTTTCACGTTCCGGCGTCGAAAAGAATAGCGCACGATCCGGCTTAGGATAAACCAGGCTGCTCCTACCGTCCCCTTGACCGTACCGCTGATCTTGGACCTTCCAATGCGCGGGTAGTAGCTCACCGGGACCTCCACGATGCGGAATCCCGCAATGGCCCCTTTCAAGATCATTTCCACCGCCCAGCCGTAAGTAGCCTCCTCCAGGGCGAGCGCGCGCAGCACATCTGCGCGGCCGGCGCGAAATGGACCGAGGTCGCTGATCTTCACACCATACAAAAGCCCGATAAGGCCTGCAGCGAGGCGATTGCCGAATGATTGGTGCCACGGTAGCGCACTCGGATTGCTTCTCCCGCCAAAACGCGAACCAAGCGTAATGTCAGCGAGCCCGTCGATGATCGGAGCCAGGATCATCGGCAACTCCGAAGGGCGGTCGCTGTAGTCTCCGTCGAGGAAAACAACCACATCTGGATTTTGCGTATTAGCAATCCCCGTCAAACAAGCACGGCCGTAACCTCGGCGAGGTTCCTGGATGACCTGCGCCCCCATTTTTCGGGCGAGATCGGGTGTTCCGTCGGTCGAATTGCTGTCGACAACGATCACCTCCGTGACGAGGTCGCAAGGCAGATCGGCGAGCACTCGACCTATGGCCTGCGCCTCGTTATGCGTAGGAATAATGACTGATACTCGCACGTAGATCCCTTATCACCACCAGAGGGACGCGGGACGCCGCTGTACCAGCAAAGCATCGATGCCCCAGGCACGACCTGCGCGTCCCACGGCGAGTCCGAGTGATGCGAGCACCGGAACGAGCAGCTCCCAAATCCATGATGTACCCCATTCGGAGACCCAAAGGCTGGCCAGGAAAAGGAATGCGACCAAGGCAGCTGGACGCGTCAGTAGACCAATCACCAGCAGAATACCCACCGAAATTTCGGTCAGGCCCTGCAGCGGCGCCGCTATTGCAGCGTGATTCGCTGCTAATGCCATCACGGCCTTCCACGCTGCCGGAGCGTGGGTATGCTGGAGGTAGTAGTTGATCAATCCGGCGTATCCAGAAGGGGAGTAAAGGCCTTTTCCCAGATTTTCGAAAAAAACCCACACAAACATGGCGCCGATTGTAATGCGGACTATTGCCAAGCCGTTTGCCGCAGCGGGTTGGCTGGCGAAGCTGACTGTCGCATTCTGTGCCGGAGTTACGCTTGTCGTCATCCTAGACCTCTTCGCAATAGATTCCGCCCGGGGGAGTGAGGCGCAATCTTAAACTACGGGACCTGTCCGTGCCATAAGGATGCGCAGGGGACAACTGGGTTACAGCCAGGATCGATCGCTGAAGGGTTTTGGTCGAAGGGCAGCAGCTCTTGCCGACTTGCCTCGGCTAAGAAGCCGTCCCCCGGTCACGGCATTCGTCAATTCCGCTTGATGATAAAAACTGTTTTGTCGTCGATGCGATATTCCTCGCGAATCTGTCGCAGCCGATCGTCTCGTTTTAGTGCGAATTCGAGCAGTGCATTGCACATGTCTTTTGCCGACAGCATGTAATACTCGCGCATGACGTTCTCAAGTTGTTGTCGTTCTCCCTTGTCGCTCCCGTCATACACCCCGTCGGAATAAAGGAGGACAATGTCGCCCGGACTCATCAGCGTCAGCTCGGCTACATCCGAGGAGTTGGCCCGCCCCTGCCGAGATTCCAGGGAAAGGTAGCGGTTACGATCCGGATGGTCTTCGGAGACCTGCACGCCCAACGGCAAAAATTGCACCATCCTGCTCTTATCAATTTCCATGAATTTGCGGTATTCGGCGGAAAAGACCAGCGGCGGCGGATGTCCAAAATTCACGAATCGAAAATAGCCGTAAGGGCGTATCTCACCGTAGAGCATGGTCGCAATCTCTTGCGCGTCCTCGTTTTCGCTCCTGCCGAGGGCATTGCGGGCGGTGACGGACTGCGCCAACCGCAGGTTGATTCTCTCGAACAACTCCGGAGTCGTCTTTCCCCGGTGATCAAGTTCGGAAAGCATAAGCGCATGAAACGTGTCGTGAACCGTGGACGCGATTTTCGCTGAAATGATTCCGTGCCCTTGCGCGTCCACTACCAGGACACCGGCCGTAGTGTAGAGCTCACGCAGATCTTCGGCGACCCGCACCTGTTCCGAACTGCGCGCGGTTCTATATTCGATTTCCATCTCAGGTTTGTAACCCGGCCTCGATTTCAACCACTCGACCTGGTCGTCCACTGAACTACGTGGCGCCGCACCGGCCGGGAGCGGCTCGAGATACTCCTTCGAGCGCTTCAGCGCCCGCTGAATGCGTGCCTCTATGTCGTAACGTTGCTGAAAATTTATGTACTCAAAAAGGTCGCCGCCGACCGTTCCGGCGGGAATGGAATTTCCGTACATCTCGATTCCTTGCACATGCGGAATCGCCCCTTCCACCGGCATCAGCCGCTTGCGCAGATATTCATCAATACTTGGAGCGTCGTAAGCTTTGGTCATAAAAGAATTCCAGAATGAGACTTAATCACGCGCAATCACGATCGTCGTACATGCGCTTTCGCCTTTTGGGAGATCGCGAGCGGGAGCCATGCGGACTTCCAGCTTCTGGAATTCCCCACGGACAATCGGGCAATAGAAGTCCGGCTGATCCGGAGCATTCTGGATGCGACGCCTTCCCGCACAACCGCCATGGCAAGACTCCAGATAAACGCAAGGCCGGCACGCCTCGGGCGTGGTGCGCGCTTCCACAAAAGGGGGAGTTTCTACAACTCCGGAGCGCAGCGACAATAGATTCGACAGAGGTTCCCCGGCCCCAGGCCAATACACGCAAGGCTGAGTCGTAGCGCGCGGCGTAACCCGCAGCGTACTTATTCCGCAACCTCCGACCCTGGGGGGAAAACCCGCCATGGCTCGAACCAATGGCTCGCCAATAGCAATCACGTCGGTTTGCGCAAATAAGACGCGAAAGCCTTGCCAATACTCCTCGTAACTCAAGGCGTATAGATCAGTACGCACGGATTGGTAAACGTTGACGCGCAGTGGCGCTTGGTAACGCTTGACCACGCGCGCCACTTCAGCAAGGCCCAGGTAGTTCGACTTCATCATTACGGCAATGAAGGTGACGGGAATCCTCAATTGGACGCAGCGTGCCGTCTGATCATGGATGAGGGACCAATTGCCCCGGCCGCGCTGGGCGTCTTGCTTGGACTCGGTCGGATAATCCAGGGAGAACTCCACATCGTGAAAGGCGCGGAGCTCGTCATCTGTGAGCACGGCGGCACTGTAACCGTTCGAGGTGATGGTGAGCTTCACCGGCAGGGTGCGGAGGTAGGCCAAAATCTCTCTGAACTGCGGGTGCATTCCGTTCTCGCCGGTACCCAAGTTAACGGAGCGGACGGGCAGGCTTTCCATCACGGATCGCACCTGCTCGAGGCTAAGCCGGTCGGTGCGCGCCGGATCGCGGTAGCAGAACGAACAAGCCAGGTTGCACTCGTTAGTTAGTCCAAGTCCGAGGGCAAATCCCCCAGGCGCAGCAGGGCGGACCAACGCAGTGAGTGGAGTGGACTTGGTGTCGGCCTGTGTCATTGTCCCATTGCGGCCATCTTCACGCAAAACTAAGCCGAAGTCGTCCCCGACTCGAGTATTGTACACGGACAGCGCGGAGTGTACTTTATCAGTTGGCAGTAAGGTCAGAAGAATTCTGAGCACAGGTGTTGGCCATGAATCGGCGCGATTTTCTCCAATCGGCGAGCGTTGTGTCAGTAAGCCTCGGCTTCGCAAAGACGGGGCGCTTGTTTTCGCAGGCCGCAACGATAGATCGTTGGCGCACATTTCAAGTCACGACCCGCGTCGAAGTTCTGAAGACTTCCGGAGCGACGCGCATATGGGTGCCCGCTGCTCTCATTCGTGAAACGTCCTTTCAAAAAACGCTCACCAATACCTTCGACACGGAAGGTGGCACCGCCAAGATGGTCGAGAGCAAGAGCGACGCGCTTGGAATTATCGCCGCGGAATTTCCCGCCGGGGTCAAGCCAGTCCTGACCGTGTCCAGCCGGATCGCCACGAAGGATTGCGCGGTCGACCTGACTGCGAGGGGCGCGGCGCCGAAAGAGAGCCGCGCCGAATTGGAGCATTTCTTGCAGCCAACCAAGCTCCTGCCGACTGACGGTATCGTGAAATCGACAGCGACAGAAATCACGAAGGGCGCGAAAACGGATGCCGAGAAGGCGCGGGCGATCTACGAGTGGATCGTTGACAACACCTTTCGGAATCCGAAAACGCGCGGCTGCGGCAAGGGCGACATTCGCTTCATGCTCGAGTCCAAAGATCTGGGCGGCAAGTGCGCCGATCTAAACGCGCTATACGTTGGATTGGCGCGCGCGGCGGGCCTTCCGGCACGCGACGTATACGGCATTCGCGTCGCCAAGTCCGAAATGGGATACAAGAGCCTGGGTGCTTCGTCAGAGAATGTGACGAAGGCGCAGCACTGCCGCGCTGAAGTTTACCTTTCTGACCAAGGTTGGGTGCCCGTTGATCCTGCTGACGTGCGGAAGGTCGTGCTCGAGGAACCTCCCGGAAATCGACCGCTGGAGGACGATATGGTCAAGAAGGCCCGCGCGCGGCTATTCGGGTCCTGGGAGATGAACTGGATGGCGTACAACTTCGCCCATGACGTCTCTCTGCCCGGCTCGAACGGCGCGCCAGTCGGTTTCCTCATGTATCCGCAGGCCGAAACGAGCGAAGGCCGCCTCGACAGCCTCGATCCGGATAACTTCAAGTATGAGATCACCTCGAAGGAACTAACATCTCTGAACGGCTGACGGAAACGGACTCGGCAAATGAAACACTGTGCCATAACCGTGACGCGGGGCCTGTTTTTCAGGCGTATTATTGGGGCCATATCGCAATGGGCCGAGAGGTTAAGATGCTCGGAGCGAAGACCTGTCGATTAGAGTTTGGAGCAACGGCCTTGCTGTGCGCAGCCCTTTGCGGTGGAGTCCTGAGCGCACAGACGCCGCAGTACCGCGTGGAGGGTCCGAAATCGTATTACCGGTATTTCATCTATCCCGGCGACGTCCTCCGGATTTCGGTCTATCAACATCCAGAATTGTCAGGGACGGTTGTGGTTAGGGCGAACGGCGACATCAATCTGCCGTGGCACAAAGCTGCGAAAGTCGCTGGTTTATCGGTCGAGGCCACGTCTGACTTGCTAAGGGGAGAGCTACAATCCGTGGTCGGTTGGCCTTGCGTCACCTTGACCGTAAAGCAGCGCAAAGGGCCATGGGTTCTTCAAAAAGAGCCTTACTTTATCGACGTACCCCCACCAAGCCACTTATACGCGACGAAAATGTCGGACTCCTGACAAACGGCGAAACCATCCATGTAGATTTGAAGTTACCGATTTTCCGACTACACGGGAGTTGAGCAATTTAGTAAGAGGATTCAGCGAGCTGGGACAGGCGGGACTGGAATGGCGCACTCTATCAGCTTTGTTCCATCGTGAAAGACGGACAGCGTCGAGCCTGACCATCCCCAAACAGTGACTCGACGTTCCTCACAGGCCACTTCCAAACCGTCCCCCTTCGGCCCTTCGGCCACAATTTCAAAGGTCGCTTTCGACGGAATCAAAATCTCATCGCCCCACGGCTCCAGGCAGAGTGTTATAGGCTCCGAATAGTCGTTCGACAGGCGTAAGTGTTGAGTATAATTTTCATCCACAATTTGCCTCCCAACGAATCAGCGGCTCGCCGGCAACGATGAATTTGGGCTGCCGTAAGTGAAGCATACTTCAAATGTCCGGCACGACTAACCAGGCACCTGAAACGAATTGTGATAAATTCGTGTTGGCAATGCATTTCCTTGTGCAATCGATGTTGGTTGCAATGGTCGGTCTAGGACTTCTTGCTCCTGCGGATAATTTCGCGCAGTCACCTAGCCCCAGCCCCAACGCAAGCGTGCTTCTAGAAGTCATCGCAACCCACACCACGATGGCGAGCGAAGACAGGTTCGTGTACCTGCGTGTGTTTTCTGACAGTACCGCAGAATATCAGCCTTCAAAGCACAGCAATTCAGAGAAAAAGGAACTGCTCGTCGTCAAGAAGGCGCTGACTCAAGACGAGTTCATCCGGATTAAGTCGGTCGTGAGCGAGCCGAAATTATTGTAGCTACTGTAAACCCAAGTATGAGACGCGGTACGCCATCGTTGATACTTGGACAGAGTGGACAATCAAGATTCAGCGTCAGGGACAACCACAAATAATTCAAGTCTTAGAATTTTCTCCAGGCTTGGCGAGCACAATGAAGCATCCGTATCCGGATGCATTGGTTAAATTGGGATGCAACATCGAGAAACTAAGGGCTGACGTTTCCGGTGAATCCAATAGGCTCGACAGCGAATGCAAGAGGGTTCTTGGAACGCCAAGTCGGACGAAGTCCCATCTGGTTAACGCGCAAACCATCCATTTGAATTGACTTCTCCGGTAATCCGACAAATCGGGAGTTGAACGCAACAAGCGGTGGTATGCCGGCGGGGGCTTGTGCCGGGTACCCAAGCGCCCAAAAACCTAAGATTCAGACGCTGATTCGCATGACCGCGAACTCCAGCGCTGATATCTGCGCAAGAACGGATTCGCTTCAAGCGAGTGAACGATATGTTCGAGTTCAGCTTGGTTGTCGCCAACCGATTCTGCCCACATCAAGTGGGTCGTTACAGCACTGAACTCTACAGTGTTGCGCTGTTTTTCTTCTTGAGTCGCGTCGAATCGGGAGGCTTCCCGGCAAGCTTTCAGGTCATCGTTTAAGGCTGTTAATAGCTTTTCATGGTCCAGCAATAAACCTCAGGTCGGCCAGAGTTCTGAGAATTTTGCGGCGGGGCAGGTTGGGAAGAGTGCGGACAAGGAAACCCGCCCCCGACAGGCGCTCAATCGGGCGGATTCTATACCGGTGCATGGAAAACGCAAAGTTAAATCGGTTGAAGTCGCGACTGACTCTGCTCAAGGTCTCGGTTTTCCTTCGCTGGGAACAGGACCAGTGCCGACTGGCAGGCTTGCTTCGACTAGCGTTCCCGGTTCACACCGCGACACTCCCAACTCGCCGCCAAATTGCCGGATGCGCTCCCGCATACCAGCAACACCGACGCCGAATACCTTGTTTCGATTGGCTCACCGTTAGCGGGAAACCCGTTGCCGTAGTCCCTAATCCGAACTACCAGTTTCCGGTAACCCGACGCAATTTAAAAGGGCGCCCCTTTTGGAGTAGGGTTTGGGTGCTTGCCTCAATCCCTACAGAAAGGAACGCCCTCAATGGATAGCAAAAAGTATATCGGCATGGATGTGCACAA
>Ga0157378_10003382_pt1 | contig 14180 bp, 17 predicted proteins | sample M65metaG_FD_115309 | JGI IMG/M metagenome (GOLD analysis project Ga0157378, IMG submission 115309) | Miscanthus rhizosphere microbial communities from Kellogg Biological Station, Michigan, USA - M6-5 metaG | ecosystem: Host-associated > Plants > Roots > Rhizosphere > Soil | place: USA: Michigan...
CGAGCGTGCCGGCGAGGGACGTGTCATCCGCCTGGCCCGGTCGGCGGACGGAGGAGCAACTTGGAGCGCGCCGGTGACGCCGCATCCGCTCATGCCGCGCGAGTTCGGCTTCGTCTCGATGCTGCCGCTCGCGGACGGCACCGCGCGCATCTCCTGGCTCGACGGGCGGCGGAAAGGTGAGACCGAACTGCGCGCCGCCACGATGAATGCGGCTGGCGCGTTGGGTCCGCAGTCGGTCGTCGACCCGCGCGTCTGCGACTGCTGCCAGACCGCGATGGCGATGACGTCGCGCGGTCCGCAACTTGTCTACCGCGATCGATCGGCGACGGAAGAGCGCGACATCGCCGTCGCCGCGCCGGTCGCGGATGCGCACAGCGCGCTCGTTCACGCGGACGGCTGGCATCTGGCCGGATGTCCGGTGAATGGCCCGCGCATCGACGCCCGCGGCGCGCATGCGGCCGTGGCCTGGTACACGGCGGCGAATGGCAAAACATTGGTGAATGTCGCGTTCTCGCGCGATGGCGGCGCAACATTCGGTGCTCCGATTCACGTTGACAGCGGTCATGCGGCGGGCCGCGTCGATCTGGCGCTGCTCGACGACCATTCGGCGATGGTGACCTGGATCGAGACCGCGGGACAGGCCGCACACATCATGGCCCGCCGCGTCACGGAAGCCGGCGTGCTCGATCCTCCGCTCCTCCTCGGCGACGGCCCTTCGCCGGCGTCGATCGGCTTTCCGCGACTGGCAATTTCGAACGAGAACGTCCTCGCTGCCTGGAACGGCGACGACGGCGTTCATCTGGCAATGATCAAATCTCAGAAACGGTGATGACAACTATGAAATCGATCCTGGCAACTCTCTGCACGCTCCTCCTCGTGACCGCGTGCGCGAAGCAGGAAACCAAACCATCCAACCCGGCGCAGCCGCAGAAGCCGGCAACGAAATCGGCCTCTTCCTCGAAGACGGCCAAGGAAGAGCCGTCCGATCTGGCCTCGGCGCGCACCGACGTCGGCGACCCGATGCCGCCGTATTCGGCGAAGTATCTCGATGGCAAGCCGCTGACCATCGCTGCCGAAAAGGGGAACGTGGTCTTTCTCAACGTCTGGGCCACCTGGTGCGGCCCGTGCCGTTTCGAGACTCCGGAGTTGCAGTCGCTGCAGAACCAGTACGCCGCCAAGGGGCTGAAAGTGATTGGCATCAGCGTCGATGAAGGGGAGACCGAGGCGGTCAAGACCTTCGTCGCCGAGCAGAAGATCACCTATCCGATCGCCCTCGACCCCGAGCAGCGCATTGCCAACCTGGTGCAGACCACGGTGCTGCCGACGTCGCTTCTGATCGACCGCAACGGCAAGATCGTCTGGCGTCAGATCGGCGCCATTCTGCCGAACGACGCGAAGTTGAAGGCGGCGGTGGAGAAAGCGGTCGCGGAGAAGTAGCAGCGGCTACACTTTGCGGCGGTCGCCGGTTGCGCGGGCCACGCCGCGACGCTCGCGCTGGCGCTCGATGAATGCGCGCACGTTTCGGGCGATGTGGCCGACCAGCAGGCGCAACGGCAGGTAGGCAAGGCCGATGGCAAGGACTACCGCAAGCGCGGCGATGATCAGAATGACGATTGCGGACATACCTGTCATTGAGCAAGGACCGCGCCGCCGGTTTTGAATTTTGAGGGCGCGGCCGAGGTTGGCAGAACATCGATGGCCGACGTTCCTGACCCGCTACCCATCCCGCCCGCGCTGCACGCTTCGCTGCGGGCATTGCTTCGTGGCGAGCCGGCGGCTTGGCCCTCGGAGGCTGGGAGTGAGGATGCCGTGCGGTTCCTCGAGTCGATCCAACAGCATGGAATCGGACCGCTTGTCTATTCGCGTCTGACCGGCGATTCGTGGCCGATTCGCGGCGCTCTTCGGGACGCCGCCATTCGCGGCGCGGCGATGGAGTCGCTGCGGCTGGCGGATCTCCGCGCAATGCTGGCAGCGCTGGCCGGGCGCGGCATTCGCGTCGTCGTCATCAAAGGTACCGGACTGGCCTACAACCTCTACGACGCGCCCGAGCTGCGGCCGCGCGGCGATACCGATCTGCTGATCGCCGAGGCGGATGTTGATGCGCTGCGCCGGCTGATGCGGGATCTCGGATACGAATCCCAGCTCACCAGCGGCGATACCCTTGCCGTCCGCCAGCAGACGTTCGTTCGCGCCGGACATGTTTACGATGTCCATTGGGACATTTCGAATTCGCCGGTCGTCCGCGACGCGCTGCCGTTCAATGAGGTCATCGATCGCGCGATCGCTGTGCCGCGCATCGCCCCCAACGCGCTGACCCAGTCGTACGCGGATGCGCTTCTTCTGGCGTGCATTCATCGCGTCGCCCACCACTACGACAACGAGCGGCTGATCTGGCTCTACGACATCCACCTGCTGCGTGAGACGATGCCGCCCGATGAGCATGCGCGCTTCTGGCGTCTGGCCGCGGAACGCCGCGTGGTGGCGATCTGCGAGCGTTCGATCGAACTGGCGGATGCGTGGTTCGCAGCTTCGTCGCACGATCGCGCCGCCGATTGGCTCTCCGACGATGAACGACCTCGCGATGAGCCCTCGGCCGCCTTTCTCGATCGCAATCGCCGCGGCACCTCAATCCTCCGCGCCGATCTCAAAGCCCTCGGATGGCGCTCGCGCCTCCGCCGTCTGCGCGAGCTGGCCCTCCCGCCCGCCGCCTTCATGCGCCAGAGTTTTCCCTCCGCACCCGCCGCGGCCCTGCCCGCGCTCTACGTCTGGCGCGGGGCGCGGGGGGTGGCGCGGTTGTTTCGAAGGGTGAGAGTAACTGGACCTGTCATTCCGAGCCGCCGACGCCCTGGAGGGGCAGAGGACGGCGAGGAATCCCCGGCCGGTAGCCGCTAACCGAACGACCGCGGTTGTAGCCGGGGATTCCTCACCGCGCTTTGCCCCTCCAGGGCGCCGCCGGTTCGGAATGACAGGCTCACTGAAACCACGACCCCCCGTTGATATCGATCGTCACGCCGTTCAGGTAATCCGCCATCGGCGAGGCCAGGAAGAGGATCACGCCGGCGACGTCGTCGACGCTGCCGACGCGGCGCAGCGGGATCTGGCTGAGGATCTCCTCGCGATGCGCCTCCAGCTCCGGCTTGGCCATCTCCGTTTCGATGAAGCCGGGGGCGACGCAGCTGGCGACGATGTTGTCCTTGGCGCAGCCGCGGGCGATCGAGCGGGTGAGATTGACCAGGGCCGCTTTCGACGCGCCGTAGTCGGCGAACTCGGTCTCGCCGCGCCAGGCCGCGCGCGAGGCCACGTTGATGATCTTGCCGCCGCCGCTGCGACGCATTGCCTGCATGGCCAGCCAGGCGGCGTTCGCCGCGGCAAAGACGTTCAGATCGAAGGTTCGCCGCCAGCCGTTTTGCCAGGCCTTGTAGTCGTCGCCGTCGAAGGGGTTGTATTCGAAGATGGCGGCGTTGTTAACCAGGACGTCGATCGATCCGAATCGCGCCACGGACTCGTCGATCAGCCGTTTCGCTTCCGCCGGATCGGCGACGTCGGCCTTGATGGCAATCGCTCGTTCTCCGATCTCGCGTACGACCGCGTCCGCCGCGGCGTCACTGCCGTGGTAGTTGACCACCACGCGCGCGCCGGCTGCGCCGATGCGCCGCGCGGTTTCCGCGCCGATTCCGCGCGAGGCGCCGGTGATGACTACGGTCTTGCCACTGAGATCGAGCGTCGCTTTTTCTTTCACGTCCATCGGTTATCCTCGGCGGCGGAGTTTACGCGATGACTCATGAGGTGACGTTCTACACGCGCAACGATTGCCCGCTCTGCGATGCCGCGGAGGCCGCGGTGCGCGCGGCGACGGTTCTGCACCAGCTGCCGCTGTCGATCACGCTGGTCGATATCGATCAGGATCCGGTACTGCGGAAGAAGTTCTCTGACGACGTGCCGGTCATCTACGTCGACGGCGAAGAGGCGTTCCGCCATCGCGTGACCGCCGACGAGCTGGCGGCCTGGATCCGCAAGCGCGAACCGCAGCGCGCGCTGGCGGAGGAGCGATGCATCCCCTGCAGCGGCGGCATTCCGGCGATGAAGGGCAAAGAGCTTGACGATCTGGCGCGCACCCTCGGCGGCGGCTGGCGCGTCGTCGATGAGCATCATCTCGAGAAGGAGTTCACCTTCCCCGACTTCGCCCAGGCCCTGGCCTTCACCAACCGCATCGGCGCGATTGCGGAGTCCGAGGGACATCATCCGGACATCTATCTGGCGTGGGGGAAGGTAAAGGTGACGATCTGGACGCACAAAGTCGACGGGCTCACGCGCGCCGACTTTGTGCTCGCGGCGAAGATGGATCGGTAGGTTAGCGTAGCGCCGCGATTACTCGCTCCGCGACTTCCACTCCTCTTTTTCAACCTTCCAGGCGCCGCCTTCCTTCACCATGGTGATGGTGCCGTTCGAGGTCTGGTTGTCGTCCTTGCCGGTTGCCAGGAGCGTGGCGCTGTTGCCGTTGATGGCGCCGCCGGTGATCTTGACGCCCTTCGGCTGCATCGCCTGCAGGAGGGGGAAGAGCTTCTTGAAATCGGGATCAGAGGATGCTTCCTTCGCCCGGGCCGCGCTGACGCCGCCGAGGAACGCTTTCATGTCGCCGCCGGCGAGGAGCTTGAGGTAAGCCATGTAGGCCTTGCCAGGCTCGCCGCCGCCGGCGGGAAGCGGCGTTCCCTTCAGCGTGGGCGGGGGCGGCGGGCCCGCCGGCTTGCCGACCGGAAGGTCGAAGGTGGCGTTGTACTGATACTTCTCGTCGAAGAAATCGTCCGGCTTGGCCATCGTGATCGAGCCGGCGATGTGCGTGTCAGTCATCGCCGTCAGGTTGGCCTTCTGCATGCCGACGCCCGAGAACTGGTGCATCTTCTTGAAGGCGGGGCTGAAGACGGTGGCGCTGATGACCGACTTGTCGGCGTCGATGGTGGCGGTGAATCCGCTCAGCTGCTGCTTGTCCTGCGCCTGCATTAACTCGATGTCGTCGGACGCAGCGGCGGGGGAGAGCTCCTTGTCGGTGAAGATCAATTGCGTGACGGTCTTGGACTTGTCGAACGGGCTCTTTTGCTTCGTGGCGTATGCGTGATTGAGCTTGAAGGTCTTGCCGTTCGCGGTGAGCGAGCCGTCGACCTTGCCGTCGGCGGCGAACGCCGGGATTGAGACTGTCAGGAGAACGATTGCCAGTGACGAGTGGAATCGATGCATACCCTATTTCCTCCGGTTCGTGGTGGGTGAGAGAGAAGTGCGGGGAAGATACGGCGGGGAAGCGAGTGGGGCTGTGATGCAGGTCAACAGCTATGATCATCGAAGTGCCGAAGCGTCTTCGATTCCTGGTGCTGACGGTGCTTCTTCTCATCGTCTGCTGCCGCAATCCACCACGAACAGTTCGCGAGCCGCGCACGGGGATGCGGTTCGTTCTGATCCCGGCCGGCAGTTTCGAGATGGGATCTGCGCGGAACGAGCCTGGACACCGAGAGGATGAGACGCTGCATCGGGTGACGATCACGCGGCCGTTCTACATGTCCGCGACCGAGGTAACGCAGGAGCAGTGGACGGCGGTCATGGGCACGAACCCGAGTCGCTTTCATGGACGCAATCTGCCGGTGGAAAGCGTGACCTGGTTCGAAGTGCAGGAGTTTCTGCGTCGGACGCATTGCCGGTTGCCGACCGAGGCCGAGTGGGAGTACGCGTGCCGGGCCGGATCGAAAGGCTCGTACAGCGTCGGCGCGCAGCTCTCTACGAGCGACGCCAACTTCGACGGTCGCGTGCCGAAGCCGGTGGCCTCGTTCCCCGCGAACGCGTGGGGCCTCTACGACATGCACGGCAACGTTTGGGAGTGGTGCGCGGATGAGTACTGTCCGTATCCGGCGTCCGACGTCTCCGATCCGTTCGAGAAATGCGGCAGCCCGTACAAAGTGATCCGCGGCGGCAGCTGGTACTTCGGCGCCGACAGCGCGCGCAGCGCGTTGCGCTACACGCATGAACCGAGGCTGCGTGGGTTCAGCATCGGGTTCCGGGTCGTGCGTGATGCCGCAACTTTCCCGCGGTGAGCACGTAGCTCGATCATGATCGCAACGATTGTCCTGCTCGCGGTGACCGCGACGGCTGCGCCGCCGTCTCGGGCATTGCCGGCTGTCACCGTGCAGACGCTTTCCGGGGAACAGGTCGCATTGCCTCGGGATCTCGGGCAGACGTCGATCTTCGTTGCGGGCTTCACGAAAGCATCGCGCGCGGAAACGGAACCGTGGGCGCAGCGGCTTCGCGCGGATGCCCGGATTTCGGCGAAGGTGCGGGTTTACGAAGTGTCGATTCTCGACGGCGTGCCCGGGTTTCTACGCTCGATGATTCTGAAACAGATGAAGTCCGGCGTGGCGCCGGCGCGGCAGAAGCAGTTCCTGATCGTGACCGATGCGGTCGACTCGTGGAAACGAGCGCTCGATGCGGCCGGCAACGATGATCACGCGGCAATCATCCTCGTCCAACCAAACGGCGCCGTGATCTGGCGAGGCCATGGTCCGCTCGTTGAATCGGCGTATCAGGATCTGTTGCGGGAGATCAAGTAGCTAGACCAATCCGCGATCTCGCAGCTCGCGCTTGATGAACGCGTACATGATCGGGGCCATGACCACGCCGCTGATGCCGAAGGCGGTCTCGCCGATCAGGATGGCCATGAGGATCTCCCACGCCTGCGAATCGGTCTCGCTGCCGACGATGCGCGAGTTGGTGAGGTATTCGAGCTTGTGGATGATCACCAGGAAGAGCAGCGAACCGATCGCGGTGCCGGGTGAGATGCCGAGGGAGAGGATCACGATCATCGTGTTCGAGATCAGATTGCCGAGAACCGGGATCAGGCCGCAGACGAACGTCACGAAGACGATGGTGGTGGCGAAGGGAATGTGCTGCCCGAACAGCGGCAGCACGATCAGGAGGTAGATCGCCGTCAGCGCCGTGTTCAGCAGGGAGATCTTCACCTGCGCGCTGGCGATCTGGGCGAAGGCGCGGGTGAAGCGCTCGACCTTTTCTTCCATCGCTTCGCTCAGCGTTCCGGGAACGCGGTTGGGGTGGTGGGTGACGTGTCGGAAGAAGACCAGCACGGCCAGCAGCATGCCCATGACCATGTGCACCACGCCGAGGCTGAAGGTGCTGCCGGCGAGCTTGAGGGTCTCGGCGTGCAGCTTGAGCCAGTCCGCCAGCGCGGCCTTGATCGTTTCGGCGTCGGTCATCACCTCGGGGATGATCTGCTCGCCGTAGTCGCCGAGCCAGGCGCGGGTCGACTGAAGGATGTCGGCCATCTTGGTCATGATGGCCGGGATGTTGTCGACGTGATGACGCGCGTACGAGACCAGCAAGGCCATGGCGCCGAAGACCACGCCGCCTCCGACCAGCGTGACCAGGATCAGGGCCAGCGGCCGCGCCGCCGTCCGTGGCATCCGTTTTGAGAATGAGTGCGAGAGCCGGTCGAGGAGAAGGTAGAGCACCAGTCCGCCGACGACGCCGGGCACGAGGTGGCGCATCAGAACGAACAAAAGCAGACCGCCGAAGATGAGCCAGGCAGCGATCTCTTCGTTGGAAGGGCGTGGCCGAGGAGTTGCCGGCGGGGTCTCGTCAGTCTCGGCCGCGGGCTGCGGCGGGACCGGGAACGGATTCGTGCTCATCTGTTTCGAATTGTAGACGTAGGGTCAAATAATACGCATCATGCGTTGATACGGCGCTGCGGCGACGCTGTTTCCAACGGGTTGAGCGATGGTCGATTTCATTGATATGCCGGAGTTTCCCGGCCGGATCGCCGAGCCTCTGCGGCGTGCCCTTCGCGGTGAGCCGGCGCAATGGCCGCCGTCGATCGGCGAGGACGAATCGTCTGCCCTCGCCGCGCACGGCATGTTGCCGCTCGTTTTTCGGCTTGGCGGAATGGCGTCGCTTCGCCAGCGGGCGTTCGAGGCGGCGGCTGTCGAAGCGCTTCGACTGGCGGATTTGCGCGAAGTCATGTCTCTTCTTGGCGGTGCCGCGATCATCGTGAAGGGAACGGCGCTGGCGTACTCGATCTATCCCGCGCCGGAGCTGCGGCCGCGACTGGATACCGATCTGCTGATCGATCGCAACGCCATCGATCGTGTCCGCCGCGCGCTGATCTCGATTGGCTTCACCGAAACGCTCACCAGCGGAGACGAGCTTGGCGTTCGCCAGCATTCGTTCGCGCGCCGGGACCGATTCGGCGTCACGCACATTTACGACGTGCATCTCGACATCGCCAACAACGCCGTCGTCGCCGATGCCCTTCGCTATCACGAGCTTCGCGGGCGCGCCTTCGCTCTTCCCGCGATTGCACCCGAGGCGCTTGGGCCTTGCAACGTCGACGCGCTTCTCCACGCCTGCATTCACCGCGTCGTGCATCACCACGACAGCGACCGGTTGATCTGGTTGTACGACATTCACCTGCTCCGCGAGCGCATGACCGATGACGAGCATCGCCAGTTCTGGGCGCTCGCTGCCGCGCGGCGCGTGGCGGCGATCTGCCGGGCCAGCGTCGAAGCCGCCAATGGCGTGTTCGGCGGAGCGGAGCCGCCGCAGGGTGCGGGCGTGGCGCGTGATGAGCCGTCTTCGGCGTTTCTCAATCGATCCCGCCGGTACAGCGCCGTGATCGCGGGCGATCTCGCGGCTCTTCCCGGCTGGGGCGCCCGATTCAAGCGCCTGCGCCAGCTGGCGTTCCCGCCCTCGGCGTTCATGATGCAGAGCTTCGGCGCGCGCTGGCGCGCGTCGCTGCCGCTGCTCTACGCATACCGCGGCGCTCGCGGTGTGACGCGATTGTTCCGGCGGATGGCATGAGCAGGCTTCTGCGGCGATGGAACGAGCTGACGGCGATCGAGCGGATGATTCTCCGCCGCGCGGTGGCCGCGTCGGTTCTCGCACGAATCGCGTTGGTCATCCTGCCGTGGAGATGGCTGGCGTCGAGGAAGATTCCTGCCGAAGTACGCGCCGCGCTGACGCGAGCGGAGGCCGTCGCGCTCGTTCGCTGGGCCGCCGGCGTTTGCGCGCGGCGCGTTCCATTGCAGACCTGCCTCTCGTCGGCGCTCGTTGCCCGCCATCTCCTGGCACGGCTCGGTGTGCAATCGACGCTCGACGTCGGCACCTATCTCGATGAGCGTGGCGCCGTTGCCTTTCACGCGGCGGTGACTTCGAGCGGCGTGACCATCTGCGGCGAGCGGCCGATGACCATTCTGGCCTCGTTCGCAACCTCATGATTCCGTTCGTGGCCACGATCGGCCCGCGGGAGAACGCCTTCTCGCCGCAGCCGGAACGGCGCGGGCCGCTGACGATGGTGTGCGATGCGCGCATCGACGAAGGGGGATCGATCCTCGACGCGTATGAGAAGTGGGGCGAGGCTTGCGTCGATCACCTCATTGGCGACTTCTCGTTTGCGATCTGGGACGCTTCGCGCGGCCGTCTTTTCTGCGCGCGCGATTTCATGGGTATCCGTCAGCTCTATTACGCGCGCGTCGCCAACGAGTTGATCGTCGCCAGCAGCATCGGACCGATCGTCCGGCATCCCGGGATTTCCGACGCGCTCGAGGAGTCATCGGTGGCGCGGTTCCTCATCGGCGGAACGAGCGAGTTTCCGGTCGACACGTTTTATCCGCAGATCAGACGGCTGCCGCCGGCGCATACGTTGACGTGGGATGGCGAGCAGCTGTCCATCCGACGCTACTGGTCGCTTCTGCTCGACGGCTCGATTCGCTATCGCGATCGCCGGGACTACATCGCTCATTTTCGGGAGACGTTCGATCGCGCTGTCGCCGATCGCATGCGCGGCACCGAGGGCGCGGCGGCGATGATGAGCGGAGGGTTGGATTCGACCTCCATCAGCGTGACGGCGCAGCGGGCTTTGACCACCCCTCTGCACGCATATACGACCAGCTTCGCCACGATGCTCGACGATGAGGAAGCGTCGTGGGCCGCTCGGGTGGCCGACGCCGGCGGCATGATTCATCGCGTCATCGCCGGTGACGACTGCGAGCTGTTCGAGGACGAGACGTCGTATCGGCGCGCGGAGCCGTTCGAGGATCCTCTGGCGAGTGTGTTCCTCAACCTCACGCGCGACGCCTCACAACACGCGCCGGTCATGCTGGCAGGGGAGGGAGGCGACGTCCTGTTCTACACGTCGCACGGCTACTTCCCCGGACTGCTGCGCCGCGGCCGATTGATTCAATTCGGGACCGATGTCGCCTCGTACACGTGGCGCAATCATCGTCTTCCGCCGCTGAACTTGCGCGCCGAGGTCAGGAAGTGGCTGGGAGCAAAGCCGAGGCGGGCAGTCTTTCCGCCGTGGATCCGCGAAGATGTCGTCCGCCGGTTCTCGCTGCGCGAACAGTTCCAGGCGGAGAGCGCGATCGGCGCGCTGCATCCGGTGCGGCCGGAAGCGCATCGGATCCTGATGCAGCCTTTCTGGCAGCGTCTGTTCGAAACGTGGGATCCGGGCGAGACGGGCATTCCCATTCGATTGGTCTATCCCTACTTCGACCAGCGCCTGATCGAGCTTCTCTTCGCCTTTCCGCCGATGCCGTGGTTTGCCGACAAATACCTGTTGCGCGAGGCCATGCGAGGGCGGCTGCCCGACGCCGTGCGCCTGCGGCCGAAGACGCCGATGGCGGGCGATCCTCTCCGCATCGTGATGCGCCGCTCGATGACGCCTCTGCGCGGCATCCTCGATGCTGTCCCGGAAATGGCGGATCTCATCGATGCCGGCAAGCTGTTCGCCCATCTCGAGAACGATCAGCGCGATGGCAGCAGCGATCTCCTGGCCGCGTTTCCCTTCTGCCTGGCGAAGTGGTGGAGTGCGCGCACGGCGGCAAGAACCGGCATTACTGATGCATCTGTGGGATCATCCCTACATCGATCATGAAGAAAAAGCCCTACACACCGCCGAAGCTGATCGTGTATGGCGACATCCGCCAACTGACGCGCGCGACGACGCACATGCTCCCGGCCAAAGACGGCGGTCCGAACAACACCAAGACGTAAGCCTCCTGCGATGACGGACGCGCCGGGTTTCGATCAACGACTCTTCGGTCTTCGCGTTCGTTCCACTCACCGCATCCCGTTCGCTGCAACCGCGGACGATGGTCCGCCCGACGTGATCGCCACCTTCGACTCGATGCCGGAATGGCTGGCGCGAACGACGATCGAACCGACCCGTCTCGAGCGTGACGAATCGCCGTACGCGCTGAGTCGAGCGGGCGAGGCGTATGTGCTCGATTACGCGGACGGAACGCGGATCGTGGTCACCCGCGCTGCGGTCTGGATGACCTGGCGCGAACCGTTGAATTTTGACGATGCCTGCACCTATCTCGTCGGTCCGGCGTTCGCGCTTCTGCTGCGGCTGCGCGGCGCCGCCTGCGTACACGCCAGTGCCGTCAGCATCGGCGATCGCTCCATCGCCATCGCCGGACCGTCGGGCTCCGGCAAATCGACCATCGCAGCGGCGCTCGTCCGACGCGGTGCGACGCTCATCGCCGAAGACATGCTGCCGCTCGCCGCGTGCGATGGTGGCATCGTTGCCATTCCGGCATACGCCGGGATACGACTCTGGCCCGAGGCGGTAGCGTTGCTGATGCAGTCGCGCGACGCGTTGCCGCTCATCAGTCCAACCTGGGACAAACGCATTCTCGAAGTCGATGCCTCACAATTCACCGGCGCTCCCGGCCCGCTGTCCATGGTCGTCTTTCTGGACGATCGCGATGCCTCGCTCACGGCAGCGGAAGGGGCGATGCGCCTGGTGGCGAATTCATATCGTCCCGAAATGCTTGACGCCGACATGCGCCGTTCCGAATTCGCCATTTTCAGCGACCTCGCCGCGTCCATCCCGTTCTTCTCGATTCGGGCAACGCACGACCGCGATCCCGATATCCTCGCTTCGCTATGTATGACCTCTACGATCACGGCCGGATGATCGCCGACCGCGTGCGCGGCGACGCCTACGCCCGCGCGATCGCCGCCACCGTTCGCCCGGACGACATCGTCGTCGACCTCGGCACCGGCACTGGCATCTTCGCCGTCCTGGCCTGCCGGGCCGGCGCGCGACGGGTCTACGCCATCGAGCCGTCCGGCATCATCGAGGTGGCGCGCGAGATCGCCGCGGCGAACGGCTGTCTCGATCGCATCGAGTTTCTCCAATCTGATGCGCGCCGTGTCGAGCTGAACGAGAAAGCAAACGTGCTCGTCACCGACCTGCGCGGAACGATCCCGTTCTTCACCTCCTCGCTCGACGCGCTGATCGACGCGCGCAAGCGCTTTCTCGCCGATGGCGGCGTGCTGATCCCGCGAAGCGACGTCATAGTGGCGGCGCTCGTCGAATCGCCCGAGGCCTATGCCGTGCACGATCGGCCGTGGTCGGCGGGATGGGAAGGGATCGACCTCACTCCCGCGCGCCGGCTTGCCATCAATGGAATGCGGAAGCGGATGATCGAGCTGCGCGAACTGATCTCCGAGCCTGCCAACGTCGTTGCGATCGATTACGAAACCATCGCCACCACGGATTTCGAAGCCACGATCGAGCTGGGCGCAACGCGCGATGGCACCGCCCACGGTTTCGCCCTCTGGTTCGATACGCAGCTCGCTTGCGGCATCGGCTTCTCCAACGCGCCGGGGTCCGAAGCGACGATCTATGGCCGTTCCTTCGTTCCGTTCGAGTCGCCGGTCGATCTCCGGCAGGGTGACGCGATCGTCATCGATCTCGCCGCGCGTTTTGTGAGCGCCGATGACGACTATCTGTGGCGCTGGAACACCACCATGAAGAGACGCGAAGGGGAGTCGCGGCCGCTGTTCCGGCAGTCCACGTTCTTCAGTCATCCTCGGAAGTTCGGCATGGCAGAATAGGCCATGCACGCGATCATTCCGGAGCGCGTCGTCTACAAGATGGTCGGCGAGGAGATGGTCCTTCTCGACTTCGAGCGGGGCGTCTACTACGGGCTGAATCCGGTCGGTGCGCGCGTGTGGGAGCTCCTCGCCGAAGGGAAGACGGCCGAGGAGATCATCAGCACGCTGACCGACGAGTTCGATGCTCTCGAATGCGACGTGAAGGGCGACGTCGCCGCGCTGATGGATGATCTCGTGGCGAATGGCCTAGTCGTTCGGGAGTAACACTCCGGGAGTTGCCGCACGCACAGGCGCGTGTGACAATGACCGGCAGATCGGACATGGCCACAATCGAATGACGGATAGACGAGTGTTTGCGCACCGTGGTGAATTTGCACTGCGCCAGGTCGGCGGCGAGAGCATCCTCGTGCCGATCCGCAATCACGTCGGCGACCTCGATTCGGTCTACGTCTTCACCGCCGTGGCCGCGCGAATCTGGTCGCTGTTCGATGGCAACCGCGACGTCGATTCGATCGTGGAAACGATCTGCGGCGAGTACGATGCCGATCCCGCCGTCGTTCGTGCCGATCTCGACGAGCTTCTCCGCTCGCTCGAGACCGCGGAGTTGATCGGCGCAGCGATCGAGGCAAGACCATGACCGCAATCGACTCCGGAACCTATACCGATTTCAGCCTGATCGTTCACGGCAAAGCTGAAGTGACGCGCGTTCCGGTCAACGGGACGATCGAGGTCACCAACCGCTGCCCGCTGGAGTGCAAGCACTGCTACAACAACCTGCCGATGAGCGATTTCGTCGCTCGTGCCCGCGAGATGACGCTGGAGGAGCACAAGCGCCTCCTCGATGAGCTGGCGGACCTCGGCTGCTTATGGCTGCTCTACTCCGGCGGCGAGATTTTCGCCCGGCGCGACTTCCTCGACATCTACGCCTACGCCAAACGGAAAGGCTTCCTGATCACGCTCTTCACCAACGGCACGCTGATCACCGAGAAGATCGCCGATTTTCTGGCCGACATGCGGCCGTTCACGATCGAGATCACGCTCTACGGCGGCACGAAGGAAACCTACGAGAAGCTGACCGGCATCCCGGGATCGTACGATCGCTGCATGCGCGGGATCGACCTGCTGCTGGAGCGGAAGCTGCCGCTCAAACTGAAAACAGTCGCTCTCTCGATCAACAAACACGAGATTCCGCTGATGCGGCAGATGGCCGCCGACCGCGGCTGCGAGTTCACCTTCGACGCCATGATCAATCCGCGCATCGACTGCTCGGCCAGTCCGCTGGC
>Ga0157378_10003385_pt1 | contig 14178 bp, 15 predicted proteins | sample M65metaG_FD_115309 | JGI IMG/M metagenome (GOLD analysis project Ga0157378, IMG submission 115309) | Miscanthus rhizosphere microbial communities from Kellogg Biological Station, Michigan, USA - M6-5 metaG | ecosystem: Host-associated > Plants > Roots > Rhizosphere > Soil | place: USA: Michigan...
CAAATCCACCTTTTTGCGGACCCTGAACCGCATTTCGGAAACCATCCGCCAGACCCGCATGGAAGGACAGATCACGCTCGATGGCGAGGACATCCAAAAGCTCGACGTCACCAATCTACGGCGCCGCGTGGGCATGGTCTTTCAGCGGCCCAATCCGTTTCCCAAATCGATCTTTGATAACGTCGCCTATGGCGTGCGTATCAACGGACTGCACCGCAATCGTTCGCTAAAGGAAATCGTCGAACGCAGCCTGAACCGCGCCGCCTTGTGGGAGGAAGTGAAGGACAAGCTGCACGATTCCGCGTTGGCGCTTTCCGGCGGACAGCAGCAGCGCCTGTGCATCGCCCGCGCCCTCGCCGTGGATCCCGAAGTCTTGTTGCTGGACGAGCCTTGTTCCTCGCTCGATCCCATCGCCACCGCCAAGATCGAAGACCTTTTATTTAACTTGAAGGATCAGTGTACGATTGTGATCGTGACCCATAACATGCAGCAGGCCGCTCGCATCGCGGACGAGACCGGCTTCTTCCTTATGGGGAAACTCATCGAATTCGACCGAACCGATGTGATGTTCAAGAAACCCTCCAAGAAGGAGACCGAAGACTACATCACAGGCCGCTTCGGGTAGAGGAGGATCGAACTGTGCGACATTTTGCCGTCGAACTCGAAGAGTTGAACCAGGCGTTGCTGGGCATGGGCGCGCTGGTGGAATCTTCTATCCACTGCAGCGTCCAGGCGCTGGTGAACCGCGATGAGCGCATGGCGCGCCGGGTCATCGAGGACGAAATTCGCATCAACCAAATGGAACTGGATATCGATGCGCGCGTTACGCGCTTGCTAGCCCTCAACCAACCTGTGGCCGGCGATCTGCGCCTGTTGATCATCGCACTCAAGATCAACACCGACCTGGAACGCATGGGTGATTTGGCGGTCAATATCGCCGAACGGGCCATCTCTCTTGCCAAGGTGCCTCTGGTCAAGCCGCTGATCGACACGCCCCGCATGGCTTCCCTGGTGGAGGATATGCTGCACAGCAGCCTGGATGCTTTCGTCAAACGCGATGCAGCGCTGGCGGAAAAAGTTCTTCCCGCCGACGATGAAGTCGATTCTATCCGCGACAACATCTACTCCGAGTTACTGGAAGTTATGCAGAACAACCCCAGCGTGGTCCCTTCCGCGATTCACTTAATGTTTGTGGCGCGCAATCTGGAGCGCATTGCCGATCACACCACCAACATCGCCGAGGACGTCATTTTCCTGGTGCGCGGCATCGATATCCGCCATCACGTCGCCCAGGAAAGACTCTCGCACTAGGCGGCTTACAGCGATTTCGCTAGCATTTTCGCGATCCTGGGCGTAATCATCCATTTCAAGACCCCGCGCGGAGGTCCCAGCCTGGATGGCGTGGTGATGCGCACCAGCGCGCCTTTCTTGAGATCCACCATCAGGGCCGCTTCGAGCAGCATCGCCATTAGACTCCCTAAGTGCGGATTGTGGCCCGCGATCAGGATGCTGTCCACCTTCTGCAGCCCGCCGATTTCCTTCCACACCAGTTCCGGACTCGCGTCCGGCACCAGGCTCTTCGTTTCGACCACGTGCTTCGAATGCAAAATCTCTGCGGCGATCTTCGCCGTCTCCTGAGCCCGCCGCAGCGGACTGCTCAGAATGACCTGCGGAGCCACGCCCAGCTTGCGCGCCACCTTTAGGACCGCTTTCAAGTCCCGCTTGCCGTAGACAGTCAGCTTGCGGTCGCTGTCCGCCTGTCCGGTCTCGCGCATCTCGGCCTCACCGTGCCGCAGAATGTAAATTTCCATCCAGCTCCTTCTGTTGGCTGATTTTTCTTCGAGGGCGCGGACGTTGCGGGCCCGGCTCACCTAATATCGCTTTCCACTGTCCTTTTACCTGGGGACCGAAGTGCCGCTTCCAGTACGTTCGAAATTCCAATTCCCGCTCGCGGACCAGCCGGCTGACGGCGGCCGATGCCCCACGATCCCGGGCAACCATCACCAGCGTCGCCGCGCAATCGTTGATGTTCCCCAGCTTTTCCTGCAATCCTTTGAGCGACTCCATGATCTCAGCGGTGGCCGTTCCGTAGACCGGATCAAAAGCCTCCAGGGTGTATCGCACCCGCTTGGCCATCAAGCGGAACCGATGCATCTGGTGATGCGTGGAGCCCGCTTGGGCCGCCTCGGCGCCTGCTTGAAACAGTTCCTCCGTCATGCCGGGCAAAATGCCACGAGCGATTTCCGCCGTTTCTCCCGAGAGACCGTTTTCGCCGTCCGCGACCGCCAACTTTTCGCGCCATCGTTGCGCCCGGTGATGGTGGTGCCATTTTTGAAGCGTCTTGCGCAGCCTCTTGCACGTGTGCGTGCGTTCTTTCTCCAGACTTCGGAATACGGAGTCGTCCTGCCATTCCGCTGCCTTCAGCACTGCCATGGCGATATCGCAGTTTCGCACGGCGCCGCAGCGTTCCATCAGGTTTTTTAGGCGTGCCCGAAGCTTCGTCACGCGGCGCGCATCCAGCCACGCCATGAACACGCGCACGGTCTGGTTGAGCCGGCGGATCGCCACCCGCAAATCGTGGATCGCATCCGGATCCTCCGGCAGATCGAAGGTGTTCTTCAGCTCCGACTCCAGCTTCTTCAGCCGCTCCGAAGTCTGCACCCGCACGAACTGTTTCATGTCGCGCTTGATCATTTCTTGGTACGCACCGTGAGGGGAAGTCCGTACACTTCACGAAAAACCCCGGCAACCTGCTCCGCCTGCCATTGCTCGATATCCACATCGCGGTCCGAAAACAAGCGCAGTTCCACGCCATTACCCTGCACGACGGCTTCCACTCGCTCTACGCGCTGTTCCTGGCTCTGATCCAGAGCCACTGCCAGACGCAATAGCGGCGTCAACAAGGACACGCTGTTCCGATCCTCAGGGACCAGCGCCTGAAACGTCTCGTGCGACGCCTGCGGCATGGACTTGCGATGGTACCGGCACAGCGTCGCGATCACCTGCCGCTCGCGATCCTCGAACCCCGGCAGATCCGAATTCGCCACCAGGTACATCGAATGTCGATGGTGCCGCGATTCATTCACAAAATGCCCAATGTTGTACAGGTGTGCCGCGGCCTCCAAGAGACGGCCCTTCGCCAGGGGCAGCCGGTGCAAGGGGCGCAATCCCTGAAACAACATCCCCGCGAGCTCGGCAACTTTACGGACGTGCGGAGCGGATATGCCGTAGTGCCGCCCCAGCGCACGAACCGCCCGGCGCTCGTCGGCGCTCAGGCGAGCCTGCTCCATACCCACCTGGCGATGCGTCAGATCCGCGATGATTCCTTCGCGCACGCCCGCCATCGAGTAATACAGGCGGTTGAGCTGCAGCTCCTGCACCACTTCGGTAAGGACGGCCAAACCAGCCACGATAATCTCCGCGCGCCGCGGTCCGATGCCGGTAATTTCGGCTCTCGCGGCCGAATCTCTCGAACACATCTCGCGAAACAACTGCCTCAGTTGCGGCGCGGTCGCCGGCAGCCGGTCCGCATGATCCCGCCGGGACCGGCGCACATTATTCACCGCGCAGACCGCCGCCGCCGCTGTGGCCGATGTCGCGATCATCCGTTCTACGCGGGCGGTTCCCAGCCGCGCCACGGGACCTGCGATCCGCTCCTGAATGTACTTCTGCATGCGCGCCAGCTCACGCTCATTCGGCGGATCGCTTTTGAGAAAAACCTCCGTCAGCCGCAGCGCCCCCAACGGCTTGGAGAAGGCTTCCACCAGCCGCCCGCCTTCACTCAGAATCAGCTCCGCGCTCCCGCCCCCGATATCCATCATCAGGACGCGCTGCTTGGGATGCGGCCACTGCATCTGGACTCCCAGGTGAATCAGGCGGGCTTCTTCCAGCCCTGAAATCACCTCCACCGGATGCCCGATGATGGCCGCCGCGCGCGCCAGGAATTCATCGCGATTCGAGGCGTCCCGCAATGCCGCCGTGCCTACCGCCCGCACGCTGACGACGTCCAGCTTACGGAACTGCTCCACCATTCGCCCCAAGGTCTGGCACGCGAGTTCGATTTCGGCGGTTCCCAGCTTACCCTGGCTGAATACCGTCTTACCCAGGCGTACTACTTGCCGGTCAGCCGCCAGAACCTGCATGCCCTCTTTAGGACGCACTTCCGCCGCAATCATGCGAATGGAATTGCTGCCGATATCGATGGCTGCGTAACGGGACATGTTCCTACGGCATCTTCAAGCTGTAACGGGTTTTTAACACAGCCTTGAAGAGACCCTCTCGTTTATAATAGGAGACCTTCGTGCAGTTCTTTGTTCCAAATCGAGGACCGGGCCGATTAATCGTCGTGGAAGGCATCGACGGGTCCGGTAAATCGACGCAAATTGCCTTGCTGTCCCAATGGCTGAGATTGCGCGGATACGCGGTCGCCTTCAGCGAATGGAACTCCTCTCCTCTGGTGCATGAAACCACCCGCCGGGGCAAGCGTAAGGAGATGTTCACGCCCACCTCCTTCAGCCTGATTCACGCCACGGATTTCGCGGATCGCATGGAGCGCTACATCATTCCGCTTCTGAAAGCCGGCGCCGTGGTGTGCGCCGATCGCTACGCTTACACCGCCTTTGCCCGCGACATGGTCCGCGGCGTGGATCGCGCGTGGGTACGCAATATTTATCGCTTCGCGCTCAGGCCGGACCTGGCGTTCTATTTCAAAGTCCCGCTGGAAGTCGCCCTCGGCCGCATTCTCGGCGGGCGCAATGCGCTCAAATACTACGAAGCCGGAATGGATCTGGGCCTCAGCCGCAATATCGAAGAGAGTTTCCGGATTTTTCAGGGCCGCATCCTGGCGGAATATGAGTCGATGATCGAAGAGATGGGATTTCACGTCATCGACGCCACCAAGTCCATCGAGGCTCAACAAAAAGAAATGCGCCGCATCGTGCTGCGCGAGTTTGGAGTGACGCGGCCCGCCGGTGTTCTCGGCGTGGAGCTCAACGCGGCCCGATTGCATGCCTGATTACAAAGACAGAAAGCCTCTGTCGTATTACAGTACAGCTCTTCCCGGCGTCGATTACTCAGAGCTGCAGGGCAAGCTGATCGTGATCGAAGGTCCCGATGCAGTCGGCCGCAGCACCCAGATCCGCGGCCTGAAGCCTTGGCTCGAAGAGGCTGGCCATGCGGTGCTCGATACCGGCATGGCTCGCTCCGCGCTGGCCGGCAAAGGAATCAAGGAAGCCAAGGAGGGCAACACTCTCGGCTCCATCACCATGACGCTGTATTACCTGACGGATTTCGCCGACCGTCTGGAAAACGAAATCATCCCGGCGTTGCGCGCCGGCGTGGTGGTGCTGACTGACCGTTACATCTATTCCGTAATGGCCCGCGCCATCGCCCGCGGCGAGAATCGCGCCTGGATCGAAAAGACCGCGGGATTCGCGCTGGTTCCGCATGCCGTTCTGTACCTTCGCGCGGACGTGCCCGATCTGATCTCACGCGTCGTCGTCGGCCGTGGCGCTTTCGACTTTTGGGAAAGCGGAATGGACGTGCGCTTCGGCCGCAACATGTTCGATAGCTTCGTCCGCTATCAGTCTCGCCTGATCCGCGTTTTCGACAGCCTGGCCGCGCCCTATAACTTCCAGGTCATCGATGCCAGCCGCCCGCCGGTTGAAGTTTTCGAATCGCTCAAAGCCTCGGTCGCGCGAATTTTCGATGGCGACGAGAAGCCCGCGGCCAACCTCCGCAAATCCGTGCGCCCCGCGCACCCTTCCGGATCATTCCGGGCGGCTGCGGCACGCCGCAAGCCGTAAGCGCCCCTATTCATCGAGCTGTAGCCTTCCCGGTGACATAATTAAGGCTTGACGGCGCGTATCTTTAGCAAGCTCATCCTGAGTCTGATAGCGGTTCTCGCCCTTGCGCTGATCGCCGTGGATTACCTGGTCACCCAGCGCGTCCAGAACACCTTCTTCGAGCAGCTCAAACAGGATCTGGCCGAAAAAGCTCGCACCGTGGCCCTCATGCTTCCCGATCGCCCGCCGGGTGATTTCGCTCCGCTGGCCAAAGCCAGCGCCACCCGCATCACCTGGGTGGACGCGAACGGACAGGTTCTGGGCGATTCGGATGCTGATTCCGCCCGCATGGAAAATCACCGCAACCGGCCCGAGATCGCCGCAGCCTTGCGAGGTGTAGTTGGCTCCAGCTTGCGCCTCAGTCCCACGCTCGGCGTCAGGATGGCCTATGTCGCGATTCCGTTCCGGGGAGGCGCATTGCGCCTGGCTGTGCCCGCAGCCGCCATCGACGCCCAGATCCGTGCCATCCGCAATGACGTCCTGCTGTCCACCGCGCTTGCGTTTCTGCCGTTCGTGATCCTGGCTGCTCTCTATGCCCGGTATATCTCCGGCCGCTTGGGAACCATCATCGAATTCACCCATAAACTGGCCGACGGAGATTTCCGAGCGCGCCTCCCCGGGTCCCCGCGGGGCGAGCTCGGCGTTCTCTCCACCAAGCTCAACGAAACCAGCGAGAAGCTCGAGTTCATGCTGGATCGGCTCGAAACCGAGCACGCCGAGCTCGAAAAACTCGAACGCATCCGCAAGGATTTCGTGATCAACGTTTCCCACGAGCTGCGTACGCCGCTGGCCTCGATTCAGGGCTACACCGAAACGCTCCTGGACGGCGCCATCCATGACCCCGTCAACAATCTCAAGTTTCTGAATATCATCCGCCAGAATGCCGAGCGCCTTGCGCGACTCGCTTCCGATCTGCTGACTCTCTCCCGCGTCGAGCTCAGCCAGCAGGAGTTCAAGTTCGCTTCCTACGACGTCAACCGCCTGCTGGCCGACAACCTGGATGGAATGCGGCCCATCGCGCAGCGCCGCGGAATCCAACTGGTCCACCAGAACACTCCCGAGCCCGCGGAGGTCTTCTGCGATGGCGAAGCCGTGCACCAGATTCTGACCAATCTGCTGGATAACGCCATCAAGTACACGCCCGATGCCGGCACCGTGACGGTCGGCGCAAAGCCCCTGACCACCCCGGGCGATCCTGCGGGCAAGGTCGAGATCTTCGTGCGCGACACCGGTTCCGGCATCCCCGCGGATGAGCTGCCGCGCCTCTTCGAACGTTTCTACCGTGTCGATAAAGCCCGCTCGCGCGCGCTGGGCGGCACCGGACTCGGCCTGGCGATCGTCAAGCATTTAGTGAACTCGCAGGGCGGCGATGTTCGCGTGGAAAGCCAAGTGGACAAAGGGTCTACCTTCTTCTTTACCCTCCCGATTCACGATATGGGCCTGGCGGATGCACCCATTGTTCAAGGAGAGTTAACAGCATCGTAATCAGTTTGTAATAGGTTGTAGGTTACTTTGGGATGAGACGGATAGGGAATGAAGAAAATAGTACTCATCGAGGATGACGCGGACCTCTACTCGCTGATCCAGTACAACCTTGAGAAGGAAGGTTTCGCAGTCGCCGGCTCCCGAACCGGAAAAGGCGCGATCGACCTTTGCCGGCGCGAAAAGCCCGACCTGATCATTCTGGACATCATGCTGCCGGATTCCGATGGCCTGGAAATCTGCAAATCCATTCGGGCGCATCCTGAGCTTTCCCACACGCCCGTGATCTTCCTGACGGCCCGCGCTTCGGAAACAGATCGCATTGTCGGTCTGGAGCTCGGAGCCAACGACTATATCGTCAAGCCCTTCTTCGTCCGCGAACTGGTTGCCCGCATCAAGATTCAGTTCCGCGGACAGCCGTCCTCCACGAAACTGTTGAAGATCGGCGATCTCGAGCTCGACCGCGCCCGTTGCCAGGTGCGCCTTAACGGTCACGACGTTTCACTCACCGCCACCGAATTTCGGCTGCTCGAGTTCCTCATGAGTCGCCCGGGCGTGGTCTTCAGCCGCGAGCAGTTGCTGGATGCTGTGTGGGGGCATGACCGCGCGGTGACCGACCGCACTGTGGATGTCTACATCCTCCGGCTGCGCCAGAAAATCGAGACGCCCGACGGCGCTTCCTTCCTGCGCAGCGTTCGCGGCTTCGGCTACAGTTTTGACAACGTGACCACGGCCACGCCTTCCTGACGAAGCGCATTTCTCCTCAGCTCCCGCTCCGCTGCCTTATCCCGGGCTCCCTGCGCGCACACTTCATCCTGGCTGGCCACCCGATGCGACTTCGCAATCAATAGCTGCGCTGCACGTCCCGCCCCCACCTCCACCGGAATGGATCCGTCCACGTCCACCAGCCAGACGAACTCCGGCAAACTCGCCTCCAGTGCCCGTACCTCTTTCCAATAGCGGCGAATATCTCTCATAACCCTTTCCGATCCTGATACGCCCGCTGCATCTTGTCGGCATTCTCGGAAATCTGCACAGCGCAGCGCTTCAAACCGGCCGCCCGGACCAGCAGCGCACCCGCAACGCCCTTGGACATATCCACCGGCAGCACCACTTCTTCAGTCACTGCTCCGCGAAGCTGCTCCAGCACCTTCTCCGCACGCTCCTGGGCGATTCGATCCAGTGCCCGCGCTCTCGCCTCCAGCGCATGCGCTTCTTCGCGCAGGCTTCCCATCTGCGCGAGTGGAATCAGATGCTCGGTCAATCGCTCTATGGCCTGCCCCAGCGCTCGAATCTGCGCTTCGCCGGCCGCCATCTCGTCCAGCTTCTTGAACTCCAGCTTTTTTCCGGATGCCGCAGCCTCCACCAGAGTCTCTAGCGCCTTGGCAGACAACTCCGCCATCCGTTCGCGCGATTCTTTGGCCTGCCGGCTCAGCGCCCGTTCTGCTGCCCGCAACCGATCCAGGCGATTCCGCGCGTGTTGCTCCGCGTCTGACGCCTCGGTCACTTCGGGCTGGGATTCGGCCTGCTGGACCCCCTCCTCCACGCGCGCATTCAAGTCCTGCGCGAGGGCTTGCTCGTCTTCGGTTGCTACTGCCTCAAGGGTCGGCGTCTCCGCCAGATGAAAACTCATGACGGCCCATTGTGCTGGCGCTCGCCGCGGGAATCGAGCGGGCCGAGAGGCTAACGCGTTGAGTAACGGACCGCTAGAGCCACACCCAGGATGGTGATGACGCTCAACAGGCGCGTCAGCTTGCCTTCCCATCCGCCGTCGTAGCTCAAATCCACCTCGCATGGTCCCCGGCAGTCCGCGTGAACCACCATCTGCGCTAGTCCGTCAGCGGTGATCGGGGCAGCTTTGCCCCCGGCGAAAGCTTTCCAGCCGGGGTGGTATGTGATCTGGAGCGAAATCACATCGCCTGGACCGAGACTCGTCTGAATGCGCCCGTGATTGTTGTCGATCCAGTGCCATTCCGCTGCGGCGTGCGCGGATTCGATCGCCGCCACATAGGTGCGGATCTGCTCGAGATCAAAAAAATCCCGCGGAGGATTTCTAACAACCGCCGTTTCGGGGAGAACATGCGCCAAGCCTCCCTGCCGCCTGGGCACGGAGTAAATCGACGTGTCCCGCTCCCGCCACAGCAGAGGCATGGTTCCCTGAAACGCCTCGGGCCCGCGAAACAACGGCTTCCAGTATTCCGGACTGTTTTGTCCGGGCACCACGATCGCATCCGCGCCGAATGCCGTCAGCCAGACGGTCCCCCAGTCCGCGACTTCCGCACGTGTATCCAGATACGTGAGACCGGTGATCGGCAACTGGATCGGCAGGCTTGGAATCGTCGGGAAGGATCCGCCGCCGAGCTGTTGCTGACTGGTAAACGCGTTCATCCACTGGCCAAACGTTCCCGGCGCGAATACTCGGGCCTGAGGCATGCTGGTCCGCAGCCAGTCAGCCACTTGGAATTCGATGGTTTCGCGAACATCGGACGAACGAATCATGGCTTTCGCGAACTGCCTGTGCGATCGTACTTGCACCGCGGCGGGTATCAGCAGCACAAGCGCTGCGGCCACGCGCATGGCTTTCGGAGATCTATCAAGGAACTCAGCGGCGACAAACACGCCGAACAGGACCAGCCATGCTTCCAGTTCCACCTTGTAGCGCTCGGATTGCGGCAGGAAATGCAGGTTCCACTGATTCAGTATGGGGATCGAGCAGTAAATCCACGCTAGCAACAAAAAAAAGCGCAGATACCAATATTTCCAGCGGCGGGAAAGCCACCACAAAACTCCGCTCCCGCCCGTGATAATTGCCAGGGCTCCGGTGGACCCCCAGGTCCAGGCCGTGGGAACCGCGTTGCCCGCATTCCTGCCGATCACCGCGAGCAGCGTGGGCGGGAGAAAGGGACACATCGCCAGATAAGCTGCCAGCGCGCAGAGCATCACAGCCGCGGCATTCTTCGTCAAACTGCCGGCATCCCAGGTCACCAGCAGACACAGCAGCACAATCAGCATCGCCGTGGCGCCGAACGCATTCGCCAGCAGCGCAAACGCCATGGCGATTCCCGCCCAAACGAACGATCCCGTCTTGCGGCTTTTCAAGCCTCTCGCCAGAAACAGGACGGCGATGCAAACCAAAGCCAGAGCCAATTCATGCGGCACGTCGTCCCACACAAACGTCAACAGGATTCGTCGCGCGTCGCGGAGATGTCTGACCGCCAATTCCTGGTCCGGAGCGAGCCACTGCGAGGGAGCGAACAGGCAGTATGTGACGCACGCGACAAAGCTCCATCCCGCCCGCCGCGTGATCTCCCGAGCCATCAGGAACATCGCCACCGGGCCAAAACAGAAAACCAACCCCGCCACCACGCCGAACGCGCGCCCCACCGGCCATCCGGTTAGTTTTGAAATCGCTGCGATCAGGCCGGGCACCAGCGGCGCGTAAGTGTACTCGAAGGGCATTCCATCGTAGGAATAGCGCCACCACGTGGGTTTATACCAGGCGCCGCCTGCCAGCCGCGCAAGCCCCATCCAGAACCCGTGCATGGAGTTCATCTGGCCGATGTGATCTAGAAAGAAAACCTCGCGGCACCAGTAAAGGTTCAGCCATACCAGAGCCGCGATATAGCAGACGATTACCGCCGTCTGGCGGCGCGTTCCGTCTCCGCCGGTCATCGTGGGACGCAGTAAAACTGGCAGAATTCGTGGTGCATGGAAGGCGTCAGCGTGCTTGCTTGGCCTGCTCGAGTTGCTCCGGCGTCAGCTTCTTGCCGACCTCGGCCAGCTGCTTGCGAGCATCCTGATGCCCTTGCGCCGCCGCGCGCGTGAACCACTGGTAAGCCTCCGTATCGCTTTGCCGGATTCCGCGCCCCGCCAGATACATGCGGCCGAGGTTATACTGCGCCGCGGCAAACTTTTGTTCCGCCGCGCGACGATACCAGGTGACCGCTTCGGCGTCGATCTTCAGGCTTCCCCAGCCCTTTTCATACGTCATGCCCAGCTCATTCTGGGCGGGCGCATAGCCCTCTTCCGCCAATCCGCGAAGGCTCTCCTGTCCTTGCGAAATACCACGTTGCGCGGCCTTGCTGGCGTAGCGCACCGCCTCCTGTGGATTCTTCGGAACACCCAGGCCGATCGCATATGCCAGCCCCAGATTGGCCTGCGCCTCCGGTACCCCCTGGTCTGCGGCCTTACGGAACCAGTTCATGGCTTCCGCCTCATTCTTCGGCACGCCCATTCCGTTCGCATACGCCACACCCAGGCTGTATTGTGCGTTGGCAACGCCCTGGTCCGCGGCTTTGCGATACCACACCACCGCCTGCCCCGGGTTTTTCGCCACACCCAGACCGCTGGCATACATTCCGGCGAGAGCCGCCTGCGACTGCGGCTCATTCTGGTCCGCGGCTTTACGCAGCCAGTTCAGCGCTTCGGTGTAATTTCGCTGCACGCCTTGACCGGTCAGGTACGCGAAGCCCACATTGCCCTGCGCCACGGGGTTGCCTTTTTCAGCAGCCTTGCGAAACCAGGTGAAGGCGTCGGCTTCGCTGCGTTTCACGCCTTGGCCTTTCGCGTACATCATGGCCAGGTTGGTCTGCGCATCCGGATGCCCCTGATTGGCGGCTTTGCCCAACCAGTTCAGGGCTTCCGCATTGTTCTGCGGCGTTCCCTGCCCCATCAAATACGCTGTCCCCAACTGATACTGGCCTTCCGCGAAATTCTGTGCGGCGGACTTACGCAGCCAATTGGTCGATTCGGTGTAACTCTGCGGTACCCCGAAGCCGCGCGCATGCATGCTGGCCAGCAGGGTCTGCGCCGCCGGATCTCCGCTCTGCGCCAGTGGCTGAACCGTCCGTAAAGCTGTCGCGTAGTCCTTCCGTTCGATAGCAGCCTGTGCATCCTGCAAGGACTGCTGCGACTGAGCGTGGACCAAGATCGCCAAACTTGAGAGCGTAATCGCCAACGCGCTGGCTGCCCGGACTTTCATCAGCCCTATTGTACTCCGCGGCCTATTTCCCTAACGCGTGCTGCGCGTCTTTCTCGTTCTCGCAGACGTCTTCGATCAACTCGGTATCGGGCATGATCTGAAACTGCAGCAGGAAAGACCAGGGCTTGGTGTACATCGAGGAATCATCGATGGTCACCTGAATCTCCAGATGCCCGAAATCGCGGCGTCGGAAGCGCTCGACCGTATGCAGCGCTTCACTGTGGGGATGACCGGCGTCATCCAGCCAGGTCTGGTCATTGAAACCCTTCGAGTCCACCACGAGAACGTCCCCTTCCCAGCGTCCGGTCGAATACCCGAACCATGCTGGACTCATTTCCGGAGGAAAACCGCGGCCATCCGTGAAAATCTGGCGAAAGCGGGCGAACTCTTCGTAGAGGATCAGAAAAAGTCCGGCATCCTGCACGATCTTAAAATTCCCGACAATCATCGCGTCCGGGATTCCGTGCGGCAGGCAGCGTTCCGAAGGCCGTCCTGCGCCGAAGGTCGCAAACCGCTTCTCGTAGAGGGCCTGGGCCGCGGGCCGCATGGAAATCTTCTCCCCGTCAGCCATCCAATAATCCAGACTCGCGTAGGAGCCTTGCGCGGCCGGAATGGTTCGCGGACGAGCGATCTTCCAGATTCCCGAAAAGTCCGGCTTCCCGGCCTTGCGGGGAGCAGGAGCCGTCAGATTGGGCTTGCCGTCGGACGTGCGCGGAGTCGCCGGATTCGGAAAGTGGATCCACTGCGCCGGAAGCATCCCCGCCGCCGCGCTAACCAGAAGCATCTTGCGGAGGAAATTCATGCCCAGCCATTCTACGCTCTCCGGAGGTGCTAAGTTGTAGGCATGCGGGCGGCGATCGTTCTCGGCTGGATCGCGCTCCTGGAAAGCGCTCTTTTCGGACAGCGCCCCGGCAGCGTGCCACTGGGGAATCCGCTGCCTCCAATACGTCCCGTCCCTTCGCTGGCCGGTTCACCGCGGCCGCCCATCGCACCTCAGTCCCCTCAGCGAGGAATGCGATCGGCGGGATTCTATCCGTTGCCCTATGCGGCGCCATACTATCCCACTTCGTACTACCCGAGCCCCTATAGCGATGCCGCGCCCTCCGCGCCCAGCGTCACCATCATTCAGCAATTCGCGCCGCCGGCAGCCGTCGTGGTGGAACCGCCGGTAACGGCGCACATCCAGGAATATGCCGCGTCAACCGTCGCTGCTGCTCCAGGCTCGGAGCCGCCGATGTTCTCGATCGTACTCAAGGACGGATCCGTGCTGCCGGCAGCAGCCGTCATGACGCAGGGCGACGCTGTTCAGATCGTGGATGCGGACGGCCAGCATCGACGCGTGCTCCTCAGTGCGATCGACCGGGACGCCACCCGGCGTCGCAATGCCGAGCGCAATCTGCGCTTGCAGCTTCCGGCGCCAGCTATTCCGTAGGCGGCGTCATTCGTCAAACTTTTCGAATTCCAATTGGTCGCCGCGCTGCGTGCCCGTCGCCTCCAGCGTTCCCGCGGGGAGTTCCAGCACCGAGTGCGCCAGAAGGCTGAGCGCGATCCGCCTTTTGACCATGTTGGGCCGGATCTTGAGAATCTTGTACTTGCGGTTCAGAAACACCACATCGATGGTGAACTTCATCGCGAACGTGTGCACGCCCTCGCAAGGGACGATCCACAACCCTTCGCCTGGAGCCAGCCCGGTTTGCTTCAACAATCCGGTACGCCGCTTGGCGCTGGTGTCTGCGATTTCGGCGCGGGCGGCCAGCATGCGCCCTCGAGTTTGATTGGTGACGCGAAGCTTGGCCAAGATCCCAGACTAGCCAAGCTGGAGCGCTACAATCAAGGTATGGGAGCGGAGCTAAGCAAGGCTAGTTTTGGCGC
>Ga0157378_10003386_pt1 | contig 14176 bp, 16 predicted proteins | sample M65metaG_FD_115309 | JGI IMG/M metagenome (GOLD analysis project Ga0157378, IMG submission 115309) | Miscanthus rhizosphere microbial communities from Kellogg Biological Station, Michigan, USA - M6-5 metaG | ecosystem: Host-associated > Plants > Roots > Rhizosphere > Soil | place: USA: Michigan...
ATGATCCGCCGCAAGGAGCGTTGGTGCGTGATGGGCGTCAACGGCGCCGGCAAGTCGACGCTGCTGAAACTGGTGGCGGGTTCGACCGAGCCGGATGACGGCACCGTGGCGGTCGGCGGCAGCGTGAAGATGGGCTACTTCGCGCAGCACGCCATGGATCTGCTGGACGGCGAGCGCACGGTGTTCCAGTCGCTGGAGGACGCGTTCCCGCAGGCGGGGCAGGGCTCGCTGCGCGCGCTGGCCGTCTGCTTCGGGTTCTCCGGCGACGACGTCGAGAAGAGATGCCGGGTGCTGTCGGGCGGCGAGAAGGCGCGGCTGGTGATGGCGCACATGCTGTTCGACCCGCCGAATTTTCTGGTGCTGGACGAGCCGACCAACCATCTCGACCTCGCGACCAAGGAAATGCTGATCAACGCGCTCTCGGAATTCGAGGGCACTATGCTGTTCGTCTCGCATGATCGGCATTTTCTCGCGGCGCTCTCCAATCGCGTGCTGGAGCTGACGCCGGAAGGCCCGCATCAATACGGCGGCGGCTACACCGAATATGTCGCGCGCACAGGTCAGGAAGCGCCGGGCCTGCGGAGCTGACCGTCGGTTTCGCATTGCTGCCCTGTGCTTGAACCGCACGATGACGCCCGATACGCTCCCGGCAAAAATGCGGGAGCGAAACAAAATGAAGCAACTTCGGATCGGCGACATCACGATCGATGCCGTGGTCGAGCGCGAGGGGCCGTGGCGGCGGCCGCAGGATTTCTTCCCGGCCTATGACGACGCGGTTTTCAAGCAGCATCTCGCCGGCATGGAGCCCGAGATGTTCGATGCCGCTTCCGGCAAGATGTTCATCACCTACCAGACCTTCGTGGTGCGCACCCCGCGCTACACCATTCTGGTCGATACCTGCACCGGCGAGGACAAGGGCCATCCGGCGCCGTTCGACTTCCCGGGCAAGGAGCGCTGGCGCAACGAACTGTTCGCGCTCGGCGTCGGCTTCGAGCAGGTCGACTACGTCTTCTGCACCCATCTGCACATCGACCATACCGGCTGGAACACGACGCTGCGCGACGGCCGCTGGGTGCCGACATTTCCCAACGCGAAATACATATTCCACAAGCGGGAATATACCGCGTGGGAAGCCGAACATGCCAAGGGCGCGAACCCGCCCGGCACCGTGTTTCGCGATAACTGCCTGCCGATCGTGGAAGCGGGGCAGGCGCTCCTGGTCGACGACGACTACGCGCTCGACGATACGGTGACGCTGACACCGACACCGGGGCATTCGCCCTGCCATTGCTGCGTGAATATCGTTTCCAAGGGCCAGCGTGCGGTGGTGGCAGGTGATCTCATGCACCACGCAATTCAGTGCAGCGAGCCGGACTGGTCGGCCAAGCCGGATTGGGATCCGAAGCAATCGGCCGAGTCGCGCCGCAAATTCTTTGCTACCGTCGCCGGCACCGACACGCTGATCTTGCCGGTTCATTTTCCGTCGCCGACGGTCGGTCGCATCACGGCGAACGGCAAGGGATTCGATTACCGTTTCAAACGCGACTGACACCTCTGCGCGCCCGCACCCTTGCCATCGCGTCCGTGCGCTGGTTTCCTGCTGCGACCGAAATCCCGCCAACAAGAGGATCAACGCGCCCATGCCTGACAACGCCGCTTATGACTACATCGTGGTAGGCGCGGGGTCGGCCGGCGCGGTGGTTGCAAGCCGCCTCAGCGAGAGCGGCGAATACCGCGTGCTGCTGCTGGAAGCGGGCACCAAAGGATCAAGCCATTTCTGGGCAACGGTGCCGGTCGGCACCTCCAAGATGATCGACGATCCCCAGGTCAACTGGTGTTACAAGTCCGAGCCCGACGAAGGCTCGGGCGGCCGCCGCATCGATGTGCCCAGAGGCAAGATGATGGGCGGCTCCAGCTCGATCAACGGCATGGTCTATATGCGCGGGCAGGCGCAGGACTACGATCACTGGGCGCAGCTCGGCAACCGCGGCTGGAGCTATCAGGATGTGCTGCCGATCTTCCGCCGGATGGAACGCTACGACGGCGGCTCGGACAAATACCGCGGCCGCAATGGGCTGCTGCGCGTCACCGACACGCCGCGCAACAAGGTGCCGCTGCTGGAATTGATCATCCAGGCCGCCGGCAAGATCGGCCTGCCGTTCAATCCGGACCTCAATGGCGAGACCCAGGAAGGTGTCGGCATGTCGCAGGTCACGATCGCGGGCGGCAAGCGCCAGAGCACGGCAGTCGCTTATCTCGATTCCGCGCGCGGCCGGCCGAACCTTGTGATCGAACAAGGCGCGATGGCGGAGACGCTGATGCTCGAAGGCAAGCGCTGTGTCGGCGTGCGCTATTCGGTCAACGGTATCGGTCGCGAGGCGAGGGCGACGCGCGAAGTCATCGTCTCCGGCGGTTCGATCAACTCGCCAAAACTGCTGGAGCTGTCCGGGATCGGGCAAAGCGAGCGGCTGCGCGCGCTCGGGATCGCGCCGGTCCACGAATTGCCTGGCGTCGGCGAGAACCTGCGCGACCACTATTCGCCACGCATCAAGTTCGCCATCAAGGAACGCAATCTCACCTTTAACGACAACGCCAGGGGATGGCGGCTGGCGCGCGAGGCGTTGAAATATGCGTTCTTTGGGACCGGCTTTCTGGCCTCGACGGCGGTACCGATCCGCATCTATTTCCGTACCCGGGAAGGGTTGGAAACGCCCGATGCGACGATCTCGATCCTGCCGTTCCTGTATGAGATGGTCGGCCGCCAGCGCCGCGTTGCCAGGCGGCAGGGCATCACCATGAATGCCAATGTGCTGCGTTCGGAGAGCACCGGATCGATCCACATCAAGTCGGCCGACCCCGCCGAGCCGCCAGCGATTCGCTTCAACTTCCTCTCCACCGAACACGACCGCACCGGCATCGTCGCCGTGATCCGCAAGGGTCGAGAACTGATGGCGACGTCGCCGCTGAAGGACGTCACCGGCGAAGAGATTGCGCCCGGCACCAAGCTGCAAACGGATGAGGAGTTGATCGAGTGGGTCCGCAACAACGCCGAGACTACCTATCATCCTGTCGGCACCTGCAAGATGGGCTCCGACCCGATGGCCGTGGTCGATCGGGAATTGCGGGTCCACGGCATCGAAGGTCTGCGCGTCGCGGATGCCTCGATTATGCCGACCTTGACCAGCGGCAACACCAACGCCCCGGCGATCATGATCGGCGAAAAATGTGCCGAAATGGTTTTGGCGCAAGCGACAAGCCGCAAGGCCGCCGCATAAGCTCTTTCGAGGATTGAGAGGCACTTCCCATGACCATGACTGAAGAGACCGCGATGATCCGCGACACCGTTGCGCGCTTCGTCGACCGTGAACTGATCCCGCTCGAACCGCATTACCTCGCATCCAGGCTGCCCGGCGGTGGTCACGACGGGCTGACGGAGGCGCACTGGCAGAAGCTGCGCACGGTCTCAAAGGACCTCGGCCTGTGGGGCCTTGATGCGCCCGAGGATCTCGGCGGTCACGATCTTCCGACCCGCACCGTGGCGGCGGTGCATGAGGAGCTGGGACGGAGCTGCGTGCCGTTCGTGCTGCCGCCGGACTCGCCGAACCTGCGCATGCTGCAAGCCGTCGGCACCGAGGCGCAGAAGAAGGCCTACATGCAGCCCTATATCGAGGGACGAATGGTGTCGGCGATCGCGATCTCCGAACCCGGCGCCGGCGGCGACCCGGCCTCGATGAAGACGCGCGCCGTGAAGGACGGCAACCAGTGGGTTCTCAATGGACGCAAGATCTGGATCAGCAACGCCCGCAACGCCGATTTCATCATCGTCATGGCCCGTGTCGGCAACGACACGCGGCAGGGCGGCATTACCTCCTTCATCGTCGAAAAGGGAACGCCGGGCTTCATCATCGAACGCGAAATCCCGATGATCGGCGGGCACACCACCTTCGAGATCGTGTTCGAGGACTGCCGAATTCCCGAGGGATCGGTGCTCGGCGAAATCGGCAAGGGCTACGCGCCGATGCAGCTCCGCTTGCGCACGCGCCGGCTCGAAATGGGTTCGACCTGCATCGGCATTGCACGGCGCGCGCGCGACATGTTGTGCGACCACGCCAGGCAGCGCGAAACCTTTGGCGTCAAGCTTGCCGAACGCCAGGCGATCCAGTGGTGGGTTTCCGATATCTCGACCCGCATCCATGCCTGCCGTCTGATGGTGCAGGACGCCGCCGAAAAGACCGACCGCGGCGAAGACGTCAAGCTGGAAGCGTCGATGATCAAGGTGTTTGCGACCGAGATGGCCTATCAGGCCTGCGACCACGCCATGCAGACGCTCGGCGCGCTCGGCATGACCCTGGAACTGCCGCTTCAGGCGCTATGGCAGAAGGCGCGGGTGATGCGGATGTATGAGGGGCCGAGCGAAGTTCACCATCAGGCGATCGCGCGGCGCGTGCTGGGGTTGCGCGGATAGCGCAGCCCGGCCGTCGCCGGCCGTTAGGCGGCCCGGACTTCCGACAGGAAGCGGTTGACCTGTCCGGCGAGATCTTTGGATTGCGACGACAATTGTTCGGCCGCCCCCAGCACCTGCTGGGCGGCGGAGCCGGTGTCGTCGGCCGCCTTCTGCACGCCGGAGATGTTGGAATTGACCTCGCTGGTGCCGCGCGCGGCTTCCTGGACGCTGCGGGAGATTTCCCGGGTCGCAGAACCCTGTTCCTCGATCGCGGCCGCAATCGCGGTGCCGATCTGGTCGATCTCGGCGATCACGTTGGCGACGTTCTGGATCGCCGTCACCGTCTCGTCGCTGGCCTGCTGAATGGCGGCGATCTGCTCCGAGATTTCGGTCGTTGCCTTGGCGGTCTGGCCGGCCAGCGATTTGACTTCGGACGCCACCACGGCAAAGCCGCGCCCGGCGTCGCCGGCGCGCGCGGCCTCGATGGTCGCATTCAGCGCAAGAAGATTGGTCTGCGCCGCGATGCTCTGGATCAGCGTCACGACGTCGCCGATCTTCTGGGCGCCTTCGGCCAGCGAACGCGCGGTGTCGCAGGTGCGGCGGGCGTTTTCGACCGCACGCGCTGCGATCTCGGTGGATTGCGAGACCTGGCGACCGATCTCCGAGATCGAGGAGGTGAGTTCCTCGGTGGCGCTCGCCACCGTCTGCACGTTGGTCGAGGTCTGGGTCGAGGCGGCGGCGACGACGGCCGCCTGACGGTTGGTGGCAGTTGCGGTCGACGACATCGACTGCGCGGTATCTTCCATCACTGATGAGGCCGACGACAAGCCGCCGACGAGTTCGATCACCTTGGCTTCGAACGCGCGGGTCAGCTCATCCAGCACCTGGGCGCGACGCATCTTGCCGTCGCTCTCGGCGGCCTTCTCGGCGGCGAGGCGTTCGGCAGCGATCATGTTGTCCTTGAAGACGCAGACGGCGGCCGCCATGGCGCCGATTTCGTCGCCGCGCTCAGCGCCGGCGATTTCATCCGACATGTTGCCGCTGGCGAGCCGCGACATCGTGGCCGTGAGATCGACGATCGGCTTGCAGACGCGACGGCGGACCATCACGATCATGCCGGCGCTCGCGGCCAGGACGGCAAGCAGGCCGGCCAGCGCGATCAGGAAGCTGAGCCGTGCGGCGGAATAGGCGGCGCCGAGAATAAGTTCGGCGTTGTCGTAGAACGCATCGCGCACGGTGATGATCGCGCCGAGACCGCGCTGCGATTCCACGAAGTAGGTGTCGAGGTCGTGCTCGTACTTGCCGGTGACGGCGCCTTCCTTTGCGAACTTCAGCTCCTTGCCGAAGCCCTCGACATAGGCGTCGTTCATCTTGCCAAGCGCCGTCACGATATTGGCCGGCGTTGCGGGATTGTTGCGCAGGTCCTGCAGCGACATCAGGATCTGGTCGTTGCGGCCCTGCGACCGGCTCAGATCCAGCTTCTCGGCTTCGGTGGCGGCGCGCTTGGAGCCGACGAGGTTCTTGTGCAGGCTGGCGTTGTAACCGCCGACGTCACGCAGGGTCCAGGCGATGTTGGCGTAGCTGGCTTGCCGATAGGCGTCGCCGTTGAGCTCTGCGATCTTGCGGACCTGGTCGTCGAGCAGCCTGGTCACGGCGGTGTTGAAGGCGGCGTTGTCGGCAACGATCTTCTTGGAGAGATCCTTGCGCGGCTCGGCCGGGCCGTCGAGGGCCTTGTCGATGCTGGCGCGCAGGGCCGCGAACTGGGCGTTTAGGGCGTCGATGCCGCTGCCGACGGCCGCGCCGTCCTCGAGCGAGCCGGGCAGGGTGGCGCGCACCTGGTTCATCTTCGCCAGGGCGCCGTCGGTATCCCTACGGTACTTGTCGTTCAGCTCAGTGCGCAGCTTGGGGTCGATGGTCGCGGGGCCGAGCAGGAGGTTGGTGGCAAAGCCGCGCTCCGGGTTCATGTAGCGCGGGATCTCGCCGACCGCGCGCACCACCTCGAGCCGGTTCTGGGCGACCGAGACCTTGTCCATCGTCTGGTATTTGGTCACCGCAACGTAAACGGCGAGGCCGCCGCCGACGGCGGAAAGCGAAACGATGGCGGCGGTCAGGAGCGTGCCGATTTTCATGGGATTGGGCCATTTGCGATGGAGTGGGGACGCGGATGGCCATCATAGGTGGTGTGAATTAATTCGAAGTTTACGATTGCGGCGTCTGGCCGCAATTCCACGGCGGCGCAGCCGGGGCCGGTCTGACGCTGCAGACCATCTCCAAAAATGTCAGCCGGACGCGCGATCCAGATACCGCGAAAGATCGGCCCATGCGTCGCCGCGTTACTTCAGCGACGTGCTGATCTTGACGAAGTTGGAAGACAGTTTGCTGCCCACGCCGTTGACGGCCGTGATGATCGCGATGGCGATGCCGGCGGCGATCAATCCGTATTCGATCGCCGTCGCGCCGCTCTCGTCAGCCAGAAACTTGCGAATGGTTTTCATGGCACGTTTGTGCCACCCCAGCTTTTAAGGGGGACTGAATCCGATCGCATAAACATCGGTGTTTCCCGGTTCCGTTCACGGAACTCACATGCATATGTTTGATGCTTGTAGTTGTCGCTGTAAGGGCAATCGCAAGCTCCGCGCGCCGCTCGCGATGCCGAGGCGGGGCAGCGCCGTGTGCGTCAAAAACCCTTCCTGAATAGTGTTTTCCTGCGCTTCAGCGGGTTTCGTCGTCCGTATTTTTCGGCGCGGGCTTGTGTTGGGTTTGTCCGGTAGAACCGGTTTCCTGACAGGGCAACGGGGTCCATGTTCCATCGGCGGCTTTTTGATAGGCGTGACAGGAGGACGCAGCCGGCTGTTCACCGTATTTTTGCGCGTCGGCGTTTCGGGCCAGTGTCGGAGCTGCCAAGGTGAGAAGGCCGGCCGTCGAGGCGATGAAGAGCGCGTGACCAAATCGCATGGAAATTCTCCTGATGAGTGGGCCTACTTTCCTTCCTAAAAAAAATTGTGGAATTTGTTTGATGCGCGTTCGCCGCGGCGCGGGTTTGCTTAACGATCTGCGAACGCGCGCTGGTTCCGTTATCGGCGGCGCGCAATCGCGCCGGCGACGATCTGCATGGTCACGCCGACGCACCATCCGGCCATGATCATCCAGGTCCAGGCGAGATGCGGATCGTGGCGGAGCACGATGACGCCGACGGAAGCGAAGGCGGAGAAGGCCGCCAGGAACGTGCCGACCGCGCTGAGCAATTCCGGGGTGTCGATCTTGCCGACCCAATCGCCATTCGAAGGTTCGCCGGCGGCGTCAAAGGGCCGCGGCGGGGTATCGATCCCGAGATAGAAGCCGATCGCACCGCCCAGCATCATCAGCAGCAGGAATGCCTGGTTGGTGAGGGCCGCGACGCTGGTGCCGACCAGGGCTGCAACAAACAGTCCGCTGGCCGCGCCGGCCATGGCAAGGCCGAGGCGCTCGAGCACATGGGCAAACTTTCGAACGCGGGTCCGCATCGGGATGGTCTCCCCGGTGGCTGGCTCAGCCTAGGCCGATTTCCGGCCTCGCGAAAGCAACTTGACGATGTCGTGCGGGCTTGACCCGGCGGTGGCGGTCTTGCTTGCTGGCGGGATCAAGCGACCGATGGAGCCTGTCCCATGAGTCTTTTCGACACGCCGTTCGACCCCGCGCGCGAGACGGCGCTGGTCACGGGCGCCGGCAACGGCATCGGCCGCGCCATCGCGCAGGCGCTGGTCGACGAGGGCGTGCGTACGGTATTTGCCGACGTCAACGAGGCGACCGTGACCGCGGCGGTACAATCCTCGCCGCGGCCGGAGCTGGCATCGCCATGGGTCGGCGACCTCGCCAGGCCGGCCGCGCGCGATGCGCTGCTGGCGCATGCGGAAGCGGCGGTCGGACGGGTGACGCATTTCGTGCATTCGGCCTCGCCGCCGCGGCGCGAGGCCGATCATGCGATGGCGGTTACGGTCGAGACCTGGGCCCAGATGCACGCGGTCAATCTCGAGGCCGGCTTTCACCTTTCGCGCGAACTGTCGCGCAAACTGATCGCGGCCAGGACGGGCGGATCGTTCCTGCTGCTGACCTCGCTGCATGCCGGCACGCCGCGCAACCTGCCGCATTATTCGACCGCCAAGGCCGGCATGGCGATGCTGGTGCGCGAACTCGCCAAGACGTTCGGCCGCTACAACATCCGCGTCAACGCGCTGGTGCCGGGCGCGATCGCGGCCGGCGGCTTCGTCGCCGATCCCAAGCTTGCGAAACATATCCCGCTCGGCCGGCTCGGGCAGGCCGAAGACCTGGCGCCGATGGCGCTGGCGGTGCTGTCGAACCGGCTGTCGGCCTATGTGACGGGAGCGGCCATCGTCGTCGATGGCGGGCTGTCGCTGACGAACTGGTTCGAGCCACCGGAGCTCGGGTAAGGCGCGGGAACCCGCATCAATTGTGAACGACGGACGCGGGAACGGGAGTTCGGCGCGGGGCGTTTTCCCGCCAGCGAGCGCAACGCCGCTCCAATCACAGGGAGGGTGCGAGATGATGTCCCAGACGCAAATTCACTCCATCGCGCGGCAGATGATCGAGCAGCACGGCCTGACCGCGATCGCGCAAGCGGCGCAGAACGCGCAGACCTGCGAGCGCAAGGGCGAGACCGAGGAGGCGCTGGAATGGCGTCACGTCCAGGACGCCATGAAGCAGATGCGCGGCCCGCATCACAGCTAGGCGGTTTTTGCTGTCTTAGCCCGGATGAGCGACGCAACATCCGGGATACCGGTTAATGCAGCGCCAGCGGCGGTCGCACCACGGGGCCGCCGTCCTCGGCCACCAGCGGCGGCGGCGCGATCTGCATCGGCGCCGGTGCGGCGGCCTGCTGCGGCTGGGAGGCCGGCGCGATCGGCGCGTAGGGGAATACCTGCTTCGGCCGGCGCGCCAAGGTCGCCACCGTCGAATGCGCCGGTGGCGGCACGATCTTCGGCCGCACCAGCGGCGCTGCGGGCTCGGCCGGCCTCGCCTCCGCCGCCCGGACCGGAGCCTCGGCCGGACGCGCGGGCGCGACGGCGGCCTGCTGCTGGTTCGCCTTGAGCTGCTCGATGCTGGCCTTCAGTTCGGAGATCTGCTGCCCCATCGCGGCCAGATCGCGCGCCATCGATTGGATCACCTGGGTCTGGTCGGACGCGGCGGCAGCAGGCACGGCTTGAGCGGCGGCCTGATCGGTCGCCGGCGCCTGATCGGCGGCAGCGGGTGCTTGTTCGGTCGCTGAAGACTTCTGCGGCGACATCAGGGCCGCCACCGCGAACGGCGGTGCGTAGCGCGCCACCGCGGCCTTGGCGTCGTCGCCATAGTGCTGCCAGGCGGCGGCGCCCATCGCGCTGCCGACGGCGAACAGGCTCATCACCACGCCTCGTGCAAACTTGCTGGTCCGCGGCTGATGCGCGCCGATTTCGGCGTCGCCGAGTTTGATATCAGTCGGCCGGATATCTTCATCGGCGACCTTGGCGCGCGTATCCGCAGGCACTACGGCGCTGGCTGAAAAATCCGGCGCGATCCGGAGTTCGCCATCGGGCCTGACCTGGACAGATGCGGGGTCCGACGGACGGCTCAGCACGTCGTACAACAGATCGAGCGGCGCCTTGTCGCCACGTCCTTCCTGGCGCGCGGCCAGCGAGACGTTCGGCTCGATCACGAACACATCATGCGGATCGGCGTCGCGCAGATTTGGCGTGGATTGCATTGGTGTCCCTCACTCAGTCCAATGTCATCAACAGAAACAGCCGGCGGAATCGAAAGCCCCGAAGCCACCGGACCCGCGCAGACGGCCAGCCGGGTTTGACCGGACCAAGGCGCTGCCGTGGAGAGATTGGGGCCGTCCAGGGGCCGGGAACCCCGGACTTGCCGGCCGGATGAACCCTCAAGCCGTGCCCGGCGACCAATCGGCGGAGGTAGCGATATGGACAGCTTTTTGCACTTTCTCGGCGTGACTGGGGCCCTCGGCTTCGTGGCGGTCTGCCTGATCGGATTCGTCAGGGGCCTGTCGCTGTCACCCAACGAGCATCGCGTGCAGGGGCAGAAGCCCGATTACTGGTCGACCTGAACGCGAGGCCGCACGGTTATCTTCGGGCGGAGCGCCGTGCTAGCCTGCGCCGGTCATGACCAACCGCATTCTCGTCTTCTACGGCTCCTACCGTTCCGACCGCATGGGCATCCGGCTCGCGCACTTCGTCGTCGACGGATTTCGCGCCCGCGGCGATGAGGTCGAACTGATCGACGCCAGGGCGGTCGATCTGCCGATGCTGGACCGGATGTACAAGGAGCATCCCAAGGGGCAGGCGCCGGCCGCGTTGGAAAAGCTCGCCGGCCAGATCCGCGGTGCCGACGGTTTCGTGTTCGTCACCGGCGAATACAACTGGGGCATCCAGCCCGGTTTGAAGAATCTCACCGATCATTTTCTCGAAGAATGGTTCTGGCGGCCGGCGGCGATCGCCAGCTATTCCGCCGGGCGCTTTGCCGGCGCACGCGCGGCGCTGGCCTGGCACGGCACGCTGTCCGAGATGGGGATGGTGGTGATCTCGAGCAGCCTGGCGGTCGGCCCGATCGCGCAGACGCTGACCGAGGACGGCAAGGCGACCGCCGACGGCGGCGGCAAGGCGCTGGCGCACGCGTTCCCGCGCTTTGCCGACGATCTCTCATGGTGGATGGAAGCGGCGCGGGCGCAGCGCACGCGCAGGCCGCCGCCGTATTGAACGGGCAGGGTTCCCGTGCCGGCCCGTATAAACCCGGGTCGTACCTCACCGGTTCCGGCAACACCTGCTATCTTTCTTTACCCTGCCTTTACAGGGCCGTCCCTAGACTTGGGGCCATGCCGAACCAGGAAATCCAGCTCGACCGCGTCCGCGCCTATCTCGCGCAACTGACGCTGTCGGCGCGCCGCCACCTGCTCGCTGAAATCGAGCGACTGCAGGCGCATGGCGAAGCCGTGCCGGCCGCCGATCTGATCCTGGCCGAACTGCGCGCCGAGTTCCGCGCCACCAGTGGTGCCCATTATCGTCAGGGCAATCCGACGCGCTATTTCTATCAACCGATCGAGGCGCTGCTCGTCAACCGGACGCCCGAGCAGGCCAATGCCGGACAGATCTCGCGCGAGTCGCTGGCATCGATCTGGGAATGGATCAGCGAAGTCGCCTTGCCGACGATGGCGCGCGACTATACCGAGGAGATGAAGCGGCTGATCGCGACCGACAGCAAGCATGAAGCCGCCAAGGTCGCGCACGCGTTCCAGACCAAAGTGGCGAAATCCCTGGAAATTTCGCTGGCGTCTGCCGTCCATGTCGCGCGCGTTCGCGCCGAACTGGCCCGCTTTACCGGTTCGCCGATCTTCGACGATCTGCACAAGATCCTGCTCGCCCTGCGGGCGCGCGATGCGCTGGCGGAATTTGGCAAGGGATTGCCGGCGAAAATCGAAAAATTCGAAGGTGACACCTTTACCAAGGTGCTGGACAGGTTGCATGCGTTGACGGCCGCCCACGCCGACGCGATGCCTTTCGCATTGACGATGATCGCCGCGCATCTTGCGACGCGCTGGCAGTTGATCCGGCTCGCAACCAAGATGGCGCACAGCAAGAAGGTCGCCGACATCGCCGCGACGCCGTATGCGATCGCGGTCCCGATGGTGCTCGATCACCTCGACACGAGGCGGGAAGCGCTCTGTCATGCGTTGAAGCATCAGCATATCGTGATCGCCAGAGACATTCTGGCTGACATCTACGAGATCGAACACGCGCTGCGGGTTCGGATCGACCAGCTCGACGGTTGCGACTGGGGCGTGCGGCTGAACGGCTTGATGAAGGCGGTGGCCGCACCGGTAGAGGCGGAGATCAACTCGATAGGCGGGTCGCTGCATCACATCCTCGGGTCCCACAGCTTGCACAGCCACGACACCTTGTCCGGGCGGTTGACCAGCCTGGCCTGGAAGGGGCGCGACGCCATCACCGACAGCGTGGCCTATTGCCGGAAGCTGATGAACCATCATCACGCCTGAGCAAGTCGGACTTCGCTCTCGCGCGGTGGGGTAGACCAACTGAACGTCGTGTCACCGCTTGCTCACCGCGATGCTGCGAAATTTCCTCGGGGCCGCCATCTTTCCGACGCCTGCCGGCATACCCTCAAACGGTGTGCGTGGCGTGGGAGTGGATGACCATGGTGACCGATCTTCTGACCAAGGTGGAGAAGTACGAGGCGAGGGCGTCGCAGTGCGAAGAGCATGCGCGGGAGGCAAGGGACAAGGCCGAGCGGAGCTTCTACGAAGGGCTCGCAGCCTACTATGCCAGCCTCGCCACCGATTTCCGTGCGATCATGGAGAAGCGAAGCGCCGCGTGAGCGGCCGATGCGCGGATGCTAGCGCGTGGTGCCTGCGGCGCGATGCCGGGCGTGCCACTTCGGGCCGGGGCCGCGCATGTAATGCCGCTCGGGGCGATAGGGGTCGCAGACACGCGCGGCGAGGCTCTGGCAGCGCATGATGATCTCGTCGAGACGGCGCATCTCTAATGCGCCTTGCCGAGCACGAAGGCAAACGGCAGCACGAAGATCTCGTCGTCGGCATCGCTGACATGAACGGTCCAGTCGCGCCAGTCCTGCGTATCGCGTTGCATGATCAGCGATCGGACGATGCCGACCGCGCGGTCGCGCGCCTCGGCGAGATCGCTGACGACTTCGCCGGAATGATCGATCCGGACTTCGCGGGAATTGGCGCAGTGAAAATAGAGCTGGGTCATGTTCGCATCTCCTGATGCCGGCGTTCTGCTCTGTTGGTGGCAGTCTGGCCGATTCAGGTTCTGACCGTGCGTGATCCAGCTCACACGGCGCGGCAAAAAACTACGCGTCGATCGCCACAGCCTCGAACCGGCGCTCCGGCCGAGCGATCTGCCCGGCGCTTTCGACGATGCGCATTTCCTCGCTGCCGTCGGCCGCGGTGCGCTCCAGCACGGCGTAGATTGCGGACGCCGCATGGCCGAGCCCATCCTGCGTGGCCTTGCCCTGAACGCGCGCGGCGGCGAACAGCGCGGCAAACAGATCGCCGGTGCCGGACGGGCTGATCAGCGATATCCGCGGCGTGCGCACGCGCCAGCTTGCGGAGCGTTCAACCGCCAGGGTTTCGATCTCGCTGGCCGGCGTATCCGATGTTTCCGCGCTGGTGATGACGACCGTCGTCGGGCCGCGCGCCAGCAGCGCCTTTGCCTGCGCGATCAGCTCGGCCGAGGTCGCGGCGCTGGCGCCAACCAGCGTTTCGAATTCGAAATGGTTGGGCGTGACGATATCGGCGAGCGGGCAGAGCCGGTCGCGCACCAGCGGCGGAATCTCGGCGTGCACGAACAGGCCGCGGTCGCGATCGCCCAGCACGGGATCGCAGGCATAGAGCAAAGCGGGATTGCGCGCCTTGGCGCGCGCGACGAAGTCCGCGACCACGGCAGCGATCTCGGGCGAACCTAAATAGCCCGACAGGATCATGCTGCACGGCTCGAGCGCGCCGCGCTCCTCGATGCCGAGCAGCAGATCCGCCACCAGTTGCGCATCGAGCACGCGGCCGCGCAGGGTCGGATAACCCGGCCGGTTGCTGAGTAGCGTCGTCGGCACCGCCATCACATCGATGCCGTGCATCTGCATCGGAAACACCGCGGCGCTGTTGCCGACATGGCCGTAGGCGACCTGCGACTGAATCGAGATGACGTTCATGCG
>Ga0157378_10003388_pt1 | contig 14171 bp, 7 predicted proteins | sample M65metaG_FD_115309 | JGI IMG/M metagenome (GOLD analysis project Ga0157378, IMG submission 115309) | Miscanthus rhizosphere microbial communities from Kellogg Biological Station, Michigan, USA - M6-5 metaG | ecosystem: Host-associated > Plants > Roots > Rhizosphere > Soil | place: USA: Michigan...
CAGGACATCGAGCCGTTCGCACGCCGACGATCTTTTCAAGGATCTCGACGTCGATTTCTCCCAGGAAGGGAACGACGTCCGCATCCGGGCGCGCTACAACCATCCCACGTCCTGGTTTCATTGGAACAACGATCTCGACGTCCACTTCGTCGTCAACGTTCCCGCGCAGTACAACGTCGACTTGAAGACCTCGGGCGGCGATATCGTCGTCTCCGATCTGAATGGCGAAGTCCACGCCAATACCTCGGGCGGCGACGTTTCGCTCGGACGGATCAACGGCGCTGTCGATGCTCATACCTCCGGCGGCGACGTCTCGATGGCGGAAGGTCACACCACGGCCATGCTCTCCACCTCCGGCGGCGACATCAAGGTCGGCGATGCCACCGGTGCGCTGAGCGTGAAGACATCGGGTGGCTCGATCGACATTCGCCGGGCACAGTCCGATCTGAAAGCGCACACCTCGGGCGGCTCGATCGAGATCGGCGATGCCGGCGGAGCGATCGAGGCGTCGAGCTCCGGCGGCTCGATCCGCGCCCGCCTGTCGCGGCAGCCGCGCGCCGATTCGAAGCTGTCGACCTCCGGCGGCGGCATCACCGTTCATCTCGCGCCGAGCGTGGCGCTCGACATCGACGCGCACACCAGCGGAGGAGACGTTGCCTCCGATGTACCGGTCACGATCCTCGGCAAGCAGAACGATTCGTCGCTGAACGGCAAGTTGAATGGCGGTGGACCGAAGCTCGTGCTCCGCAGCTCCGGCGGCGACATCCGGCTGCAGAAGTAGGCGAGCGTAGCGCCGTCGGCTCGACGGCTGTACCGCCAGCGGCTCGCTGGCGCTTTGTCGATTGCCGCCGAGCCGGCGGCGGTCCAGCCGGCGAGGCCGCCGGCGCTACGCGAGGATCGCTTTCGCGGCCGCGCGTGCGCTGGCAAAGGCGGCGTCCGAAAGGATGCCGCCTTCGTCGACCCAGTCACCGGCTACGTAGAGGCCGTGAATCGGCGTGACCGCGCGCATGCGCTGCGATCGCCCGTCAGGCTCGACCAGCGCGTTCGAAACCGTCATCGCCGGCAGGTAGCGGCGGTGGACGACGAGATCGCGCCAGCCGGGTTGCATCTCATCGACCAGCGCCTCCAGCTCGGCTTCGGTTCCTTCTCCGTACCGCGCGGTGTGCAGAAGAGCGCCCCCTTTCGGCGTCAGCTGCGCCCACCGCGAATGCACCGAGTAGTAGAGCGGCTTGTCGATGCCGAGGGCGAACGTGTTTTGCGGCTGGGGAAGTTTGGACAAAGCGATGTCGAGACAGGCGGCGGTGACCGCGGTCGTCGCAGGCCAGTCGAGATTGGGAACGAGCTCCCGGGCGGTGGTGGGATCGACGGCCATGATGACCGTCTCGGCCGGGATCCGCGTCCCCTTGTCGGGATCGGACATGTCGGGCATGGCCAGGGCCATGGTGTCGTTGCGGACGTCGAGCTCGAGGCCGCCGAGCTCCACGCCGCGGACCGCGCCGCCATCGTGGTCGACGTTCACCACGCGCGAGCTGGTCACGAAGTTGACGCCTGCGGCGACGGCAGCACTGTGCAGCGAGTCGACGATCTTCTGCCATCCTTCATCGACGTAGACCACGCCGCGGATGGCCAGCCGCAGCTGGGCCAGCGCCGCACTGGCGCTCTGGATGTCGGCGCGATCGCTGTAGGTGGCTAGGCGGAAAACCGCCTCCAGAATCTGTCGCACGCCGTCGTCCGATGCATTCGCATCGATCCATTCGCGCACGGTCATCGAGGCGTACGGTTTCGGATCGATGCCGCGTATGCGCCACATCAGGCGGGCCAGCTGCGCCTTCGCTTTCAGTCCGAAGATCGACGTCGTCAGCAGCGACCATGGCGCGCTTGGGAGTTTGTAATGCTTTCCGCCGAGGAGAGCGATCCCGCGCGGCTTGGGAGTGCCGCCGCGGACGGGGATGCCCAGCTCGCGCAGAACGTTCCATCCGAGGCCGTTGCGATAGAAAGCGTGCGGCCCGAGGTTGAAACGGTAACCGTGGCGAAGATGCGTCACCGCGCGGCCGCCGAGGTAACGGCGGCGCTCGAAGATTGTGACGGTGCGTCCGGCGCGCGCCAGGAACACCGCTGCCGAGAGACCAGCCAGGCCGCCGCCGACGATGATGACGTTCTTTGCCACGATGAGTGGAGGATGCTATCGCGAATTCACTTCGGATGAGATTGATGTGTGGCACAATTTCCTTCGGTCCAACTCCCCCCAGGATGAAAAGGCTTACGCCGCGCTGTTCTCGTGCCCGCTGGGGCACGTGCAAGCTCGTGCACTTTCGAATCGGAGAACGATCTGCGCAAATTGGTAGTGTGGTGGCTGTTGCTCATCCCGGTCGCGGGATTCGCCGCGTCGGGCGACGAGTTTTATCAGCGCCTTTACCAGCGCGGGATGGCGCACTTTGCATCGGGCGACTACGCGGCGGCCTTCACGGAGCTGCGCAATGCCGCCTTCGGATTCGTCGAGCAGGTCGACAAGTTCGAGACGGCGCAGAGCTACGCCATCATCGCCGCCCACCGCCTCGGGCGCGACAACGATGCCCGCGAGTCGCTGATGCGCATCGTCGCCGCGGAAAAGGTCCAGCCGCACTTTCGCTCGGTCACGCTTCCCGCCGACGTGCGGACGGAAGTCGAATCCGTCGCCTCCGCGCTGTTGACGAACCAGGAGTGCACGCTCCTCGGCCTGTCGACGTGCACGCAATCCGTGGTCGTACCGACGCCGACGAAACGGCCGAATGTCGCCGTGACCGCGCCGCGCGAAAAACAATCAACCGAAACAGCGCCGGCGGATACCGATCCGAAAAAAGCGCCGCCACCGGCGACTCCGGTGCCACAGCCGCCGGCCCCGGCTCCGCGGCAGGTTGATCCGGCGCCTCAGCCGCCCGCGCCCGTTCCACAACCAATCGTGCCGCCGAAAGTGGAGAAGCCTCTTCCACAACCGCAGCCGCCTGCGCCTGTTCCAGCATCATCGCCGGCGGTGAAGAACGCTGACGCCGGTCTCGCCGAGGCCCAACGAGCGATCGACAGCGGCGACATTGGAAAGGCGCGATCGATCTACAACGCGCTGGCCGACGGTCCCGATCTCTCGCACGCCACGGCGCTCCGACTCGGCGAGGGTTTGTATCGCGTGCAGGACTTCCGCGGCGCGGCGAAGGCGTTCCAGCGCGCCGGCCCGATCGGCAAGGGCGAGGAGCAGTACCACTACTACTTTGCCGTGTCGCTTTATGAAACGGGCCGCTACGCGGATGCGAAGCGCGAGCTGGCCGCCTCGCTCCCTTACATCACCACGACCGCGGACGTAACGCGGTATCGCGCGAAAATTGAAGGTGCGATTGAGTAAGCTCCGCAATCTCTTGTCTATCCGACACATCCCTTTGGTAGAATCACCAAAATCCACTTGATCGAGTCGCCAGAAATCCGCGAGCGTCTTCGAAAGGCTGCCATGAAAAAACTTGCCGTTGCCATCGCCCTCATGCTGTTCGCGATCGTCGCAAATGCCGCCGATCGGGCGACGACGCCCGAGATCACACCGCCCGCCAACGGCGAAGAGTTTCTCCGTCTGAGCAGCACCGAGAAGCTGTTCTGGTCGATCGGTTACTCGCAGGGCTACCTCGATGCCCTGAACAAGATCGACGTCGCCGCTGGACCGAATTCGGCCTGCGCCAGCCTCTCCGCGCGCACCGAGCGCCAGAGCTCGACCGCGGGCAAAATGTCCGGCTTCGAGCTGGTCTCCGGCCTCGAGAAGTTCTACTCCGATCCGGCCAACACCGTGATCCCGGTCGGAAGCGCCATCCGCATCTACATGCTGCAGGCGGCCGGCAAGGACCAGGCGACCATCCAGGAATTGATCGAAACCGCGCGCGCACTCGGTGCCGAAAGCTCGCGCCGTCCCATGGCGAGCAAGTAACACTTCACGACAACTCACCGGAGGGGTAGTGGATTCGCTGCTGGCGATGGCCGTTTTTCTCGCGGTCTCCACTGCGGTCCCGAAACCTCTTCCTCACCGATTGCCGGCCATCGTGCCGGCAATCGTGCTTACGGCGCTTCGCGACACGAACGCGCATAACGACTTCAACCGTTTCGAGAGCGCTCTCGCCGTCGCCAAATCGCTCGCGGAAGCGATGCCCCTCGGACCGCAGCGCAACGAGCTCCGGCGCGCCATCCTGATCTACGAAGACGTCGACGCCGTCTGGAGCTTTGCCGTCCGCGACCGGTACGGCGCCTACTTCAACGACGACTCGCTCCCTGGCATGCACGACCGCCTCAACGCTGACTACCCCGGCTACGACGACTACATCGCCGAGTATCGCGTGGCCGACCGCAAGGGAAACGTGCTCTATCCGACGATGGAAACGCGAGCATTTCTGCTGAAGCAGCTTGAGCGCTGATCTCAAATCACTGTCATCCTGAGCCGCCGGAGCCGGGTAGCGCGAAGCGCGGACCGGCGGAGGACGGTCGAAGGACCCCCGGCCTGATAACCCGGACAGGGAGGGGGCTACTCACTTCCGCCACCCAACCGTGGTTATCAGCAGGGGGTCCTTCGACCGTCCTGCGCTGCTCCGCGCTTCGCGCTACGCAGCTCCGGCGGCTCAGGATGACAGGCGAGTTTGGGTCGCCGCTTCCCGCACGTCGAGCGCGTGGATGGCGTGGATGAGCCGCTTGCCGGATGACACGCCCTTGGCCACGACGGCGTGAAACCCGCGCAGCTGTTCGCGATCGTCGGTGGTCAGCTCTTTGGCGGTGAAGGCCAGGATCGGGATGCCGGAGGTGACGTCGCTCTGTTTCAGCTGCGCGGCCACTTCGAAGCCGCTCATGCCGGGCATGGCCAGATCGAGAATGATGACGTCGGGCGTGCTCGCCTCCGCGCGCTGCAAGCCCTCCGAACCCGAAAACGCCTTCTCGATCTGGTAGCCCTGCTTCGTCAGCTCCGCTTCCAGCATGTCGTGCACGCTGACGTCGTCGTCGATGAGCAGCAGGCGCGGACGTTTCGGCGCGGCGGTGCGCACGGTGATCTCGCGCAGGCGGCGCATCAGCCGCGTCCAGTCCACCGGCTTCACGAAATAGTCGTCGGCGCCGAAGGCGAGACCGAGCTCGCGATTGTCGATCATCGACACGATGATCACAGGCAGGTTCGCCGTCGATGCATCTGCTTTCAAGGCCCGCAGTACGTCCCATCCCTGCGCGCCCGGCAGCACGATGTCGAGCGTGATGGCAACGGGACGGATGCTGCGCGCCAAGCGAAGAGCTTCGTCGGCGGTGCGCGCGCGGATCGGCACGTACGCGGCCGCCTGCAGGTACGAGGCGAGCGTGGAGTAGGCCAGGTCCTCATCCTCGACCACGAGCACGCGCTCGCCGGGCGGAATCACCGTGCCGTCCACATTGATGATCGGACTGGGGATGGTCGTGCCGGCGAAATGCACCGGCAGGGTGAAGGTGAACGTGCTCCCCTTGCCGACTTCACTGGCGACGGTGAGCGTGCCGTTCTGCAGCTCGACGAATTTCCGCACCAGCGAGAGCCCCAATCCCGTCCCGCCGTATTGCCGGTTCAGCGTGCCGTCGACCTGGCGGAACTCTTCGAAAATCAGTCCCAGATTTTCCTGGGCGATGCCGATGCCGCGATCGATGACGTCGATGCTGACCGACTCCGGCCGCTCGTCGGTCGCCGCCAGGCGGTGCGCGTGAATGGTGACGATCGAATCGCTCGGCGAAAACTTCACCGCATTCGACAGCAGGTTGTAGAGGATCTGCTTGAACTTGGCCTGATCGGTCTCGATGGCGGTCACACCCGGCGCGACGTCGACGGCAAAGGTGATGGCCTTGCGCGTGGACATGCCCCGCATCACCTGGCAGACGCTCTCGATGGCGCTCTTGACCGGGAAGGTCTCGGGCAGAAGCTCCATCTTGCCCGCTTCGACTTTCGAGAGATCGAGGATGTCGTTGATGATCTCCAGCAGGTGCTTGCCCGAGCTGAGGATCGAGCGGATGAAGGTGATGGACTTGGCGTCGACCTGCGTTTCCAGACGCTCGATCAGGATCTCGGAGAAGCCGATGATGGCGTTCATCGGCGTTCGCAACTCGTGGCTCATGTTGGCCAGGAAGCGGCTCTTGGCCTGGTTGGCTTCTTCCGCCTCGCGGTTCTTGACCTGCAGCTCGCGGAGGATTCGGGCCTTGGAGATGGCCGAGATGGCGTGCTCGCGCACGCGAGCCAGCTTGCGCAGATCGCTGCGGCTGAAGGCGCCGGGATCGGTGAAATTGTCGAAGATGAGAAAGCCCTCGATGCGGCCGCCGAGGGAAACCTCCATCGCCAGCATCGACTTCGGAACACGGAAGTGTTTGACCTGCTCGTTTCCGGCGAGCTCGTGAAAGACATCGCCGCGGATGAGATAGACGCCCTCTTCGAGCAGCTCGGCGCGTTCCGAATAGCGCCGCGTCGCCTCGTCGGGAGTCAGATGCACGTCGGCGAATGACTCGGCGTCATATCCGAGCTCGGCCACGACGTCGGTGCGATGCCGCTCGTGGTCGAACTGCAGGAAGGCCGCCGCGTCCGCCTGCGGGAAAAGCTTCATGCCCTGATCGAGCAGGCTGCGGAACACGTTGTCCAGCACCAGCTCGCGGTTGATGACCTCAACCATCTTGTCGAGCGCTTCCAGCTCGTGCGTGCGCGCGGAGACGATCGCTTCGAGCTCGCGGTTGCGGCGGCTCAAACGCAGCACGCGCAGACGATTGGCCAGGCTGGCCATGGCGACGATGAGGGCGATGTAGGCGATCAGCGCCCACCACCGCAGCCACCACGGCGGCAGCACCGAGAACTTGTAGAGCTGCGGCAGCGACCAGACGCCGTCGCTGTTCCGGGCCATGACCGCGAATTGATAGGTCTTCGGAAAAACGTAGGCCGGCAGGTTGGTGTAGCGGATCTTGGCGTCGGGCCGCGCCGCCGACCAGTTGCTGTCGTAGCCGAAAAGTTGCGTGCGATAGACCACGCGCGACTCGTCGCTGAACGTCAGCGCCGCGTAGGCGATCGAGATCTCGTTGTTGCCGCGGCGGTCTTCGTGGAAGGCGATGTCGCGGAAACGGACGATGGGCGGCTCGGCGTTCGGTTCGCGCAACGCCGGATTGAAGATCGAGAGGCCGCTCGGCGTGGCGAAGTAAATGCGGCCATCGTCGCCGGCGGACAGCGGATCGTACGCCCACGCTTCGTCGTCGATGAGGCCGTCGGCCTTCGAGACGCGCGCCCGGATGTGGAAGTCGCGCAGATCGATTTCGGCCAGCCCCGCGTTCTGGCTGACCCAGACCGAATCGCCCCGAGGCGACAGCATCAGTCCCGCCACCATGCTGCCGCCGAGGGCTGAATCAGGAATCGTGGCCGCGATGCGCAGCGGCTTCGTTTCCAGGATGGCCAGACCGTTGGCCGTTCCGCTCCACAACTTGCCGCCGGCCCAAAGAAGCGTGCGGACCGAATCGGTGCGCGCGCCGGTGGCATGCGACCACGCCGGCGCGAAGAACTTCTCCGGGAGCGTAGCCGCCGGATCGAACGGCGCCACGCTGCGAAGCAGACCGCTGTCCAGCGTTCCCGCCCAGACGTAGCCGTCGTCATCGACCGCAATCGCGCTCGCTCCCGCCGGCGGAAGCCCGGCGCGTGTGTCGAAGGTGAACCACTTCCCAGCGGCCAGGCAGTTGAGTCCGTGAATGCCCGTCAGCCAGATCGTTTCCGTCCCTCGTATCGTGAACGGCTGCACGTAGTAGGTGGTATCGACCGGATACGCGGTGTTGACGGCAGGTACGCCGGCGATGGTGATGTTCCGTCGCGTCGAAGTCGCCATCATCGGCGGCGCATCGGCAGTCGTCGAAAAACAATGAACGCCGCCCACCGTGCCGACCCAGATTCTCCCCTCGGCGTCGCGAGCGAGCGAATAGACGGAGTTGCTGAGCAACCCGTCGCTCACGTGCAGCACCGTCCGGCTGCGGTCGGGCGCGAAGATGGCCAGCCCGCCGCCGGTGCCGACAAACATCAGATTCGCCCACGGCCCGCGCGCGCCTGCGTCACGCGCCAGCACGCAGAACGCGCTCGGATCGGGAAGCGCGGGCTGCTCGCCGGCGTGAGACCGGCCGGTCAGCGCTTCGAACGCGCGATAGTCCTTGCGCAAACGCGAAACGCCGCCGTTCTGCGCGAACCAGATGTTCCCTTCGCGATCCTCGAAAAGCCCCCACAGCGTGTCGCCGAGGAGAGCGCTGCGGCGGTTCACGATCAGACGGTCGGCGAAGTTCCGGCCGTCGATCCGCACCGCGCCCGAGCCTAGGCTGGCGATCCAGATCTCGCCGTGCGACGTTTCCAGGATCGAGACGATCCGCTCGCTGAGATCGTGATTGACGACGTCGTAGTGCTCGCCCTGTCCGTGCCAGATCACGCCATTCGTGCAGCCGCCCCACAACGCGCCATCGCGCGCCTCCGTCAGCGCGCCGGTGATGCATGACGGCAATCCTCGCAGCGGTCCGCGAAACTCGCCCTCGCGATCGAACTGCATCACCTCGCCGGAGTTGAGCGCGACGAGCACCACGCCATCGCGGCGCATCAGCATCCCCGAAACGCCCGCGGTCATGGGAACGGAATCGATCGTGCCGCTCTCCAGCTCGTCGCCGCGAAAGCGATAGCGGACCAGACGATCCTGCACGCCGGCCCACACCCAGCCGTCGATGCCGGTGACGAGACAATTGCGCCGGACGCGCATCGGCAGAAGCCGTTCGTTGCCGACCGCGCTGACGAACTTGACGCGCCTGCCCGGCTCGTAGGCATCGAGCGGTTTCTCGGAAACGACCAGTCCCGATTCGGAGCCGATCCAGAGATGGTGCGTGCCGTCTTCGGCGACTTCGCGAATGGTCAGATCGCGAAGGCCGTCGGCCGTTCCGTACTCCTCCATGGCGTGGCCGTCGTATCGCGTAAGCCCGGATGAGTAGAACGCGAACCAGATGTAGCCGAGATGATCCTGCGTGACTTTCTGCACGCTGGCCGAGGAGAGCGGATTGACCTGATCGCCCGGAGTGAAATGCCGGAACGGAAGTTCCTGCGCGGTCAGTGGAAGTGCGACGAGAAGAACGAGAGAACAGCGGCGCATCCACCGAGGCATCGGCGCAGTTTACCGTCCCGTAACCCCACCGGCGCTTCTACGTACAATCCGGGCGTGGCCGAACTGCACGATTGGGTCAAGCTGGGCAAAGACACGTTCTCGTCGCTCAAGACGAAAGACGTGACGAACCTCTACGCGCTCGAGTGGCCCGAGACGCGGAAGATGCTGATCGCCGACTACCAGTCGAAGATCGACAGCGACCCGCGCCGCCTGCGCCGGTTCGTCCGCACGCGCAGCGCCATGCTCCTCGGACTGGCCAAGCGCCTGGCCCCGCATCGCCGCGTGTTCTTCCTCGTCGGATTCGTCTGGTTCTTCGTCTCTCTGCTGAACGCCATGAGCTATCGCCGCGAGTTCAGCCCGTGGCCGTTTGTCGAAATGACCGGCTCGTTCATGATCCTCGTCGTCCTGCTGGCAATGGAGCTGATCGACAAGATCAAGTTCCGCGACGAGCTGGAGCTCGCCCGCGACCTGCAGGCCGACCTGATCCCGAAGTCGCCGCCGCAGACGGATCAATATGAAATCGCGGCTTACAACCGGATCGCCAACACGGTCGGCGGCGACATCTACGATTTCGTTCCGTTGCCCGACGGGCGCTTGGCCGTCCTCTTCGGCGACGCGTCCGGCCACGGGATGGCCGCCGGTCTGGTGATGGCCGTCGCACACGCGGCCTGGCGCACGCAGCTCGACGTCGATCCGTCGCCATTCGCGATCATCAGCTCTCTCAATCGCATCCTCTGCCGGACGGGCGGGCCGCGGTCGTTCTTCTCCTGCTGCTATTTCCTCTTCGATCGCGACGGAACGTTCATCGCCACGATCGCCGGACACCCTCAGATCGTGAAGATTGCCTCGGGCAAGATCGTCGATCGCATCGGCACCGGCTCCTATCCCCTCGGCGTGAAGCCGGGGATGAAGTGGGAGGAGCTGCCCGGCCGACTCGCCCCCGGCGAGCGCCTCCTCTTCCACTCCGACGGTCTGACCGAGGCACGCAACGCCAACCAGAAAGAATTCGGCGATTCCTACGTCGACGCCATCGTCGGCTGGAACCCCTCGGCCTCGGTATCCGCGTTGGTTGAGACACTCGTCGGCGAATGGAGCCTCTTCACGGGTGGAAGTGCGCCTGAGGATGATGTGTCGATCGCAGTGATCGGGCGGCGGTAAAAAACGTAGGTCGGACTCTCCAGTCCGACCTCTCGTGAATACTCCTCGTCGCTAAAATCGACAACCGCGGTCAGCCGGTCGGACTGAGAGTCCGACCTACGTTTTTCTCAGCGAGCCGCAACCGCGGCGACATTCGATTCGGCCACAGCCTCCGGCTCATAACCTAACGCCGGCGCGAGCCAACGCTCGACGACCGCCAGAGGCATGTCCTTGCGCCGGTGATAGTCGACGACCTGATCTCGTCCGATGCGGCCGACGGCGAAGTACTTCGATTGCGGATGCGCGAAGTACAGGCCGCTGACCGATGCCGCGGGGGTCATGGCGAAATTCTCGGTCAGCTCGATGCCGGCGCGATTGGCGTCGAGAAGCGCGAAGAGTGTCGATTTCTCGCTGTGATCGGGTGATGCGGGATAGCCCGCCGCGGGACGGATGCCGCGGTATTTCTCGGCGATCAGCTCGTCGCTCGAAAGGTTCTCATTCGGCGCATACCAACCGGCGCGTGCCTCTTTGTGCAGGAGCTCCGCGAGCGCCTCGGCCAGGCGGTCGGCGAGCGCTTTGGTCATGATGGCGTTGTAGTCGTCGTGGTCTTTTTCGAAGCGGGCTACGACCTCGGACACGCCGATTCCGGCGGTGACGGCGAAGCCGCCGATGTAGTCGATGACATTGCTGGCCTTCGGGGCGACGAAATCGGCGAGAGCGAGGTTCTGGCCGGTGTTGGTCTCCTGCTGCTGGCGCAGCGTGTGGAAGGTGGCGATGACATCGCCGCGCGATTCGTCGGCGTAGAGCTCGACGTCGTCTCCAACCGAGTTGGCGGGCCAGAAACCGTAGACCGCGCGGGCCTGGATCAGGCGGTTGTCGATGATCTCGCGAAGCAGTTTGCGGCCGTCGTCATAGAGCTCTTTGGCGCGCGGCTCGTCGAGGATCTGCGGGAAACGGCCGCGCAGCTCCCACGCCTGGAAGAACGGATTCCAGTCGATGAACGGCTCGATCCGTTCGAGCGGAACGTCGTCGAGCACGCGCACGCCGAGAAACGGCGGGCGATCGGGAGAAAAGGTCAGCGACGGCCTGCGGCTTCGGGCGGTCTCGATCGGAAGGATCCGGACCTCACTTTGGCGCTTAGCCTGCGCTTCGCGGAGATGCTCGTACTCGTCCTGCCGCTCGCGCATGAATTCGTCTTTGCGATCGGACAGCAGCGTGCTGACGACGCCGACGGCGCGCGAGGCGTCGAGCACGTGAACCGTTGCGTGCGAGTAGCGCGGCGCGATCTTGACGGCGGTGTGCAGTTTCGACGTGGTCGCGCCGCCGATCAGCATCGGCGTCGAGAAACCGCGCCGCTCCATCTCGCGGGCAACGTGAACCATCTCGTCGAGCGACGGCGTGATCAGGCCGGAGAGGCCGATGATGTCGACCTTCTCGGCGATGGCGGTATCGAGGATCTTGTCGGCGGCAACCATCACGCCGAGGTCGATGACCTCGTAGTTGTTGCAGCCGAGAACCACGCCGACGATGTTCTTGCCGATGTCGTGGACGTCGCCTTTCACCGTGGCCATCAGCACCTTGCCGCGCTGCGAGAGATCGCCGGCCTTGGCCTTCTCCGCCTCCATGAACGGCAGCAGGTAGGCCACGGCCTTCTTCATCACGCGCGCGCTCTTCACCACCTGCGGGAGAAACATCTTGCCGGCGCCGAAGAGATTGCCGACGACGTTCATCCCGTCCATCAGCGGCCCCTCGATGATCGAGAGCGCGCTCGGATACTTCTGTCGCGCTTCTTCGACGTCGTCGTCGAGATGCTCGATGATCCCTTTGACCAGCGAGTGCGAGAGACGCTCCTCGACCGTGCCGCTGCGCCACGCTTCCTCTTCCTTCGCCGTGGCCGCCCCCGAGCCTTTGATCTGATCGGCGTACGTGAGCAGGCGCTCGGTGGCGTCAGGGCGCCGGTTGAGCAGGACGTCTTCGACGAGGTCGAGCAGCTCGCGCGGAATCTCTTCATAGATCGCCAGCTGGCCGGCGTTGACGATTCCCATCGTCAGCCCGCCCTTGATGGCGTGGTAGAGAAACGCGGCGTGCATCGCTTCGCGCACGGTCTTGTTGCCGCGGAAAGAGAACGAGACGTTGCTGATGCCGCCGGAGAAGCCGACCAGCGGAAAGCGTTGATGGAGCAACCGCACGGCCTCGATGAAGGCCACGCCGTAGTTGTTGTGCTCCTCGATGCCGGTGGCGACCGTGAGGACGTTGGGATCGAAGATGACGTCGGTGGGATCGAAGCCGGCTTCGTCGACCAGGATGCGGTAAGCGCGCGAACAGATCTCGACCTTGCGCTCGATCGAGTCGGCCTGCCCCTTCTCGTCGAAGGCCATCACGATCACGGCGGCGCCGTAGCGCTTGATGAGCCGGGCCTGCTCGCGGAACTTGTCTTCTCCTTCTTTGAGCGAGATGGAGTTGACGACCGACTTGCCCTGCGTGCACTTGAGGCCCGCTTCGAGCACGGTCCATTTCGAGGAGTCGATCATCATCGGAACGCGGGCGATGTCAGGCTCCGAGGCGATGAGGTGGAGAAAGTGAGCCATGACTTTCTCCGACTCGAGCATCCCCTCGTCCATGTTGACGTCGAGGATGTTCGCGCCGCCGTCGATCTGCTGTTTGGCGATGGCCAGCGCCGGCTCCAGCTCATTGCTCTTTACTAACTGCGCGAACTTCGGCGAGCCGGTGACGTTGGTGCGCTCGCCGACCATGATGAAGTTCGATTCCGGCGTGACCGTGAGCGCTTCCAGGCCGCTGAGGCGCAGATGTTTTTCGATCACCGGCGGAACGCGCGGGGGAAAGTCTTTCACCGTCTGGGCGATGGCGCGGACGTAGTCGGGCGTGGTGCCGCAACAGCCGCCGACGAGGTTGATCCAGTTGTTGCCGGCGTACTCGTGGAGCAGCTCGGCCATCTCCGCCGGTGTCTGGTCGTACTCGCCGAGCGCGTTGGGCAGTCCGGCGTTCGGGTAGCAGCTGATGTAGACCGGGGCGATGGCAGCCAGCTCCTCGATGTGCGGCCGCATCTCTTTCGCGCCGAGCGCGCAGTTGATGCCGACGGCGAGCAGCGGCGCATGCGAGATCGAGTTCCAGCACGCTTCGACGGTCTGGCCGGAAAGCGTGCGCCCCGAGGCGTCGGTGATGGTGATCGAGGCGATGACCGGCAGGCGGATGCCGGTGTCGGCGAAGTATTTCTCGATGGCGAAGAGCGCAGCCTTGAGGTTGAGCGTGTCGAACGTCGTCTCCGGCATCAGGATGTCGGAGCCGCCATCGACGAGGCCGCGTGTCTGCTCGTAATACGCGTCGACCAGCTCGTCGAAGGTCACTCCGCGAAAGGCCGGATTGTTGACGTCGGGCGAGAGCGAGGCGGTGCGATTGGTCGGCCCGAGGGAGCCGGCCACGAAGCGGGGGCGATCCGGCGTCGAGACCGCATCGACCGCTTTACGCGCCAGGCGGGCCGCAGCGAGGTTGATGTCGTAGGCGTACTCGATCAAATCATAATCAGCCAGCGAGATCGCTTGGGCGTTGAAGGTGTTGGTCTCGATGATGTCAGCGCCGGCCTCGAGGTATTGCCGATGGATCTCCTCGATCACCTCGGGTTTGGTCAGGCAGAGTATGTCGTTGGCGCCTTTGAGATCGCGCGGGTGGCTGGCGAACTGCGCGCCGCGAAAGGCGGCTTCATCGAGCCGGTAGCGCTGAATCATCGTCCCCATCGCACCGTCGAGGATGAGGATGCGGCGATCGAGCAGCTGTCTGAGCTCTTCGGTACGGTCCGGTTGCGCCATTCGAATCTCCTGAAAAGAAAAAGCCCCGCTTGAAATTGCGGGGCTTCAGTCGGAG
>Ga0157378_10003390_pt1 | contig 14168 bp, 11 predicted proteins | sample M65metaG_FD_115309 | JGI IMG/M metagenome (GOLD analysis project Ga0157378, IMG submission 115309) | Miscanthus rhizosphere microbial communities from Kellogg Biological Station, Michigan, USA - M6-5 metaG | ecosystem: Host-associated > Plants > Roots > Rhizosphere > Soil | place: USA: Michigan...
ACCTACGGCGTCAACAACCGGTTCTACGCCAAGCGCTCGACCGGAGCGGGCCTTCGCAGCCAGCCGATCGAGATTCTCGATGTGTCGATCACGCAGTCGCATTACACGGATCCGCTGGCGGCCCACTACGACGTGCAGTATCAGAGCGCATCGACGACCACGACCCCGAGCAACTTCTCGCCGATCTCCATCGTCGCGCGGGCGATGCCGTCGAGCGCGCTCAACGCGCAGGCGAGCATCGACGTGGACAGCCGGTATCTCTCGATGCGTCAGCTGTCGGCCGGCGGCACGTATTCGTGGACCGGCCGTCTGCAGACCAATGTCAGCTGGAGCAAGCAGGGGTTCATTCCGCAGCTGTCCGGCTACAACGTCCTGACGAGCCTCGTGAACACCGTGAACGGCGGCACGAACGTCCACACCCGCGACAACCACTACGGGGGCAACTACAACTTCACCTACGACCTGACGAACGGCACGATGCTGCAGCAGAGCGTCTCGGGCTTCTACAACTCGCAGTGCTGCGGCATCGCGTTTCAGTACCAGGCCTTCAACTACGGCGGCATCACGCAAGGTCTGCCGGTGTCGGCGGATCACCGCTTCTTCATGTCGTTCACGCTTGCGGGCCTCGGCAACTTCTCGCCGTTCAACGGCGCCATGAGCGGGATGACGCGGTGAGCATCCTCGTCACGGGCGCGGCGGGGTTTGCCGGCAGCCATGTGCTGGATCTCCTGGGAAGCGGCGGCGCTGAGATCGTCGCGTGGCATCGGCCGGGGCGGCCGGTGCCGCCGGCGCCCTCCGGCGTGACGTGGCGGGCCGTCGATCTCGTCGACGCCGGCGCCGTCGGCCGCGCCATCGCGGAGATCAAGCCGAGAACCGTCTATCACTGCGCGGGCGCCGCGCACGTCGGCCGGTCGTGGGAGAACACGACCTCGACGTTCGAGATCAACGTCCGCGGCACGCACAACCTGCTCGACAGCCTGCGCCGCGCGAAGCTGCGGACCAGAGTCCTGATTCCCAGCTCCGCGATGGTCTATCGCAGTTCGAACGAGGTGATGACCGAAGACGACCCGCTCGTGCCGCACAGCCCGTACGCGTTGAGCAAGCTGGCGCAGGAAATGACGGGGCTGCGCGCGCGCGCCGACGGCCTGCACGTGTCGATCGCGCGCTCGTTCAACCACGTCGGCCCGCGGCAGGATCCGTTTTTCGCCGCGTCCGGATTCGCCCGCCGCATCGCCGACATCGAGGCCGGCAGGTGGGAGCCGGAAATCGCCGTCGGCAACCTCGACGCCCGCCGCGACATCCATGACGTGCGCGACACGGTGCGCGCGTACCGCCTGATCCTCGAACAGGGCGTCGACGGCCGCGCATACAACGTCTGCTCGGGCCGCGCGATTTCCATCCGTGCGCTGCTCGACAAGATGCTCGCCCAGGCACGCGTGCCCATCCGCATCCGCGTCGATCCCGGCCGTTACCGCCCCAACGACGTGCCGCTGCTGCTCGGCGACCCGACTCGTCTCACCACTGAACTCGGCTGGCTGCCGGAGATTGATCTGGATCAGACGCTGAACGATCTCCTCGCCTACTGGCGGTCGAAACCCGCAGCCTGAGCGCGTTCAAGGCTTGACAGCGCCGTCGGCGGCGCGCATGATCGCTGGCGAAGATACGGCGAATGTCGTCAGAAACGCTCTTCCTTCTCGGCACCAGGAAGCCGACGACCCGAGACATCGCCAACGCGATCAAAGCCTCCGGCGTCGCTGCCGGACTCGCCGGCGCGGATCACCGGGCGGACGAGGCGTCCTATCAGGAAGTGACCTGCCGCTCGGCGCTGAACCGCGTCGAGGGCATGCCGTTCAGCTGGACGCTCAATCCCTACCGCGGCTGCACGCACGGCTGCCACTACTGCTTTGCCCGCCGCTACCACTCGCAGTTCGAGATGAACGCCGGCGACGACTTCGCGACGAAGATTCTGGTGAAGACGAACCTCGTCGACGTGCTCGCGCGCGAGCTCGATCGTCCCGCCTGGAAACGCGAACGTGTCGCGTTCGGCACCGCGACCGATCCCTATCAGCCGATTGAAGGTCATTACAAGCTGTCGAGACGATCGCTCGAGGTCCTGACGCGCGCGCGGACGCCCGTGGGACTCATCACGAAGGGGCCGATGGTCGTCCGCGACAAAGACGTGCTCGCGGACCTGACGAAGGCCGCCGGCTGCTCGATCTACGTCAGCGTGCCGTCAGTGGACGAGGAGGCGTGGCGGACGCTCGAACCCGGCGTCGCGCATCCGTTGCAACGGCTGCGGGCGGTGCGCGAGCTCGTGGACGCCGGCATCCACGCCGGCGTCCTCATGGCGCCCATCGTCCCCGGTTTCACCTCGTCGCGCAGCAAGGTCGAGGCGACGATCAAAGCCATCGCGGACCACGGAGCGAAATTCGTCGGCGCCGCGGTGATGCGGCTCGAGGACGGCACGCGCGATCACTTCTTCAGGTTTCTCGAAGCGAGTTTTCCGTCGATGCTGCCGGGGATGACGCGGCTCTACGGACGCAAGGAAGCGCCGAAGGCGTACCGCGACGAAGTGCACGCGATGGTGGGCGTGCTGCAGGACCGCTACGGGCTGAACAGGCGCTGCGAAATGGACGACTCGGGCGCGAAGCCGGCGGAAGAGCCGGCTACGCAGCCCCGGCAAAGTGCGTTCGCGTGGTGACGCCCTCGTTCTGCACGGCCAGCTTGCCGTCGAGGACGACCACGTCGAAGTTCGAGCATTCCTTCCAGCGTTCGCTGATGGGCAGCTTGATCTGCTCGTCGATCACGCGTTTCAGGAACCGCGCGCCGTAGGCCAGGCTGTACCCCGTCGCCACCAGCTGCTCGAGCGCGGCGTCGCTCACCGTCATCCGCTTGCCGGCGCGCTGCAGCGTCGATTCGAGCTCCGCCAGGTAGTGCTTCGCGATCTCGCGGACCTCGTCGTGCGCCAGCGGGCTGAAGAGCACCGTCTCGTCGATGCGGTTGCGAAGCTCCGGCGGGAAGCGCCGTTCGAGCTCGCGCATGACCTCGCCCTTCACGTGGTCGATGCTGACTTCCTTCTGCAGGAACCCGAGCGGATTCGTCAGCTTCCGGAAGCACTCGGAGCCGAGGTTCGACGTCATGATGACGACCGCGTCGCTCAGGTACACGCGCTTGCCGCGGCCGTCGGTCAGCCATCCTTCGTCGAACGCCTGCAGAAACAGATTGAGCAGGTGCGGGCTCGCCTTCTCGACCTCGTCGAGCAGGACGACGCTGTACGGGTTGTCGCGCAGCTGGTTCGTCAGGATGCCGCCGCGCTCGCTGCCGACGATGCCGCGGGGCATGCCGATCAGCTTGTCCACGCCCATCGATCCGTCCTGGTACTCGGACATGTCGACGCGGATCATCTTCTTCTCGTCGCCGAACAGGAATTCGGCGACGGCCTTCGCGAGCTCGGTCTTGCCCACGCCGGTCGGGCCGAGGAACAGCAGCACGCCGTCCGGCCGATCGAATCCGTCCTTCAGCGGGCCTTTGTTGAGCACGAGCCGCCGCGCCACGGCGCGCACCGCCTCGAGCTGGCCGACGACGCGCTCCTGCAGGGTGGACTCGAGGTCGCGGAAGCGATCGGTGACGTCGCGGAAGACCATGTCCTCGGGAATCTGCGCGGCATTCGAGATCACCGACACGATGTCGCTGCTGCCCACTTCCCAGCGCCGGTCGATCTCCGCGCGCACCGCGGCGGTGTCCAGCCAGCCGATCGCCTTGTCCGGCAGGTGGAGGTGCCGCATGTATCTGGGCGACATCTCGAGCGCAGTTTCGATCGCATCATTGGCAATGCGCACCGAGTAGTTGCGCTCGAGACGTGGCCGCAGATTGTAGAGGATGCGCCGCGCCTCTTCGATCGAGGGCTCGCAGACGCGCACGCAGCGGAACCGCCGCGCCAGCGCCTCATCCTCCTGAATGTATTCCTTGTACTCCGACAGCGTCGTCGCCGCGATCATCCGGATTTCGCCGCGCGCGAGCACCGACTTGAAGACGTTGGCCGCGTCGGCGGGCGCGCCGAGCGCCGAGCCCGCGCCGACCATCGTGTGCGCTTCGTCGACGAACAGAATCAGGTTCGGATGTTCCTTCAGCTCGCGGATGACGTTCTGCATCCGGTCTTCGAACATGCCGCGCAGCATCGTGCCGGCGACCATCGAATTCATCTGCAGGTTCACGACCTGGCAGTCGCGAAGCCGGACCGGCACGGTCTCGGGCTCGAACTCGATGCGGCGCGCGAGGCCTTCGGCGATCGCGGTCTTGCCGACGCCCGGCTCGCCGACGAGCATCACCGAGTTGGCGCGCTCGCGGTGACAGAGGATCTCGAGCACCTGCTGGATTTCCTTGTCGCGGCCGAACACCGGCGGGACCTTGTCCTGGCGTGCCAGCAGGTTGAGGTTGGTGGCGAAATGCTTGAGAAACGAGGGCAGCTCGAAGCGTTTCTTCAGCCGCTCGTCGCGCAGCTCGTTGTCGCGCACGTGCGTGTTGAGCTTCGTCGTCACCTGCTCGGGTTCGATGCCGTGGCGGCGAAGGATCGCGACGGGCACTCCCTGCGTTTCCTCGAGGACCGCGGAGAGGAGATCGACGCCTTCAATCGAGTGGCGTCCGGCGCGGGTGGCCTGATGCAGCGCGAGTTTGACGGCCAGCTTGGCGGTCGGCGACACCCGAAGCTCGCGCCCGTTATATGTCGGCAGACGGCGGATGTCTTCGCCGATCGCTTCGAGGATTTCGTGGGGATTAAGGTCGAGCTCGCGCATCACCGACGCGAAGAGGTCCCATTCCACCTGCACGAACGCGAGGAACAGATGTTCCGTGGACAGCACTGCATGACCGCAGCGCTCGGCTTCCTCAGCCGCCCGCTCGATGATGCGTCGGGCCGTATCTGAGATCTTCGTCGGTGAGATATCCAGATCTTCTACCTGCACGTCGCCGCCTCCGTCGCTGAAGTGAGTCAGCAAGAGGTACGCCAATGGCCGGGCGAGTAAAACCCGTATCAACGAGGGGGGATGTCACCAGGGGGGCCCTACGGGATTTCTCGATCGAGGCGCGGGCCGCCGGACGTTGGCGCTTTAGAATCAGCGTTTTGTAGACGGGACGGCCAACGCCTGCTGCTGTGTGTGGTCGGGCGGCCACACGACGAGCAGCGAGGGAAGCAGCAGTCTACGGGCGGGAGTTGAGTAGCGCCGCGATCCGATCCTTTGTCGGTGGATGGCTACTGAAAAGCCCCGCCAGACCGCTGACGGTAAACGGTTTGATGATGAACATGTGCGCCGTCGCGGGGTTGGCGTCGAGCGGCACGGCCTTGGACGCGACTTCGAGCTTCTGCAACGCGCTGACCAGCCCGGTCGGTGAGCCGGCAATTGAGGCCCCGCCGGCATCGGCGTCGTACTCGCGCGAGCGCGAGATCGCCATCTGAATCAGCATCGCGGCGATCGGCGCCAGGATGATGGTCGCCAGCATGGCAATCGGATTTCCGTCACGCCGGTCGTCGCTCCGACCCCCGAAGAACATCGCGAACCGCGAGACCATCATGATCGCCGCGGCGATCGTGGCCGCGACCGAGCTGGTGAGGATGTCGCGATGCTTGACGTGCGCCAGTTCGTGGGCCAGCACGCCTTCGAGCTCCTCGTCGTCCAGGAGTTGGAGGATGCCTTCGGTGGCGGCGACCGCCGCGTGCTCCGGGTTGCGGCCCGTGGCAAACGCGTTCGGCGACGGTTCCGGGATGATGTAGCAGCGGGGCTGCGGCAGCGAGGCCTTCTGTGCCAGCCGGGTGACGATCCGCACCAGCCGGCTGTCAGGCTCAGCTTCGCGCGCGCCGTACATCCGCAGGACGATCTTGTCCGAGAACCAGTACGAGGCGAAGTTGGTGAGGGCGGCGAAGACGAAGCCGAGCACGAGGCCCTGGGCGCCGCCGAGCGCCTCACCGATGAGCAGCAGCAACGCGCTCAGCACGCCGAGCAGCATCGCCGTCTTGAAGGTATTGGACATAACTTCTCTATCCTATAATCGGGAGCAGATGTCCCTTGCTGTTATGACGCTCGTCGGCGCGTTGACGTTCGCTCAGGCGCCTCCGGTGCCGCAGCCCGTGCCGCAACCGCGGGAGCGGTCCGGCCAGCCGGCGCGGCCAGCAGCGCCGCCGCCCCCGGTCACGACGCCGACGCCATCGCCGCAGGCGCCGCCGCAACCGGCAACGGCCTCACCCGGCGCGCAAGCCGGAGCGGCAAGCCCGGCGCCCGAACAGGCGCCGACGGAAGCCACACTCGGCGTCCCAGTGTTTCCGAACGCGCAGTTCATCGCGTCGTACAACGCGGGACGCGGCCAGCGCTACTACATCTTCGGCACGTCGGCGTCGTTCGTCGATCTCGTCACCTACTACCGCACGACCCTGAAGCAGCGAGGCGAGCTGACCTACGAAGTGCCGGCGACGCACGAATTCGACGTCGGCAAGTTCGATGAAGATCGGATGGCGTTTCCGCCGGGCGTGGTGATCAAGGACTTCCAGTCGGACGTGTCGCCGGGCTACCCGAATCCGAAACCGGGCGGCCAACCCGCCCGGTTCCCGACGATCATTCAGATCGTTCCCGTCTCCAAATAAATCTCTCCGCGCTTCCTGAATTCCAGGGATTTCTCTTCCATCCCCTTCGCGGCTTCCTCGCGGACCTGCTGCGTGAGCTCCATCGAGCAGAACTTCGGACCGCACATCGAGCAGAAGTGCGCGACCTTCGCGCCGTCGGCGGGCAGCGTCTCGTCGTGGTACGAGCGCGCCGTCACCGGATCGAGCGCCAGGTTGAACTGATCCTCCCAGCGGAACTCGAACCGCGCCTTCGACAGCGCGTCGTCCCACTCGCGGGCACGCGGATGGCCTTTCGCGAGATCGGCGGCGTGCGCCGCGATCTTGTACGCGATGACGCCGGCCTTGACGTCGTCCCTGTTCGGCAGGCCCAGATGTTCCTTCGGCGTGACGTAGCAGAGCATCGCCGTGCCGTACCAGCCGATCATCGCCGCGCCGATGGCGGAGGTGATGTGGTCGTACCCCGGCGCGATGTCCGTCGTCAGCGGACCGAGCGTGTAGAACGGCGCCTCCGAGCACCACTCGAGCTGCTTCTCCATGTTCTCTTTGATGAGATGCATGGGGACGTGCCCCGGGCCCTCGTTCATCACCTGGACGTCGTATTCCCACGCGATCTTCGTCAACTCGCCCTGCGTCTTCAGCTCGGCGAACTGCGGCTCGTCGTTGGCGTCTGCAATCGACCCCGGTCGCAGGCCGTCGCCAAGCGAGAACGACACGTCGTAGGCGCGCATGATCTCGCAGATCTCGCGGAAGTGCGTGTAGGTGAAGTTCTCCTGGTGATGCGCGAGACACCACTTCGCCATGATCGACCCGCCGCGCGAGACGATGCCGGTGAGGCGGCGGGCAGTCATCGGGATGTAGCGCAGCAGCACGCCGGCGTGGACCGTGAAGTAGTCGACGCCCTGCTCGCACTGCTCGATCAGCGTGTCGCGGTAGACCTCCCACGTCAGATCTTCCGGACGGCCGCCGACTTTCTCGAGCGCCTGGTAGATCGGCACCGTGCCGATCGGCACGGCGGAGTTGCGGACGATCCACTCGCGCGTCTCGTGGATGTTCCTGCCCGTCGAGAGATCCATCACCGTGTCGGCGCCCCAGAGCGTTGCCCACTGGAGCTTCGCCACCTCTTCTTCGATGGACGACGAGACCGCCGAGTTGCCGATGTTGGCGTTGATCTTCACCAGGAAGTTGCGGCCGATGATCATCGGCTCGAGCTCGAGGTGGTTGATGTTGCTCGGGATGATGGCGCGTCCGCGCGCGACCTCGTCGCGGACGAAGTCGGCCGGCAGCCCCTCGCGCAGCGCGATGAACTCCATCTCGGGCGTAATCTCGCCCTTCTTCGCGTAGTGCAGCTGCGTGACGCACGCGTCGGTTTTCCTGCAGCCGACCCATTTTTCGCGCAGCTTCGGCAGCCCGCCTTTGACGTCGTGGCCCTGCGGGCCGCTCGTGTCGTAGACACGAATCGACGATTTGCCGCCTTCGAGCGCAACCTCGCGCATCGGGACGCGCACGCCCTGCGGGCCGTCGATCAGAATCTTTTTCGAATTCGGATACGCTGCGCTGAAGTCCGACATGTCCGCTCTCCCTTCGCTCGGCTTCCGCCGAACCAGGTTCCAAGGGTTTGCTCTCAATCCCGTTAAGAGGGATACCCCTGGCGGTTAAAGAAGTGACTATATCAGGGCTAAGGGCTTAGCGCTTAGGGCTTAGCGCTTAGCGCTTTGGGCTAAGGGCTAACAGTTCCTTGCGCAGGCGCGGACTGAAGCGTTCGATTGCGTAGCGGAACGTCGTCCGTGGGATGACGCCGACGTTAGCGCGGAGGTAGCGCTCGAGCCGGACCGGGTCGATCTTGCCGGCGTCGCGCAGCGCCCAGCCGACGGCCTTGTGAATCAGATCGTTTCTGTCCGGGTGCAGGCGTCTGGCCGTCGCGTAGACCTGATCGATCGTCCGGCCGACGCGCATCGGTTTCAACAGCCCGACAATGGACGCGCGGCGCACCCACATATTCTTATGGCCGGCCCACGCCCGCAGCTGCGGGACCAGCGCCGGATGCTTCAGCAGCAGCGGGCCGATGACGATCCCGCACATCGCGTCCGTCGTCGCCCAGTTCGCCGAGTAGTCACGGGCGAGCCACGTCTTGCAGCGCGCAAGGAGCGACGGCCTGAACTCCTTCCGGAATCCGGCGAGCACTTCAAGGCCGACAGACTTCACCTCGAGATAGCGATTCGGCATCAGTGCATCTGCGAACCGGACCGCGTCGTCTACGGTCCACTGCTCGCGCTGCGCGAGACAGATCGAGCGCGCCAGCGTCCGCATCGGGACGGTGCCGGTATTGAGAAACGCGAAGTTGCGCTCGCCGCGGAAGTAGCGGCTCGCGTCGAAGTCGCCGGCCGGACGTGACAGCGTCTTCAGCTCACGGGCCGCCGCGGCCGCGGCGGCCGCTACAGTTTTCTGAGGATGAAACATTTCAGGTAGTACGTCTCCGGCACGCCGAGCAGCACCGGATGATCGCGTCCCTGCATCCGCTTCTCGACGACGGTGACGTTGACGAAGGCGTCGACGGCCGCTTCGTACACGACTTCAGCGAACATCCCCTCGGTGATGTTGTACGAACAGCTGCACGTCACGAGAATGCCGCCCGGGTTGAGCAGCTTCAGCGCGCGGAGATTGATTTCCTTGTACCCGGCCTGCGCGTTCGACACGGCCGCCTTGTTCTTCGCGAACGCCGGGGGGTCGAGGACGATCGTGTCGAAGCGCTCGCGAAGCCGCTCCAGCCCGCGAAGCTCGTCGAAGACGTTACCCACACGCGCATCGACCGTCACGCCGTTGTTGGCGGCGTTCTGCCTGACGTGCGCGATGGCGTCCTCGGACACGTCGTACGCGATGACCTCGCGGCACTTCGGCGCCAGCGTCAGCGCGAAGCCGCCGCTGTACGTGAAGCAGTCGAGAAGACGCCCGTGCGCATACTGCGCCGCGGCAGCGCGGTTCTCGCGCTGATCGAGAAACAACCCCGTTTTCTGCCCGCGCCTGACGTCGACGTCGTACCGGACGCCGTTCTCCGTGACGGCTATCGACTCGGGCACCTCTCCGGCCAGCACTTCGACTTTCTGCTCGAGACCTTCGAGCGATCGCGTCCGCGGATCGTTGCGCGCGAGGATGCCCTTCGGCTGCAGGACGTCCGGCAGCACCGAGACGACAAGCGGCAGCGCCTTGTCGGCACCCTGCGACAGCGCCTGGACGGCGAGGTAGTCGCCGTAGCGGTCGACGACGATCGACGGCAGCAGGTCGGCCTCGCCGTGAATCAGCCGGTACGCGGTGGCGTCGATCGCCAGCGCCTGCCGGAACGCGACGGCGTCCTCGATCCGCTTTCGAACGAGCGCATCGTCCGCCGGCGCCTCGCCGCGCGTCAGCATCCGCAGCGCGATCTGCGACTTGTCGCTGTAGAAGGCGGAGCCGAGCGGACGGCCGCCGCGCAGGCTTTTGACGACGACGCGGTCGCCGGGCCCGGCGGTGACGTGCTTGACGTCGGCGCGATAGATCCAGGGATGCCCGGATCGAATCCGTTCCTCGCCGCGCGCAGAAATCGTGACAGTCGGAATCAAGATCGACCAGTGTACAATCGTTGGCCGTGAGAGTTGCGATTGGTGCCGATCACGCGGGTTTCCTCCTCAAAGAACATCTGAAGCAGACGCTCACGACGCTGGGACACATCGTGGACGACCACGGCACCGACAGCGAGGCGTCGGTGGACTACCCGCCGATCTGCATGAGCGTCGGCCGCGCCGTCGCCGGCGGCCACGCCGATCGCGGCATCGTGCTGGGCGGCAGCGGACAGGGCGAGCAGATCGCGGCCAACAAGGTCGCCGGCGTCCGGGCCGCGCTCTGCAACGATCTCTATACCGCGCGGCTTTCGCGCGAGCACAACGACGCCAACGTCCTCTCCATGGGCGGGCGCATCGTCGCGTTCGGGCTGGCGGATGAGATTCTCGCCCTGTGGCTGTCGACGCCTTTCGCGGGCGGACGCCACCAGCGGCGCATCGATCAGATCACAGCGGCGGAGAAGTAAACATGTCGAACGTGATGGCCGCGCACTGGCGGATGTTGCAGGAGACCGATCCCGAAATCGCCGGGGCCATCCGCGACGAGCTGCACCGGCAGTCCTCGGGGCTCGAGCTCATCGCGTCGGAAAACTTCGTCAGCCGCGCGATTCTCGAGGCCGCCGGCTCGGTCTTCACCAACAAGTACGCCGAAGGGTATCCCGGCAAGCGCTACTACGGCGGCTGCGAGTACGTGGACGTCGTCGAGAGCCTGGCGATTTCGCGCGCGAAGGCGCTGTTCGGCGCCGAGCACGCGAACGTCCAGCCGCACGCCGGCGCGCCGGCGAACCAGGCCGTCTACTTTGCGGCCGTCAAGCCGGGCGACACGGTCCTCGGCCTCAACCTCGCGCACGGCGGCCACCTCACGCACGGCCATCATCTGAACTTCTCCGGGATCCTCTACAAGATCGTGCCGTACGGCGTGAAGAAGGACGACGAGCGGATCGATTACGACGCGCTCGACGCCCTGGCCGACGAGCACAAGCCGAAGATGATCATCGTCGGCGCGAGCGCGTACCCGCGCGTCATCGACTTTCCCCGCATCCGCGCGGCCAGCAAGCGCGTCGGCGCCGTCATGATGACGGACATGGCGCACATCGCGGGCCTCGTCGCCACGGGCAACCATCCGAGTCCCGTCCCGCACTCCGACTTCGTCACGACGACGACGCACAAGACGCTGAGGGGACCGCGATCGGGGATGGTGCTGTGCACGCAGCAGTGGGCAAAGGAGATCGACAAGGCCGTGTTCCCGGGACTGCAGGGCGGCCCGCTCGTCCACATCATCGCGGCCAAGGCCGTCTGCTTCAAGGAAGCCGCGGAGCCGGAGTTTGCCGCGTATCAGAAGCAGATCCTCGCGAACGCGAAGAAGCTGGCCGCCGCGCTGTCGACCGCGGGTTTCCGGCTCGTCAGCGGCGGCACCGACAACCACCTGATGCTCGTGGACGTGTTCTCGAAAGGCATCACCGGCAAGGTCGCGGAAGCGGCGCTCGGCAAAGCCGGCATCACGGTGAACAAGAACGCCATCCCCTTCGATCAGAATCCGCCGATGGTCGCGAGCGGCGTCCGCATCGGCACGCCGGCCGTCACGACACGCGGCATGAAAGAAGCCGAGATGGACGCCATCGCCGAGTTCATCACGCGCGCCCTCAAGACCCCTGAAGACGATCGCGCGCTCGGCATGATCCGGGCCGAGGTCGAGGCCCTGTGTCAGAAGTTCCCGTTGTACCCGGCTTAACCGGTCGGGTCGCCGCGGTCTTCGCCGCCGACGGACCGCTCGCGCAGAGCATGCCCGGCTTCGAACCGCGAGGGGGACAGCAGGACATGGCCGCCGCGGTCGCCCGCGTGTTCCAGAACGGCGGCGTGCTGCTCGCCGAAGCCGGCACGGGCACCGGCAAGACGCTCGCGTACCTCGTGCCCGCGATCCTCAGCGGCCAGCGCGTGCTCATCTCCACGGGCACGAAGAACCTGCAGGAACAGATTTTCTTCAAGGACATCCCGGCGCTGCGGCAGGCGCTCGACGTCCCGTTCACCGCGACCTACATGAAGGGGCGCGCGAACTACCTGTGCCTGCACCGGCTCGATCAGGCCAGCGACAGCATCGGGCCGGCCGCCTACGACGTGTTCCTGCCGATCGTCAGGGAGTGGGCGCAGACCACCGAGACCGGCGACCGCGCCGAGCTGCAGGATCTGCCGGAAGACGTGCCGTTCTGGAACGACGTGTCGGCCACCGCCGAGACGTGTCTCGGCACCGAGTGCAAGCGCTACGAGGAGTGCTTCGTCACGAAGATGCGGCAGCGCGCGGCCGAATCCGACGTCGTCATCGTCAATCATCATCTCCTCTGCGCTGACGCCGCGGTCAGGAAGAACGCGTTCGGCGAAGTCATCCCCGCCTGCAATCACGCGATTCTCGACGAGGCGCATCAGCTCGAGGACGTCGCAACGCAGTACTTCGGCGTCAACCTGAGCACGTATCGCGTCGAGGATCTCGCGCAGGACATCGAGCGGCTCAAAATCGACGGCACCGACAAGGCCGTCCAGACGCTGCGCGACCGCGGCCGGCAGTTCTTCAACGAGGTCACCTTTGCGCACCGGGCCGACGACCGGGCCCGCAGCGAAGAGCGGATGCGCGCGACGGCGTCCACGCTGGCGAGGGCGGCCGAAGGCGCGGCGATGCTCGCCGGCGCGCTTGACATCGTCGAGGCGACGCTCAAGTTGGTCCGGCTGAAGCCGGAGACCGGCGATGACGACGCCGGCCCTGGTAGCGTCCGCCTTCAGGCGGACCGTCAGGAGCAGATCGAAGCGCTCGCGCGGCGCGCCGACGAAATGCGCTCCGACCTGCGCTTCCTGATGAAGGCCGGCGAGCTCGAGTACGTCTACTTCGTCGAGTTCCGCGGACGCGGCGTTTTTCTGCGCGCCTCGCCGATCGACGTCTCGTCCATCGTCCGGGAATTCCTGCTCGAGAAAATGAGGACGACCGTGCTGACGTCGGCGACGCTGACGGTGGACGGGGGCTTCACATATCTAAAGGAGCGGCTCGGCATCCGCCGGGCGGACGAGATCCGGCTGCCGTCGGAGTTCGACTTCGAGCGCCAGGCGGTGCTCTATCTGCCGCCGAAGATGCCGGATCCGCGATCGCCGGAGTTCGCCGGCGCGGCGGGACGCCAGGTCATCGAGATCCTGAAGCGGACGCATGGCCGCGCGTTCGTGCTGTTCACCAGCTACGCCACCCTACGCGCCGTTCAGGGCATCGCGGAGATGGCCCTCGACTATCCGATCTTCGTTCAGGGCACGGCGCCGCGGTCGCAGCTGCTCAAGCAGTTCCGCGAAACCCCGCATTCGGTGCTGCTCGCGACGTCCAGCTTCTGGCAGGGCGTGGATGTCGTCGGCGAGGCGCTCAGCTGCGTGATCGTCGACAAGCTGCCGTTTGCGTCGCCGGGGGATCCGATTACCGCGGCCAGAATCGATGCCATCCGGGCGCGGGGCGGCGAGCCATTTGACGAGTATCAGGTGCCGCTCGCCATCCTCGCGCTCCAGCAGGGACTGGGACGGCTGATCCGGCATCGCCGCGATCGGGGCGTCCTGGCGGTGCTCGATCCGCGGCTGCGCACCAAGGGCTACGGCCGGCGGTTTCTCGCGTCGATACCACCAGCACGGGTAGTGCACGAGCTGGACGCGGTGACGACTTTCATGGCCGCGGATCTCGTGTAGACTGTTTCTACTGAGTACTTTGCAACTTCAGGAGGGTTTCGCAATGGTCCGCCGCATCTTCAGCCGGCTGGCGCAGGCCGCTCTCGCCGGCGTCGTGGTCCTGGTGTTCGCTCTGCCTGCGGCCGCGCAGGGCATGATTACGGGCAAGGTGGTCGACGCGAAGGGCGAGCCTGTCGTCGACGCGAAGATCACGATCGAGCAGACCGACGGCGTCACGCGAAAGTTCGAGACCAAGTCGGACAAGAAGGGCGAGTTCATCCAGA
>Ga0157378_10003394_pt1 | contig 14164 bp, 11 predicted proteins | sample M65metaG_FD_115309 | JGI IMG/M metagenome (GOLD analysis project Ga0157378, IMG submission 115309) | Miscanthus rhizosphere microbial communities from Kellogg Biological Station, Michigan, USA - M6-5 metaG | ecosystem: Host-associated > Plants > Roots > Rhizosphere > Soil | place: USA: Michigan...
CGAATCCGATGGTATTGAGTATGTTGCGCTGGCGATAGACAAGGCGACCTACCAGGTACAGCGTTATCATCCAGAGCGACCGCTGCACAGGAGCCGCGAAGCCGGTGAACAGAGCGTAGGCGAGCGATGCTGCGATGGTGATGAGTGTTGCGGGCAGTTGCGGGAGGCGCAGCCTGCGGGTGAGCCACAGAATGCAGGCGGCCACGATTCCCAGATGCAGGCCTGAGACTACGAGCATGTGGAAGGATCCGGTGCGCTCAAACCCTTCGCGCAGTGAGTGGGTGAGATAGGTGCGATCGCCGGTGATCATGGCAGCCAGCATGATTGCGTCATCGCCGCTCAGGCGCAGAGCGGGGGGGAGCTTGAGCATTGCTGGGGGGAGAGCGAGTAGCCGCGAACTTGCTGCGTGCTGCAACGCTGTGATACGGCACTTGAAAGGAATTTCGCCGCTGGAGCCGAGTTGACCGACGCGTTCTGCTTTGACCGTAGTAATTGAGGTGATGCCCTGCTCGAGCAGATAGTCTCTATAGTTCCACGCGCCGGGATCACGATAGACATCGGGAAGCAGTAGACGCGCGTCGGCCCGAATGCGCTGTCCACAACTTAATCCGGCAGGTGATGTTGAGTCGGCCGGCCACCGTATCGTCATCCGTACAATGCCGGTAGAAGGTTTCAGGAGATCCTCAGTGTCGGAGACAATCTCGATCGATGAGATGCGTATGTCGATACGCTGTGAGGGGCCCTCTTCCGGCGAGCCTTCGGCTGCGGCTTTAGGTTCGTAGCGAAGGGGTCCGGCATCAATCACGGTGCCATCGACGGTTCTCATGAGGCCGTCAGAGAGGGCGGCGAGGGCTGGGTCGCGGGAGGGCTGAGGTTGCATCTCAGCGCACCATATGCCCAGGATGCACCACAGACCTCCGAGTGGCAGCCAAATCAGCCGTTGCGCGCGAATGGCAGCGAGGCCGGAGAGGATCGCGATGGGGACGAGCGAAAGAAGCAGCCAGGCAGGCCGGAGCCATATGTAGTGGGCAATGACAATGCCGATGGCAAACAACCATGCGGAATGGAAGAGCGGAGCCCCGATTTGGGGTTCCTTGTCTGCTGGGAGCGCGACTAGCCCGCTGTGGATCTGATCAGCTTTCATGGGGCCCGGAGATTTGGAGGTTGTTTATGGCCGCAAGGTTATCAGGATCGGGATTTCTGCAATGTGACCACCGTCTCAAGGTGGAAAGTCTGCGGGAAGAGGTCCGCAAGCGTAACGCAACCAAAGGAATAACCCGATGCGATGAGGGCCTTCAGATCACGCGCCAGGGTGGAGGGGTCGCACGAAACGTAGACAAGAGTCGGTGCATCGATCTTGTTGAGAAGGGAAGTGATCTCAGGGCCGAGCCCGGCACGTGGGGGATCGACGACGACCAGGTCCGGAGTTGCCGCGGGCCTCTTCGCCTTCAGGAACGACAGCGTATCGACAGTCACGCTGCGGCTGTTCGTGCCCCGGAGATTCTGAGTCAGCGCTTGTGTGGCAACTGGTGCGGATTCGACTGCGACAACCTCGTCGAAGTGCGCGGCCAGTTGCCGCGCGAACAAACCGACCCCGGCGAACAGGTCCCAAGCCAGAGTGCCGCCGCGATCTCCGACGACTCGATGAACTAGGGCGTCGATCAGCCAACGGTTCACTTGAAAGAAAGCGCCGTGATCCACGCGGTAATCGAAACCGGCGGCGCGATACGCGATCGAATCATTTCCCCAACAGGCGAGCTGTTTTGAAGGTTGATCGATCGATATTTGCTGAATGCATTCCGCGCCGGCGAGTTCGGGAACCTGATCCTTCAACGATGTAATGAAATCGTCAAAGCTGTGAGAGCTAATCGAGCTCACATTGATGCTGACAAGGAGTGCACTCTCTTCAACGTCGCAGAAGAGCGACATCTCGGTCGGCCGGAGTCCTGGCCAGGAGTTGCGAAGAATCTCGGCTGCCAACAGAGAGGCTCTCACCAGCAGAGACGCAGCAATCGGGCATTCCTCGCTGTGGATAACATCGTGTGAGCGACGGCCGCGGTAGCCAATGTATCCGGCGGCATCAAATCCGAGTCGGATGCGGTTCCGGTATGCCCATGGCTCGCCAGCAAGAACCTCGATCTGATCGGGCGGCTGGACGCCTGTCCGCAGGAGAGTCTCCCTGAGAATCTCCTGCTTGAGCGCGAGTTGAGTTTCGTAGTCGGCGTGCTGATAACTGCAACCGCCGCAGACGCCGAAGTGGGGGCAGCGGGGTTGAACCCGAATTGGAGACGGAGAGGATATCTCATCGAGTTCGGCGGTCGCGTAGCTTCGCTTATCTTCGATGATGCGTATTCGGGCCTGCTCGCCGGGCAATGTCAACGGAACGAACGTGGCTTTGCCTTCGAGACGGGCCAGGAAGGCTCCGCCATAGATCGGCTTCTCGATCTGGACCAGCGCGGTTTTCGCCGGCTTCGGTGGAACAGGCTGAGTGCGACGCGGCTTCATTGCTGGCTCATATAAAAAAGGCTGAGCCTTGGAAGGCTGTAGTGAACTAGAAGCTGCTTCTGCACGAACTGATGCTCGACCTGACGCAGTTGCACTACGCCCATGCGGCTGCGATAAGGAGCAAGTTCGCGGGCCGCGTGCTCCTTGAGGGCGACTAGAAGATCTTCAGGCGCAGCCGCAGTGAGCGCTGCGAATAGTTTCTCTTCGAGTACGGCAAGAATGCGCTCGAAGGATTCCATCTCCTGCCCCGCGGTAGTTGAAGACTTCGCCGCGCGCGCTTCGGCTGCAAGTTCGCGTAGACGGACAGAGGTCGCAACACAAGCGTCGTGGGCGATTGTCGATATTTCGAGAGCGGCGGCTGCGCTCTCAAGGTGCGAAGCGACACGTTCGTGCTCGAATCCGCTCTCGGCGGTTGCAGTTGAAGGCTGCGCGGTGCCGGCGCTGGCTTCGCGCAGTTCTTCGGAAGCCTCCATGACGGCTTGGGAACACCATGCAAGCCCGTTGACGCGGCGCATGCGGCCACGCTTCTGGCGAGACTCGAATTTGTCAAATGCGTCGTCGATTCCCCGCAGCACCGCTTCGAGGGGGATGCCTGCGTCACGCCATGTCTCGATGAGTGCCCAATCGAGCGTGGAGAGCAGAAGGATGGATCCGCGGCGCCGCTGAAAGCGCTCTTCGATTTCGGTGAAGTAGTTGAAGTAATTGCGCAAGGCAGTTTCAGTGCGCGCGTCCGCGGGGGCGCGCATTGCGATTACGTTCGAAGAGGATGCGCAGGCCATCGAGAGTGAGCAGGTCGTCGATCTCGCTGATGTAGCGGGAATCGGCTGCGACCATGCGTGCAAGACCACCGGCGGCAATCACGCGAGGTTTGTGTCCAAGTTCTGCGAAGATACGCTCCAGCATGCCGTCAACCAGACCGATATAGCCGAAATACACGCCACTTTGCAGGTGGCCCACAGTGTTGGTGCCGATTACTTTGGCTGGGCGTTTGATGTCGACGCGGCTGAGACGGGCTGCACGGGAGAACAAGGCCTCCGCACTTAGGCCAAGGCCGGGGGCGATGGCGCCGCCGAGATATTCACCTTTTTCCGAGATGACCTCAAATTTTGTAGCAGTGCCGAAATCGACGACGATGCAGGGTCCGCCATAGCGCTCGATCGCGGCGACACAGTCGGCAATGCGATCAGCGCCGAGTTCGGTCGGGTTATCGACCAGCGCAGGCATGCCGGTCTTGATGCCGGGTTCGACAAAGAGAGGATCGAGATGAAAGTAGGTTTCGCAAACCTGGCGCAGAGTTGAGTCGAGAGGCGGAACGACCGATGCAATGATGATGTTCGTTACCTGGCTCGGCGAAAGGCCATTCATCTCGAAAAGTTTTACAAAAAATACGCCATACTCATCAACGGTTTGGGTGCGATGGGTGGTGATGCGCCAATGCGCAGCGAGATCGAATCTTTCTTTCGCCGGTACGGGCTTGCCCTTTGGCGGCAGTCCGGCGTTTTCATCCAGGCGATAAAGTCCCAGTACCGTGTTCGTATTGCCTACGTCAACTGCCAGGAGCATTGTCTTCCTTGTCTACTTGGCCGCGCGAATCCCGCCGGTTTGAACGGTCACGATTCCTTGCTCAGTTTGCACGAGGAGAAAACCGTGTTCGTCGAGGCCAGCGGTGATACCAGCGCAGGCTTGCGGTCCATGAACCTCAACGCGACGGCCCGAAATCCACGAAGACATGAACGCAACGCGTGCTGTAATCGCAGCCCGCAACCCGGGATCCTGCAACGCCCAGGTCTCGTGCTGCAGCGATTCTAGCAGGGAGATTAGCAGAACCTGGCGGCTATTAGTGCGCTTCGATTCCAGGTCCAGCGAAGTTGCAGGTGTAGACAGATCTGGATCGAACGAACGCTGATGAACGTTAATTCCAATGCCGACGACGGCAAAGGCGGGTAAGCCGGATTCCGTTTTTGACTCGACAAGAATGCCGCCCGTTTTGCGATCGCCGATAAGCAGGTCGTTGGGCCAACGAAGGTCCACTTCACGCCCTGCGGTGATGCCAATGGCTTGCGCCGCTGCCAATCCTGCGGCGAGCGGTATGAGCGGCATGTGCTCCAGGGCAATGCCGGGGCGCAGAATTACGGAGACATACAGACCCTGCGCGGCGGCGGATTGCCAGCCGTGGTCGCCACGGCCGCGGCCAGCAGTCTGCTCATCGGTGAAGAATACGGAGCCGTGCGGTGCTCCGTCGCGCGCGGCCGCGACAGCGTCGGTATTGGTGGACCCTGTGACTGGGGTGTAGTGGAATTTGCCCGAATACATACTCTGGGCGAAGGCGGACTCGAGCGCTGCTACGTCGTACACGCTATGCCTGCTCCGCGACGATGCTCATTGATATGTCGGCTGCTTTGGCAGAGTGTGTGAGAGCGCCGACGCTGATGAAGTCGGGCCCGGCTTCGGCGTAGGCACGGACATTCTCGAGCACGATGCCTCCGGATGCTTCGATAGGGATCCAGCGATTCTCCTGGCGGATACGGTCTACGGCCGTCTTGATCTGCGCCGGCGTCATGTTATCGAGCAGGATGGCTTCGGCACCTGTTTCGAGAGCCTCTTCGAGTTCCTTTTGCGTGCGGACCTCGACCTGAACGCGATTGCCGGGCTGGCGCTTTTCGAGTGCGTTCTTTACGGCGGTGCGCAGGCCGCCTCCGAGGGAGATGTGGTTGTTTTTGATGAGTACACCGGAGGCCAGATCGAGACGATGATTGGTTCCGCCTCCGCAGAGCACCGCGTATTTTTCAAGTGCCCGCAGTCCAGGGACGGTTTTGCGGGTGTCGAGGATGCGTGCCTTTGTTCCCTGGATGGCATCGACGTATTCGCGTGTGAGCGTGGCGATGCCGCTGAGGTGTTGCATGAGGTTCAAGATCACTCGTTCGCAACTGAGCAGCACTCGGGCATTGTGGCGGATGACGGCAAGAACTTGTCCTTTGCGCACGCGGACGCCATCGAAGATCTCGGGATGGCTGACGACCTCGTAGCGGGTATGCGCCGTTGGGCGGGGATCAAGATGGGCGAATATTTCGAGGAAACGGGGGACAGCCCCGAGGCCCGCGACCACCAAGTCCTGCCGCGCGATGATCGAGGCGGTGGCGCGTAAGTTAGGGTCGATCGTCACATTGGTGGTGGCGTCGCTTACGGCCTGATCTTCCACGAGGGCCTGCGCCAGCACTGCTTCGATTCGGTGGCTCTTCCAATCCATGCTTTCTTCTTTCGATGACTCAAGGGCGCGATTTGGCTCTCATTTGCTGGAGAAAGTTATAAATAACTTTCTTGACCCTGTCATCCGGAGTGTCTTTCAGAGAATAGAACTTGGTACCATCGCGGCGGTTAATTCTGAGGGTAAATCTTCTCTCTTTGTCGAGAAGCCAGCCGAAGAGACGGTGCGACAGGCGCTTCTTCTTCTCAGCATGGCGGTCGATGTAATCGATGTCGCCGAGGTCGGCGTACCAGAGGACATCTACGAGCTGGCTCGAATCCCGGACGAAAAGGCGGTGGTTGGTGAGTAGGATGTAGCGCGCGGGAATGTCCTTCTCGTGCATCGCGCCCGAAAGATTTATGAAGCCGACGGGCGTCTCGGCTCCGCCGAGCGAAGACGAAATGATGACCTTTTCAACTCCTTCCGGGAAGTACCCGATCGAGAAGCAATGATGCGAGTCGCCGAAGAAAATGGTTGGAGGCGCTGCGACTCCAGAGAATCTTTCGGCGTTGTAGATCTCGTCGATGTCGCGGCTGCGGAATTGCCTATCGACAAAGCGGCGCTGCGGGTTCTCGTAGTGATCACAGAGCTCTCGATAGGCGACCTGGATGCGCTTGAATTGCTCCTCGGCTTCCCGGCGTTTGCGCGGATTGTTCTCGTAACGGTCGGGATGCCAAAGCTTGGCTGCGGTGCGATAAGCCTTGTGGATGGCGGTCTTCGAGCGCGGCGGATCGGCGATGCCGAGCACCGGGAAATGCTGGAGGCAGGTTCTGCACACGCAGGCCATGCTTGACGGTTACTCAGCAGCCGAGGGAATCGCGATCGCTACGCAGCTTGTCGAGCAGGTGCTGCGCTTCATCGCGCTGCTTCTTGAGGCCTTCAACGATGTGCGTTGGGGCCTTAGCAGTGAATGCCGGATTGCCAAGCTGCCGATCGGAGCTGGCGACGTTCTTCTCCTGTTTGGCAATTTCTTTGTTGAGCTTTTCGCATTCGGCGGCAACGTCGATTTTGCGCTCGTAAACTACGGAGACGTCGAATTGCGAAGTTGCGTGTTTGGCGAGGCCGCCGGAGATCTGATTCACGAAGCGGACTTCGGTGACGCGGGCCAGGCGTTCGATGATCGGCCGGTTCTCGCTGACAACGTTCTTCACCTGTCCGTCAATGCGCAACTCGATCGGTACGGCCACCTTCTCTTCAACGCCGATTTCTTTGCGGAGGGCGCGAACCTCGACGATGAGACTCTGAAGCAATCCCATTTGATCGAGGGCCGCAGGTTCCATCGCTGCGCTGTCGGGTTGAGGGAAGTGCGTCAGGGCGATGGATTTTGCCGTTGGCTTCCCATCGTAGACCGCATGCCAGATCTCTTCGGTAAGGAAGGGCATGAACGGCGAGAGGAGTCGTAGCGACGCTTCGAAAACGCCAACAAGCGTCGAGAGAGCGGCTGTTGTGCGCCCCTTGTCGGCGCCCTCATTGAAGTCGAGACTCAGCTTGACGATTTCCAGATACCAGTCGCAGAAGCTGCCCCAGAAGAACTGGTAGATGGCGTTTGCCGCGTCGTCGAAGCGATAGATTGCTAGAGCCGAGTTCACCTTGTCGGCTGTGGCGTGAAACTCGGCGACGATCCAGCGGGATTCGAGAGGTGCACCGGGTTCAACGGTTGGCATGAAACCGAGCGAAGCTGCATCGATCGTGATACCGGCATCTGCGGCGCGGTCGATGTTCATGAACAGGAAGCGGGCGGCGTTCCAGATCTTGTTGGCGAAGGCGCGGTAGCCTTCGGTGCGGGCGACGTTGAAGGCGATGTCGGTGCCGGGCGAAGCCATCGATGCCAGGGTGAAGCGGACGGCATCGGTGCCGTACTGTTTGACGATCTCGATGGGATCGATGACGTTGCCCTTGGTCTTGGACATCTTCTCGCGGTTTGCGTCGCGAACGAGGGCGTGGATGTAGACCTCGCGGAAAGGAACGGACTCGGCGAGCGAACGCGGCGAGCCATCCGGCATCGGGACGTCGAGCGAGAACCAGCAGCCCATCATGATCATGCGGGCGACCCAGAAGAAGAGGATGTCGAAGCCGGTGACGAGCAGGCTGGTTGGATAGAAGGTGTCAAAGTCCCTGCGATTCTCGGACGTGATACCGGGCCAGCCAAAAACGGAGACGGGCAGAAGGCCTGACGAAAACCACGTGTCGAGGACGTCGGTGGACTGCTCGATCTTGTCCGATCCGCAGTGGGCGCACTTGGTCGGATCTTCGCGGCTGACGGTCGTTTTATGGCAGACAGAGCAGTGCCATGCAGGGATGCGGTGTCCCCACCAGAGCTGCCGCGAGATGCACCAGTCGTGGATCTTTTCCATCCAGTTGAGGTAGGTCTTGGCGTACATCTCCGGCGTGAACTTGATGTGCCCTTCTTTGACAGCGGCGATGGCCTTGTCGGCGAGAGGCTGAATCTTGATGAACCACTGGAGCGACAGGCGCGGCTCGACGATGGTCTTGCAGCGGTCGCAATGACCGATGTTGTTGACGTGGTCTTTGATGCCGGCCAGGAGGCCGTGGGCCTCAAGATCGGCGACGACTTCCTTGCGCGCAACGAAGCGGTCCAGGCCCTTGTACTTGCCGCCCTGGTCGTTGATGTGGGCGGTATCGTCCATCACGTTGATGGAGGGCAGATTGTGGCGCTGACCGAGGGCGAAGTCGTTGGGGTCGTGCGCGGGCGTGACTTTCACGGCGCCGGTGCCGAATTCGCGGCTAACCCAATCGTCGGTGATGATCGGGATCTCGCGATCCATCAAGGGGAGTCGGAGTTTCTTACCGTGAAGGTGCGTGTAGCGCTCGTCCTCGGGATGGATGGCAACGGCAACATCGCCAAGCATGGTTTCAGGGCGTGTGGTGGCTATGGTGAGGAACTCACCGGTGTCTTTGCCGTCTTCGCCAATGACCGGGTAGCGGATTTCCCAGAGGTGCCCCTTGTGCTCGTCGTAAACGACTTCTAGATCGCTGATGGCGGTCTGACAGCGCGGGCACCAGTTGACGATGTAGGCGCCGCGATAGATCAAGTCCTGTTCGTAGAGCTTGACGAATGCTTCGCGGACTGCGACCGAGAGCCGCTCGTCCATGGTGAAGTATTCGCGATCCCAGTCGACGGAGGCGCCGAGGCGCTTCATCTGGCTCAGAATCGTGCCGCCGTAATGTTCGCGCCATTGCCAGACGCGCTTGATGAAGGCGTCTCGTCCCAACTGCTGACGCGTGCTGCCCTCACTAACTACCTGACGTTCGACCAGCATCTGAGTCGCGATGCCGGCGTGGTCCGTCCCGGGTAACCATAGCACACGCTCGCCGCGCATCCGGTGCCAGCGCATCAGGATGTCGCTTTCCGTGTGCTCGAACATGTGACCCATATGCAGATTGCCGGTTACATTTGGAGGCGGCAGCAGGATGTCAAAGGAGGACTGGTGGTCCAGACCATCCTCTTTCTGGGGCGTCGGCTGGGTAAATAGCTTTTCGCTGACCCAATACTCGGCCCAGTGATCTTCGATGGCAGTTGGGTCGTACGCTTTGGGCAGATCGTGGGGCATTGGGCCTATCAGGGTGTCCCCAAAGAGTGCCCGGAAACCCTGATCAGACAAGGATTTCAGAGTGGGGACTACTCTCAACTTTAGCAGATTCGACGGCGTCTTCCGCTCGCGTGCCGGTTGAGAGACTGTGTCTTTCCCGGACCGAAAACGAGCCCGCAATCCTGCGGTTCGAGCTTAAGATAAGGGCCGCACCTATCACGGATGCGGCCCTCTGAATAACGAAATTGCTTCCAGCTAGAACGGGTTGAGCTTGCCCAGACCCTTCTTCTTTTTCTTCTTGCTGGACGACTCTTCGTCGAGGTCGGCCTTGGATTTCTTCTGCTTCTCAGTGGCGGCAGTCTGTGTCTGGCCTGTGCCTTGCCGGATGTCGTTGACCTGGTCTGGGGCATCTGCGGGCTTGTCGACGGCGGGTAGTGTGGAATCTGTTGGGCCGACTGACTTCACGAGCGGGCTGGCATTGCCTGCTGGAGTCTCGCTTCCAGTTCCAGCGGCTGGAGCCGCCTCGCCATTGGGAGCGTTCACAATCGATACGCCGACGCCTGTTCCTCCGGCTGGAGCCGACATCTGCAACGGAGCCGAGGAGGGCTGATCGCTGCGTGGCGGCTCATTGGGGCCGGTGGGTGTGACGGCTGCCGGCTCGGCTGGTCTGCCGACGTTGGCCGCTTCTTTCATCATGTCCGCTTCCTGCTTGCTGACATCGGGCGCGACGGTCCGTTTGGGATCATCGAGCGAAGGCTCGCCGACGTGAGCGGACTGCACCACTGTGGGGCCGTGCTTGATGATTCCAAGGATGTTGTCAGTGAAGCGAAGAGGGCGCTGGCTCTTCTGCTCAGCATCGCTTTCGGCCACTGCCGCGTCGGTCGGCTCTGGCACGGGACGGTTCATGGCTACGAGGCGGTCGCGGGCATCTTCAACGCGAGGAGCCATGGGATAGCGCGTAATGACCTTGGCGTAAGCGGCGGCAGCCTTGTCTTCAAACATGGTGTGAAGCCGCTCGCGGATATCGCCTTTCATGCCGGGAGCGACCTGCACGAGATGCGCCTGCCCGGCGTAAGCATCCCCGATGGCCAACCATGCCTGATCACTCTTCGAATAGAGAGGGTAGGTGTCGACGACAGTTTGCAGACGCGCGATGGCGGCAGGGTAGTTCTCCTTGCCCTCGTAGTAAACGCCGATCTGGGTTTCGCGTTCAGCCATCACTTCCTGTACATCGCGGAGCTTCTGTTTGGCGCGAGGAATGAGCTTGGAATCAGGGAACATGTTGATCATGTTCCGGTACTCGCGTTCAGCGTTTTCGGCGTTGTTGAAGTCCCGATCCGGCTTCTCCATCTGCTGATAGTAGATGTCGCCTACCTTCATCTGCGCTTCGGCGGCTTCAGGTGCATTAGGGAAGAAGGTGATGAAGTCCTTGTATTCGGCTTCGGCCTGGGTCAGAGCCGCGGTGCCGCTTTCTTTGAACCAGCTATCGCCAACGGCGAGCTTGGCGCGCATCCGGAATTCTGAGTCCGGGTAGGTGTTCAGCATGGTCTGGAGGTCGAGACGGGCTACGTCGTAGCGCCCTTTTTTCATCGCGATCATGGCTTTGTCGAAGAGCTCCTTGTCGGGCTGCTTCGACTTCACATTCGCCAAAGGGTTGGCGCTCAAGTCTTGATTTTTCTTGTGCTTGGGTTGTTTGTCTTTCTTGGCCTGGGCCGTAACCGCCGCAAGCAACAGCGCTGCCAGCGCCAACGCAGTCATGGTTCTCGACAACCGGTTCATACCACCTCGAATTGCGACAGGGGGAAGGCTGCCGCCGTTTACGGATTTTCGATACTTACTCGCCCGCAGCTTTGCGAGCCGCTGCCAGCAGGTCGCGCGCATCACGTTCGGCGTTGCCTGCGCCAAAGACGGCGTTACCGGCGACCAACAGCTCTGCTCCTGCTTGGACGACCTGAGCGACGGTGTCGTGAGCCACTCCGCCATCCACTTCAATTTTAAACGTCAGCCCCATTTCTTGCCTGAGCTGGGCGAGCCGACGGATTTTGTCGAGCGAAAAGGGGATGAAATCCTGGCCGCCAAATCCAGGGTTCACACTCATGATGAGCACGTGGTGGAGCATGGGCAGAACGTCGCGGATGAGCTCGACGCGAGTAGCTGGGTTCAATACTACGGCTGGCTTCATCCCGTGATGTTCGATGAGTTGAAGTGTGCGGTGAAGGTGCCGACAGGCCTCGTAGTGGACGCTGACCCAGTTTGCTCCCGCTTCGGCAAAGGCCGGAATGTAGTCATCGGGGTTCTCGATCATCAGGTGGCAGTCGAGGGGCAGCTTCGTGGCCTTACGCAGGCTTTTCACGACGGGCGGACCGATGGTGATGTTGGGAACGAAGTGACCGTCCATGATGTCGACGTGGATGACTGTGCCGCCGCCGCGCTCGGCGGCTGCAACCGCGTCGCCGAGCCGTGCGAAGTCAGCCGACAAAATGGATGGAAGAAGCTGAATCATACGACTTTCCGCAGGAATGTATCCCCGAGAAGTGTATCAGTCGAACATGTGAATGGAGCTTCGTTTGAGCTGCTTGCGGCGGTCGCATTCGATTGCCTTGAGTAGTATGCGGCTGCGCGCACGCATGGCCGGAGTTCCCGAGCGGCCCGCCACACGAAGGAGGTCGAGGACCTTGGGGAGTGCGTCAGGATCCTGGCGCGTAAGGTCGGCCATTGCATGGAGGGCGGAGGTTTTTACGATGGAACTGGGATCGTCGAGCCAGGTATTCAGAACTGCCGCGGTGCGGCGGCACTCGGGAACGGTCAGCTTCAATCGCGGGATGGTCAGTGCCAGATTCCAGCGAACCTTCTTTTCTGTTGTTTCCGCGAGGAGGCCGAGAAGGGCGTCTTTCCAACGTTGCGCCGGTTGCGGCCGGTCGCGGGTGATGCGCTCGAGTGCGTCGGCGGCTCGGCTAGCGACAGGGGGATGTTCATCGAAGAGACATTCGATGAGTTGTGAAAGCTTCCCGGGGCTACCTTCGAGGAGCTCAACGACTTCCCAGACGCGACCGGGGTGGAGGCGAGCGCCGGGGGCCAGCATTTCTCGAATGGTTTCGGAGGCCGGCATGAGGCTGCCGACATTTTCTCACTGTGGCTTTGCGCCGGCCAACTTCTTTGCAGCGACGCGGCCGGCAGCACGCAAGAGAGCACGGATAGTCCTTTGACCTTCAGTTTCAGGGAAGACCACTTCGCCTTCGCGCTTGACCTCGGGGCGATAGTACCAGCGCTTCAGCAGAGCCAGATGGCCCTGGCGAACGACGGTGTCAGGTTGAGATGCGGGGCTCGAAAGCTGTTCGAGAACGGCTTCCATGCGAGCCTCAAGCATTGTGCGCGGAATCTTAGACGAGCTTGCAGATGCCTGACTCGCAGTTGATTCGTATACCGCCGGGTCACCCAAGGCCTTATCTGATTGCTCGCTTCCTGTTTCTTCCGGCACCGGCTCAATAGCCATTGGCTGGGCGAAGAGCGAACTGGATCCCGAATGCTCATTCTGGATTCGCATACCGACCGTGGAGAAAGCAGCGGGTCCCCGCAATCGACCGTCTTGATAGAGGAATACGGCGACTTCGTCCGGATTCGCGGAGGGCTGAAGGATTGTAGCGCGCAGCTTGCTCATGGGCTGGACCAGCTCGGGAGCCAGCGCGTGGACAGCTTCAACCTTCTGTACCTGGGCGTGGAGTGTGGCCGCATCTTCAAAGGCCAGGTCTTCTGATGCTTTATCGCGTTGACCGCGTAGGACGACGAGCCGGCTTTCGCCGCGCGTCGCCAGGAAATCCTGAACAGCACCGGCCTCTTCCGCGTAGTGCTCATCCGTACAGCCCTTGTAGCAAGGAGCGAGGCACATCTTCATTTCGCTGTATACGCATCCGGGATGTCCAGGATCGGGATTGAGATCGTCGGTGCATCGACGAAGCAGGAAGAGCTTGAGCATCTCCTCTGCAAATCGCTCAGCGGCCGCGCGGGATGCGAATGGTCCATAAGCCCAGTCTGCCTCTCGCTGGCTTGGCTTGTTTGTTACGGTCACGCGTGGGTAAGGGTTGCTGCCCAGAAAGCGGACGAAGGCCGGCGCGCGGAGGTGCATTCGCTCGAGGGACTTCGCCCCGTAGACTTCCTGGAGCAACTGGAACTGAATGAAAAGCGATTCGAAGTCCGATCCGGTCAACCGGTACGCAATGCGCCGCACGCGGCCGGCGAGTTGTAGACGTCGGGGGTGCTTTGGCGAGGGCTGAAGGAGTCGTTCGAGGCGGCCACGCAGGTTCGGCGTGCGGCCGATGTAGGGCTCGTCTTTGTCGGCGGCGCTGTATAGGGCGAAGACCGCCGGAGAGGTGGGCAGTTGTGCGAAAGAGGTTTTCGCGTCAGCCGGATCGAATGAGACGGATTGCAATTCGACGTTCACGCGCCGCTCCGGTCAAGCTCCAGCTATCGTCATGCCGTCAATTCGTAGAGTGGGCGAGGCCACGGATCCGCGAAATACCAGATCGTTCCCGATCGCGCCGATATTCTTCAGCATCTCGCCGAGATTGCCGGCGATCGTGACCTCTTCGACAGCATGGGTCAGGTGCCCATTCTCGATCCACAGGCCTGCGGCGCCGCGGGAGTAGTCGCCTGTGACGATGTTGGTGCCGAAACCCATCAGGCTGGTCACGTAGAGTCCGGCGGTGATTTCGCTGATGATCTGTTCGGGATTCTGCGTTCCGGGCTTGAGGTACAAGTTTCCGGGGCCGATGCCCGGAGCGCCGGCGAGGCCGCGCGACGCATTGTGTGTAGACTTCATGCCGAGTTTGCGCGCCGCATACGTGTTCAGCATGTAGTTGCGCAGAAC
>Ga0157378_10003395_pt1 | contig 14158 bp, 15 predicted proteins | sample M65metaG_FD_115309 | JGI IMG/M metagenome (GOLD analysis project Ga0157378, IMG submission 115309) | Miscanthus rhizosphere microbial communities from Kellogg Biological Station, Michigan, USA - M6-5 metaG | ecosystem: Host-associated > Plants > Roots > Rhizosphere > Soil | place: USA: Michigan...
AACCGCGCAGAAAGACCCGACAGTCAAGAAGGGTACAAGTACCAGCTGCCCGGACGAGGACGACGAGAACGACGATCGCATAGCCGCGCTGAATGCGCTGCTGCAAATGGATGGAGATCGCGCGCTGCCGATCCTGAAGAAAGTGCTCGAGAGGCGCGACGCTTGTTCGGCGGGGCTGCGGCGTAAAGCAGTGTTCCTGGTTTCGCAGAAGCGAACCGCGGAAACTGCGAGCATTCTGATGAACGTCGCACGCACAGATCCGGACCAGGAGGTTCGCGAGCAGGCCGTGTTCTGGCTGTCGCAGGTGCCGGGATCGACTGGGTTGCTCGAGGACATCCTCAAGAGCAACACGGACGAGAACATCAAGGAGAAGGCTCTCTTCTCGCTCTCACAGCAGAACGAGCCGAGGGCGCAGCAGGCTCTCCGCGAGTTCGCATTGCGTGAAAGCGAGGATCCGGACCTTCGTGAGAAGGCGATCTTCTGGCTCGGCCAGAGGCGGTCGTCCGACAACACCGAGTTCCTGCGTACCCTATACTCGCGGCTAACGAATCAGGACCTGAAGGAGAAGGTTCTATTCTCCCTGTCGCAGCAGCGCGGGGCTGGTAACGAGCAGTGGCTGATGAACATCGCCGTCAATCAGAAGGAAGACATCGAGCTGCGGAAGAAGGCACTCTTCTGGGCGGGTCAATCTGGTGTGGCGATCGCGGAGTTTGCCCAGCTGTACGATCGAATGGGCGACACCGAGTTGAAGGAGCAGATCATCTTCGTGCTGTCGCAGCGCCAGAGTGACAAGGCGGCGATCGACAAGATGTTCGATATCGCCAGAAACGAGAAGGATCCTGAGCTGCGTAAGAAAGCGATCTTCTGGCTTGGCCAGTCGCGCGATCCGCGGGTGCAGCAGTTCCTGATGGACCTGATCAACCGATGAGCGCGCGCGGAGTGACCTGGATGGCGAAGGCGGGAGTAATCGCCTTCGCCGCTCTGGCCGGGACGAGCAGTGCTCCGGCCCAGAGCATCGCGAGCAAGGTGGGCCGCGTCACCACCGGTACGGTTCGCATGTCGTTCAAGGTGAAGCCAGGGGTCTGTGGCAGCGGGAATTCTATCTGGCACGGCGGTGGAAGGGGCCGTACGACGTGGGGTGATAACTGGAATAGCTCGCGCGATGTCGACTACGACGTCGATTGCAGCACTGGCCCCGCCCGCGTGGTCCTGGATCGCCGTAACGGCGAGATCAGTGATCTGAGGTTCTACGTCGGCGGGCGTTGGCGCACGCCGGCATCGGACGTCGTCGATCTGGGAATGGTGCCGGCGCGGGAAGCCGCTGACTACCTGGTTTCTCTGGCGCGAACCGAGCGAGGCAGCATGGGAGAAAAAGCAATTCTTCCAGCGACGCTCGCCGACAGCGCGAACATCTGGCCGGACCTGATCAGGATCGCACGCAATCCCGATGTGCCGCGCAGTACCAGAACTCAGTCCGTGTTCTGGCTTGGCCAGGCGGCGGGGGACGTCGCGACAGCCAATCTCAAGGACATCGTCGTCGACAACAGCGTGGATCGAGAAGTTCGTGAAAGTGCAGTATTCGCATTGTCACAACGCCCGCGTGAAGAGGGGGTGCCCGCGCTGATAGCGGTGGCGCGGAGCAACAAGGATCCGGAGATCCGGAAGAAGGCGTTGTTCTGGCTCGGCCAGTCCAACGATCCGCGAGCGCTCGATTTGTTTGAGGAGCTGCTTACAAAGAAGTAGGGCGGCAGGGTGGATCAACTGGTATTCTTCAGTTACAGTTTCTCCCCCTTCACTCCCTCGGACTTGGACTTCTCGCACCTCTCGAGTCAGCTCTCTTCGAACCCGCTGACCGCGCTGCCGGTTCTGTTCATCGCGGGCGTGCTGACGAGTCTGGCGCCGTGCATCTACCCGATGATCCCGATTACGGCGGCGATCGTGGGCGGTACTTCGATTGGTGATGCGCCCCGGGCGAGGTCGCGCACCGTTCTGCTGACGCTGACGTACGTCGTTGGCCTCGCGCTGGCGTACGCGTCGCTCGGACTCTTTGCCGGCCTCACCGGCACCCTCTTCGGCTCGGTGAGCACGAATCCGTGGCTCTACTTCGCGATGGCCAACCTGCTCATCCTCGCCGCGCTGGCGATGCTCGATGTGATCCCGGTGCGAGTGCCATCGTGGCTGCTGACGAAGGCAGCGGCGGCTGGGGAAGGCGGGAGCTTTTACGGCGTCTTCGTCATGGGTGCAGTCTCCGGACTCGTCGCCGCGCCGTGCTCGGCGCCGGTCATGGCCGCCGTGCTGACATGGGTCAGCTCGACGAAGAGCGGTGTGCTCGGGTTCATCTATCTCTTCGTTTTCTCGTTGGGGATGTGCACGCTGCTGGTGGTGGTAGGCCTGTTCAGCGGATCGGTGGCTCGTCTCCCCCGCGCCGGTCAGTGGATGGTCTGGGTAAAGCGGCTATTCGCGCTGATCATGTTGGCTGTTGCGGAGTATTACCTTGTGCAGATGGGTCAGCTTCTCATCTGACCCAACCACCCCCGAGTAAATAAATGCGGCTATCGAAATTATTTCTGGCGACCCTGCTGGTGTCCCCGCTGGTGACCGACGTCTCACGCGCCCAGGACCTCGGCATCGACGTCGGAGCCACGGCGCCCGCGGTATCGGTGCAGTCACTCGATGGAAAGGACATCCCCCTCGCGAACTACATCGGCAAGACGCCGGTGTTGATCGAATTCTGGGCGACGTGGTGTCCCAACTGCAAAGAGCTGATGCCGACGCTTCTCGACGCCGAGAAGAAGTACGGCAAGCGGGTGAAGTTCATGGCGATCGCGGTGGCGATCAACCAGTCGCCCGAGAAAGTGCGCAGGTGGCTCGTCGCGCATCCGATGCCCCACGACACTTTTTACGATCACGAAGGCAAGGCGGCAGGCGCGTTTGACGCCCCAGCGACGTCCTACGTAGTCGTGCTCGACAAAACCGGGAAGGTCGTGTACACCGGACTCGGCGGGAAACAGGACCTCGAGGCCGCGATCAAGAAAGCCCTATAGTCTTCAGTTTTCTGCTTTCGGCGGAGGCGCCAGACTGTCCACCACCGCCGCGAGCTCCGTATAGGCCGACGGCGTCAACACCTTGAACGGCTTCGTGACGTAAGCAATGCGTCCGTCCGGCCTGATGACGAACAGCGAGCGGTTGTCCAGCTTGTTCTTGGCATCGAACGCATCGTACCGCTGTCCGACGCTTCCGTCGGGGTCACTGGCGAACACGACCGGGAAATCTTCGTCGTGCGCCCATGATGCGAGCGCAGTGTCGGGGTCGACGCTGATTCCGATTACGGTGACGTTGCGGCCGTTGTTGAAGAGCGTGGCGTACTGATCACGGTACGCCTCCATTTGGATGGTTCAGCCCTTTGTCCGCGCCTTGAAGAAAAAGGCGAGCACCACCGTTCGCCCTCGATAATCCGAGAGCTTTACTGGCGTCTTCAGCAGACCGTACCTGTCGGCGCCGGCGAGACTGAAATCCGGAGCAACGTCGTTAACGGATGGGCCTTTCGCGACTGTCGATGTTGCTGCTGCCTGTTGCGCATTGGCCAGCGCTCCCGGTACGACGAGGGTAGCGCCGATGACAAGCGACAGAGTTCTGATTCCTAACTGATTGACCATGCTCGTGTCCCGGGTGCGATATTGAGGATTCTACGTCGTGCACGACCAGTCTGCCAGACATCGATCCTCAATTTGCGTACCTATATCGACATTCCCGATGGTCGTCGGGCAAGGCCGCGCCGCATCGTAACCCGACTTCGCTTGCTGGCGCTGGTGACTGCTGCTTCGTTGTGCGCACACGACGCGTTCGGTCAGACCCGCTCCAGCCTCTTCGATGCCATCGACGTTGGAGCCCAGGCGATCGGTGTGGTGACACACGTGTCTCCGGCGGTGAACTCGCGGGATATGACCGAGGGATACCTCAGCCAGCCCGTGATCATGGCGCACATCGATCCCTGGAATGAACTGTTCACTCTGAAGGCGATGCTCGATTTCGAGGGCGCCACGCTCGAACGCGGCGAGCTCAACCCCGGTATTTATGGCGAGGGCTACATAGATCGTCGGCATCCCCACACGTACCTGCACGAGCTGGTCGTGTCCTCCGCAAAACGATTCGGAGCAGATGGCGTGAGCGGCGTTTCCGCCACCCTCGGGAAAGGATTCGCCCCGTTCGGTACCGACGATCCGATGTCGCGGCCGTTCGAGAAATATCCCATTAACCACCACCTCTCACAGATCCTGGAGCGCGTCGTAGCGATCGGTGCGCTGCGCGCCGGCGGCTGGATTTTCGAGCTGGGCGCATTCAACGGCGACGAGCCCACCAGCCCTGGTGACACGCCGAACCGGGACCGGTATTGGGACTCGTGGTCGGGTCGCGTCACGTTCGTCCCGTGGCCGCAGGGCGAATTCCAGGCGAGCTACGCGCGGGTGGAATCCCCTGAAAACCCTGACGGCGGCGGCGCAGACCAGCGAAAAAAAAGCGCTTCGGTGCGCTTTGAGGACGTCCAGCACACAGGCTACGCGTTATTCGAGTGGTCGAGCACGTCGCAGTACTCGGGCGGAACGAAGTCGTTCACATTCAACTCGTTTCTGGCCGAGACATGGGCGAAGTACGATCGTATCAGCGGCGCGCTGCGGATCGAGCGCACTGAGCGGCCTGACGAAGAGCGCACCACCGACGTGTTCAGAACGGCTGTACCGCCGACCGACGTCAGCATTGCCGGGCGATCCCTCTGGACGATCGTCACGTTGAGAGCCGCAGCTTCATTGCTCAATACGCGCAGCATCATTCTCGAGCCTTTTGTGGAGGTTGCGCGCGCGCGTGTAAGTCCGACATTCCAGCCGACGGGGTTCGATCCGACACAGTTCTACGGGTCAAGCCGGATCTGGAGTGTCTCAATAGGGGCGAAGCTGGCGTTCAACATGGCCCACATGCGAATGGGGCGTTACGGTGTCGCAGTTCCGCGACGATCTGCCGGAATGGGTGACATGCACATGGAGGGGATGGAGTGATTCGCGGTCTGGTACTTCTGTCAGCGATGGTCGCACTTGCCTGCGGATCGGATAAAACGGTCACGCAGCCGCCCAACGCGCCCGGTAGTCTGGCAACGATCGGGGAGGGAATAGTCAACGAGCGCTACACCGGCGAGGTCAACGTCCGCGGAAACGTCGCCTACACGACTACCTGGGGACCTCGCGACACGTTCGGAAACGCCGTCAAAATCTGGGATGTGTCCGGGAACACGCCACAGCTCGTCGACTCGCTGATCGTCCCCTTCGCAAGCACGCTGGGCGACGTGCAGGTGACCGACGATGGTCTGTTACTGGTGGTGGCTACCGAGCGATCGGGTGGTTCGATCATGATCTACAGCCTTTCTAATCCGTCAAAACCGCAATTGATCACCCGTTACACGACTGCGCTCACCGACCCGGGCGTTCATACCGCCGAAGTTCAACGCGTCAACGGAAAGCTTTACGCGTTTCTCTGCATCGATCCCGCCAACGGCATCCCGGCGCGGCTCGTCATCGTCGATCTCTCCAACCCAGCTGCCCCGCAGCAGGTGTTCACCGCGGCGATGGGAAGTCCCTTTGTGCACGACGTCTATGTGCGGGACGGAATTCTTATCACTGCACTCTGGGATGATGGCATCACGCTGTGGGACATCGGGGGTGGCGGTCACGGCGGCAGCGTATCAAATCCGGTGCAACTTGGAAACGTCGTTACCGTCGATGGCGAAGCGCACAACGTCTGGTGGTTCCATAACGCGAACGGCGAGAAGAAATACGCTTTCGTGGGCGAAGAGGGTCCCGGCTCGATTGGCTTCAGTGCCAGGGGCGACATCCATGTCGTGGACGTCAGCAACCTCTCGGCGCCGCACGAGGTTGCCTTCTATCACCTCGACGGAGCCGGAACGCACAACTTCTCGGTCGATGAGACGCGCGGCATTCTCTACGCCGCGTATTACAACGGCGGCGTGCGAGCGATCGACGTCAGAGGCGATCTCTCGGCGTGCAGCGCGAGCGAGAAGAGCCTGGATGGCCGCTGCGACCTCAGGATGATGGGACGCGAGCTCGCCAGTGGTCCGGCAGGAGTCTCGCCGGTCTATATCTGGGGCGTCCAGCTCGTGGGTGGCTTTGTTTACGCCTCCGACATGCTCAACGGTATCTGGAAACTCGGCCAAGTCCCGTAGCCGAGCTGAAACTGACCCCCTTTCAAACCGTAAGGAGTCTGTCATTGTCTAACAGGCTACACCCGAATGGAGTCAGGAATGAAGCGACAGTTTCGTGGGGCGGCGTTCGCGGCGGCCCCTTTTCTAATCGCGACGCCAGCCTACGCCCAGTGGGATGCGTACAAAGCGCCCCGCAATGCCATCGTCGACGCATCGGGAGCGAAATCAGTCGAGGTTGAGGCCGGCGCCGGCAGCCTTCGCGTCGAGGGCAAGCCCGGTTTGCGACAGGTGCAGATCACCGGCACAGCTCGCGCTTCCTCACAGCAGATCCTCAACGAAATCAAGCTCATCGCCGAGCGGCGGGGCGATCTGGTTTTCATCAAGGCGGACATTCCCGATCACAACGGTTGGAACGACAACTACTCCGCGGGTCTCGATCTTGTCATTGAGGTGCCGCAGGGCATCAATGCCGAGGTGTCCGACGGCAGTGGCGACGCCAAGATCTATAACGTTGGCGCCCTCGAGGCGTCCGACGGCTCGGGTGAGTTTGTGGTGGATGGTGCGGCCGGATCGGTGCGCATCACCGATGGATCGGGGAATCTGAAAATTGAGAACGTCAACGGCGATGTCCGGGTCAGTGATGGATCGGGTGATGTAAATGTCCGCAACGTTTCCGGATCGTTCATCGTCGAGAGCGATGGCTCCGGCAGCCTGTACGCCACCGATGTACGCGGCTCGGTCATCGTCGAGAATGATGGCTCAGGCAACATCGACGTAAACAAGGTCGGCAAGGATTTCCGGGTTGGCTCGAAAGGCAGCGGTGGCATCGACTACGCCGAGGTAACGGGCCAGGTCGATATTCCGGAGCGCCACCGCGGCAGGTACCGCAGCGGCGACAGATAGCAGGGCCGGTTGTACTCCGCGGAAATTTCGCTCGCGGACTTTCAGCACCGGTTGTAGGATGTACGAATCACAACCCATGAATTCGTGACCGCTTCCGTCGCCGACCGAGCCATCGTAGGAGAGCACGCCAGAGCCGGCGCGTGGGCTATTCCGTGGCCTCTTTACGCGGTGGTGCTGGCGTCGACGTGCATCGTCGTCGGCCTCATCTGGGATGTGTCGTGGCACCGCACGGTCGGGCGCGATACGTTCTGGACACTCGCACACGTGCTCGAGCAGCTCGCTGCAGTGATCGCTGGTATCACATGCGGCTACCTGGTGCTCAAGACCACCTTCGCCGGTACGCCGCAAGAGCGGGCGACCTCAGTCCGCTTCTGGCATTTCTTCTACGGCCCGCTCGGTGCCTGGGTCTGCATCTGGGGAACGCTGACGATGATCACATCGGCGCCCCTCGATAACTGGTGGCACAATGCGTACGGCCTCGACGTCAAGATCATCAGCCCGCCTCACATGGTTCTGGCGTGGGGGATGATCAGCATTCAGATCGGCGCGATGCTGATGGCGCTGAGCGCGCAGAACCGCGCACCCGCCGAGGATCAGCGGCTGTACAGCATGATCCACGCGTATGCGGCCGCCATTCTCGTCACGATGGTGGCGACGGTGATTCAGGAAGACGCCAGCGTGGGAAACCACATGCACGGCTCGAAGTTCTATCTGATCACGGCGTGGGTGATTCCGCTATTTCTGATCGGACTCTCGCGTGCGTCGCGTCTTCGCTGGCCGGCGACGACGATCACCGCGCTTTACTCCGCAATCACGCTGGTGATGAGCTGGACGCTGCAGCTGTTTGCGGCGACGCCCAAACTGGCGCCCATCTACAATCCGGTCACGCACATGGTGCCCCCGTCGTTTCCGCTGCTCATCATCATTCCGGCGATCGCTGTCGACCTGCTGATGAGAAGGTTTGGCTCCGGTCGTGATTGGAGGCTCGCCGCCGTTCTGGGAGTGACGTGGGTAACGATCATGGTCGTCGTTCACTGGTTCTGGGCGGATTTTCTGCTTTCGCCCGCGGCGCGCAATTTCTTCATCGGCGCCGATCAGTGGTCCTATACCGATCGACTCGGCGACTGGCGGTACCAGTTCTGGACGCTCGACGTCGACGCGACGGGGAAGTGGAATCCCGCTGGTTTCGCAAAGGGAATCGGGATCGCGATGGTGCTCGGGATGGTGTCGTCGCGAATCAGCCTCGCCCTCGGATCGGCGATGGCGAAGGTGAAGCGTTGAGACTCTTCGGCGCAGTCGCGACGATCACGGCAATCGTGCTCGTCAGCTCGGCGCACATTGGAAGTCCCGATGCCTGGTACGAGGGAAGTGCGGGTCCCTACCATGCGGTCATACAAGTCGCGACACCTGGCGTCGTTCCAGGCGTGGCGACGGTGTACGCCCGGTTGAGGACTCCGGACGGCAAGCCAGCCACTGGTGTCGAAGTAACGATCCAGGTCAACCGCTTCGACGCGCTGGCGACGGCGCCGCCTCCCGAACTGGCAAGTCCAGTGGAGGCAGAACCTGGATTGTATTCCGGCCCCCTGTGGGTGATGGCGGGGGGGTCGAACGGCGTCACAGTCAATGTGAGTGGACCGCTCGGAGCCGGTAAAGCGGTTGTGCCGGTCGTCGTAGTCGCGAACCGCCGGCTCGAGCTCGATCCAAGGCTCGGTGGCGTGCTGACGGTCGTTGGGTTGTTCCTGTTCGTCGGATTGGTGACGATCGTCGGCGCGGCGGTGCGGGAGAGCGGTTTGCCTCCGGGTGCGGTACCCGATGCGAGACAACGCTGGAAGGCGCGCACGGCGATGGCGGTGTGCACGGCGATCGTCGCGCTTGCTCTATTCGGCGGGTCGCGGTGGTGGAACAGCGAAGACGCCGATTTTCGCAGGAGCATCTACAAGCCGTTGACCGCGACGGCGACGATCGAATCAGTCGCGTCGAGACCGGCGCTCGATCTCAGGATCTCCGATTCGGTGTGGGTCCATCGAAGCGATACCGCCTGGCTACGGACGCGCAGTGTGAGTCGCTGGAGCCCGTTGATTCCGGATCACGGCAAGCTCATTCACGTCTTCATGATACGCGAGCCGGATCTGCAAGCGTTCGCGCATCTGCATCCACCGACTTCCGATTCAGTGCGATTCATTGCGGCGTTGCCGTCACTGCCGGCGGGAACGTATCGGGTGTACGGCGATATCGTTCACGAGAGCGGTTTCGCACAAACCGTTTCGACCAGGATCGAGCTCGCCACACCGGTCAGCGGCGCGGGACAGGCAACCGACGCCGATGATGCGTCGCGATTCGTGGAAGCTCCACCCAACGGGGAGCGATCGGTTCTCGAGGACGGCTCGACGATGACACTCGACCGAAGCGGCGGACAATTCGTGGCTGCTAAGGGTACCGTGTTGCGCTTCACCGTCACGGGAAGCGATGGCAGGCCGCTGACTCTCGAGCCCTACATCGGGATGGCGGGACACGCAGTCGTCACGCGCGATGATGGCGCGGTGTTCGTACATCTGCATCCGGCCGGGACCATCTCGATGGCATCGCAGATGGCGTTCGCGATGCGGCAGCCGGGTGACACAGTTCCGGGAAAACTCGGCCAGCGAATGAACGCCGCCGATGCAGTACACGCCGCCGGCGACGTGGCGGAGAACGGCGTAGTGACCTTCCCCTACGCGTTTCCGCAAGCCGGCAGATATCACACCTGGGTGCAGGTGAAACACGCGGGCCGCATCCTCACCGGCGCGTTCGCATTCGAGGTCCAGCCGGCGGCCAGGTAATCTGACGCCACGCTGTCACGGCGGTGGTGTGCACGTTTATTGCCGCAGACGCGTTGCGAAACATGCGGGAATCGGATGACTCGAGTGTCTATCCGGTGTACCCATCCTGCCCCAAATGGAGAACGAAATGCGCTTTCTGGCAATCAGCATCTGTGCTCTTGCTTTAGTCCCTGCTTTATCCGGCGCCCAACAGGCGACGAATTCCAGAACTGGTCCGACCCTCGCGGCGGCGTCTGTCGGCTTCCGCGTCAGTGAATCGAAGGTCGACGGCTCGACAAAGGTTACGGCGGCACCAATCGTCGGCCGTCATCAAGGACAGGATGTCGCGCTGATGGCTGTCGGTGTTGGAGCGATGATCGCGGGTGCGCTAATCGGTGATACCGCGGGAACCATTATTATCATCGGCGGCGCCGGCATGGCGCTGTTCGGGCTCTACCACTACCTCGAATAACGGAGTACGCCGATCGACGGTGAGCTACGCCTCGCCGTCGATGTAAAGCGTTCCCGAGCTGACCAGCACGGAGCAGCCGCCGACTCTGATCGCGGCCAGTTGACCCCGTTTGAGATCGACCTCCAGCTCCAGTCTGCTGGGACGGCCCATCTCGACTCCCTGATCCACGATCCATCGCAGGGTTCCGTCGCGGGTTTCCGCGCGCAGCGCGAGAAATCCAGCCAGCGCGGCACACGCGCTGCCCGTGGCGGGATCTTCACCGATGCCGAGTCCAGGCGCGAACATGCGGGCGCGGATGTGGCCGCCCTCGAAGATGTTGCTCCAGTCCTCAGTGCTGAAGACGAACATCTCCGGCGCCCAGTAGCCTCGCAGCGACTGCTCCCATTTCGGGATATCGACTCTCGCCCACGATAGCATCTCGGGCTTCTTGATCGGGATGAAGAGATACGGGACGCCGCAGGAAACCGCTTCCGGCTCGATCATGTCGTCGGCCACGATGTGGCTCGGCTCGAGCGAGAGGATTTCGCAAAGAATTTCCGGCGCGGGCGGTGGCTCCCTGATCTCGGGCAGCTTTGCGGAAGTGAGCTGCGCGAAGACCGGTTTACCGCCGTTCGATCGAATGAGGACAGACACGGGACCGACGCCCTCCTCGAGAATGATCTTCGTCTCCTCACCGTTGAGTGGAATCTCACCGATGGAGGCCAGTACGAAGGCGCAACCGACAGTCGGGTGACCGGCGAACGGCAGCTCGGAGCCCGGGGTGAAAATGCGCACGCGGCGGGTGTTGGTGCTCTCCTCGGGCGGAAAAACAAAAACGGTCTCGGAGTAATTGAACTCGCGAGTGATCGCCTGCATCTGCTCGTCGGAGAGTCCGTTCGCGTTGGGAACAACCGCGAGCGGATTTCCACCGTGCAGGTGATCGGTGAAAACGTCGGCCGTATAGAAATCGTACGACATGCGTCAAAGAAAATGCGCAACCAGAGGCTCGTCGGCTACCAGTGGCCGAGCGGGTGAATCGCCGTCGAACCGGAAGCAACTGGCACTGAACCCGCATTCCTGTGAGGTATGAGCCCAGCGAGATCTGTCCGAAAACAGACATCGAAGAGCAAGGCGACGGTGCGCTTCGGCCCCGCCGGATGGCTGTACAAGGACTGGGAAGGGATCGTCTACCCCCGCGAGAAACCGAAAGGGTTCGACCCGCTCCGCTACATCGCTGATTTCTTCGACACCATCGAGGTCAATTCGACTTTTTATGGACCGCCTGTGCCGCGGACGACGACTTCGTGGGTGAACCGGGTGAAGGATCATCCCGACTTTCGTTTCACCGCCAAGCTCTGGAAGCGCTTCACCCACGAGCGCGACAAAGCCTGGACGCGTGGGGAAGTCGATCAGGTTCGCAAGGGATTCGACGTCATGATGGATGCCGAGAGGCTGGGAGCTGTCGTGCTGCAATTCCCCTGGAGCTTCAAGCGCAGCGAGGAAACCCGCGAATGGCTCGGCGACGTCGTACGGACCTTCAGGATGTATCCGCTGGTGGTGGAAGTGAGACACACCTCCTGGCTGGCGCCGGAATTCCTGGCATCGCTCGAGGAGGAGGGAGTCGGTTTCGTCAACATCGACCAGCCCCAGTTTCACAAGTCGATAGGCCCGTCGAAACACGTCACGTCAAGCGTCGGCTATGTGCGCGTGCACGGCCGGAACTATAAGGAATGGTTCCGGGAGAAGGCGAGCGTCGAGGGGCGCTATAACTATCTCTACAAGCCGGCGGAGCTCCAGCCGTGGGTCGAGCGCGCCGGAGAAATGGCCGCAAGTCCCGACACGCGTGAGGTTTATGTCGTCACCAACAACCACTATAAGGGCAAAGCCGTCGCCAATGCGCTGATGATGAAATCGATGCTCACCGGGAGTAAAGTGCCGGCCCCTCAGGGGATCGTTGACGCTTACGGCGCTACGGTTGGCGACTTCGCCTTCGCCGCGGAAAACACCGTATCAGTCGCGTAACTCGATTGACCGCAACGCCCTGATAGGTTAGGTTATACCCCTGACGTGCATGGCGCGCGTCAATGCCAGATTGCGACACAGGGGACCTGGGGTGTTGCCAGGTCCTTTTGATTTTCTGGCGAACAAATGCGATCAATTCGATCGCGAACAAACAGTAGTCGGATTGGTACCGCAACACGGCACTTCCGACCAATTGCAGAGGAAGTACCGAGAATGCGTACCACCGGAAAAGTGAAGTGGTTCAACGATGCGAAGGGTTTTGGTTTCATCACCCCAGAGAACGGACAGAAGGATTGCTTCGTTCATCACTCAGCCATTCAGGGCAAGGGCTTCAAGTCCCTGGCCGAAGGCGAGCGGGTTGAGTTCGACGTCGTGCAGGGCCAGAAGGGTCCGGCCGCCGAGAACGTGACCAAGATCGGCGCGTAAGTAGAAGCTTGCAACACGCTTCATAGGAGACGGGGCCGGACTGGACAACACCAGACCGGCCCCGTTTTTCTTTGTCGCGAATTTTGCGGTATGACCGTCAGGAAGTATAGTTGTGCCGGTTGGACCGACCCTTAAGGAGGCTTATGGCCAAAGAAGAAGCAATCGAGCTGGAAGGAACCGTTACCGAAGTGCTGCCGGATGCGACTTTCCGCGTGCAGGTGAACAACGGGCACGATGTGCACGCTACCATTGCGGGGAAGATGCGGAGATTCCGAATTCGTGTGCTGGCCGGGGATCGCGTGACTCTGGAAGTGTCGCCCTACGACCTGACCAGAGGCCGCATAACATTCCGCCACAAGAGCTGACGCCCCAGCTGGGCTGACTACTGCGTGTAGCGCAGTATGTCGTAGAAGAACCGTACGCCGTAACCGACGTTGTCGACCGACAGTCGCTCGTCGTTTCCGTGCATTCCCCGCTGAATCTCCGCGCGCGGAATCTTGAACGGACTGAATCCATAGGTGGTAATGCCAAGCTTGCGATAGGTTGGCCTGTCGGTGGCCGCCGTCTCCATCGGCGTCGTCACAAATGCGCCGGGCTCTCGTTCGTGTGCCGCCTTTTCGATGGCGCGAAACAGATCGGTCTCGATCGGACTCTCGAGTGGCGCCTTGGTGTGGCCGAGGTGCGTGAAGTGCACTGCGGTATCGCCGACGATTTGCTGAAGGGTTCGCAAGAATTCCGTGGTGTCCTGATCGGGTAGCAGCCTGACGTCGATTTCCGCCGTAGCTACCGCCGGAATCACGTTCGTCTTGTTGGATCCGGTCAGCCCTGTGAGCGATATCGTATTCCTGAGAATCGCGTTCCAGGTGACATCGCTGAGAATCCATTCCCTGGCGCGCGGATTCTCCACCGCAACGCGGACGTTGGATAGCCAGCTACGCTGCGGCTCGGGGTAGATCCGCGCGATATCGCGGAAGAATTTGTCGACGCCAGGCGTCACGTGAAGCGGCGACTCGTATTGCGAGATCCTGTACAGCGCGGCAACAAGTCTCGGCACCGGATTCTGTTTTGTCGGCCGCGACCCGTGTGAGGGGACGCCGTTCACCGTCAGTCGCTGCCAGAACGTCCTCTTCTCGGCGACGCCGACTCCGAAGTAGATGACCTTTCCCGCCGAGTCGAGGACATTGTCGGCTCCTTCGGTGATGAGGTACTCAACATCGCTGAGAAGGTCGGGATGCCGCTGGACGAAAATGATCGCGCCAGTCGAGTTGAGCTCCTCGTCTGAGTTGCCAATGAACACGATGTCGCGTGTCAGCGGCACGCCCGAACGCTTGAGGGCGATCATCGCCATCAGCT
>Ga0157378_10003399_pt1 | contig 14150 bp, 17 predicted proteins | sample M65metaG_FD_115309 | JGI IMG/M metagenome (GOLD analysis project Ga0157378, IMG submission 115309) | Miscanthus rhizosphere microbial communities from Kellogg Biological Station, Michigan, USA - M6-5 metaG | ecosystem: Host-associated > Plants > Roots > Rhizosphere > Soil | place: USA: Michigan...
ATCAGCCGCGCTCGACTAAATCGTACTCATCCCCACTCCGCTCCGAGCGGAATTTGCGCGCGCGCAGCGCGAGCAAATGCAGTCGAGGGACCTTGCGCTCTCCCCGAGTACCTTATAATGATGTCTCCGGCAACCACCTGCGGACACCGTCTAATGAGCACCCGGCTTGACCAAATCGTTGCGGCTACTCGCCGCCGTGTCTCCGCAGCCAAATCAACGGCAAAGCTGTGCGAACTCGAAAAGAGTGCTGAAAGTCACGTTCCACGTGGGTTTCGCAAGGCGCTTGCATCTCAATCCGGCATCGCGGTGATTGCAGAGTTGAAAAAAGCCTCTCCGTCAAAAGGACTGATTCGAGCTAACTTCGACGTCGAAGCTTTAGCCAAACAATTGGAAGCAGCAGGCGCAACTGCTTTATCAGTTCTAACCGACAAAGAATTTTTCCAAGGCTCCCTGGAAAATCTTGAGCGTGCCTCCTCGGTGACAAGACTTCCCTGTTTGCGTAAAGATTTCATCGTCGACGAATTCCAGATTGTCGAAGCAAGAGCCTTTAAAGCGGACGCCATCCTCCTAATCGTGGCGGCACTCACTCAGCCTCAACTGATCACACTGGCAAACACTAGCCGCAGCCACGGACTGGACATCCTCTGCGAAGTTCATGACGAGGAAGAACTCGGGCGCGCCCTTGATGCTGGTTGCGACCTGATCGGAGTAAACAGCCGCGACCTTCGCACTTTCGACGTTAACCTGGGCACAGCTTTGGACCTGGCCAAGCGAATGCCGAAAGAAGTGGTCAGCGTTGCCGAGAGCGGCATTCACTCCAGCAATGATATTGCGAAGCTAAGAGCCGCCGGTTACCAGGCTTTTCTGATCGGCGAATCTCTGATGCGCGCCGCATCTCCCGGGGAGGCTTTACGCGCCTTGACGGAGACGGTTACGGTCCACTGACATGACCTGGGTAAAGATTTGCGGGATTACAAACCTGGAAGACGCGCGCATTGCGATTGACGCAGGAGCCAACGCCCTTGGCTTTGTCTTCCACCCGGCCAGCCCGAGGAATGTCAGCGCGGCGACGGTTAAGGGCATAACGGCGAGCCTTCCTGCACAAATTGAAAAGGTCGGCGTGTTCGTGAGTCCATCTACGAATATTGAAGATACGGTAGCAAGCGCGGGTCTCACCGCGATTCAACTACATTTTACTGACGCTCCCGACGGGCCGGAGAACTTTTCTCGATCGACATTCAAGAAATTCCTCGCTCTGAATGCCGGGCAAACATCCGCCGCAACTAATGTCGCAACTTACCTCCCCGGTCCCATCGATGCTCTCTTCCTCGACTCTGGAACCCCGGACAGGCCGGGTGGAACCGGCAAGGTTTTTGACTGGAAGGCGGCCTCCGGCGTGATCAGCTCTTTAGGCCGCAAACACAGAATAGTAGTTGCGGGCGGCCTGACGCCCGAGAACGTGGTGGACGCAATCCACACCTTGAAGCCTTGGGGGGTCGACGTCTCTTCCGGAGTAGAAGCTCGGCCCGGCAAGAAAGATCCCGAGAAAGTTCGGGCTTTCATTCAAGCAGTGCGGCATATCGAAGTGAGCGTGTAAAGAATGGCGACAGCAACCATATCTCGGCAAAAAACTCCTAAACCTGTAGCGGGCCGATTCGGCGTCTACGGCGGACGCTATGTCCCCGAAACGCTCATGGCGGCTCTCGAAGAACTGGAGCAAGCCTACGAAAAGGCTAAGCGCGATCGTAGATTCCAGCAGCGCCTTGACCACTTGCTTCGCAGCTATGCCGGACGACCAACACCTCTATTCTTCGCGGAACGATTCACGAACAAATTGGGCGGAGCAAAAATCTATTTGAAGCGTGAAGACCTGCTGCATACCGGCGCGCACAAGATCAACAACTGCATCGGCCAGGGACTTCTAGTCGAGCGCATGGGCAAAAAGCGGGTGATCGCGGAAACCGGTGCGGGACAGCACGGCGTGGCGACTGCCACTGTTTGTGCCCTACTTGGGTTTGAGTGTGTCGTCTACATGGGCACTGAGGACATGCGACGCCAGGAGTTGAACGTTTTCCGTATGAGGTTGCTCGGCGCTGAGGTCCGCGGAGTCAGCTCCGGATCCTGCACCTTGAAAGACGCCATCAACGAAGCCATGCGCGACTGGGTCACCAACGTCCAAACCACGCACTACCTGCTGGGAAGCGTGCTGGGGGCGCATCCCTACCCCACGATGGTCCGCGACTTCCACAAGATCACCGGCCGCGAGGCGCGCGCACAGATACTAAAAGCAGAAAAAAAGCTGCCAACGGCGATCGTAGCTTGCGTCGGCGGCGGATCGAACGCAATAGGAATTTTCTACGAATTTTTGAAAGACAAGAAAGTCGGATTGGTCGGGGTCGAAGCCGGCGGCCGCAGCAACAAGCTTGGAGATCACGCTTCCCGCTTCCAGGGTGGGTCACAGGGAGTATTGCAGGGTACGTTCTCCTACGTCCTGCAAGACAGTGCGGGGCAAATTGCGCTCACCCACTCAGTCTCCGCCGGCCTGGACTACCCATCGATCGGCCCCGAGCATGCATGGCTGAAAGATATGGGCCGCGCCGAATACACCTCCGCCTCCGACGCCGAAGCGCTGGAAGCCACGACGGTACTTGCCCGCACCGAAGGAATTATTCCAGCGCTGGAGTCCGCGCACGCCGTCGCCGAGGCCATCAAGCGCGCTCCAAGGATGAAGAAGTCGGAAATTATAATCGTGAACATCTCCGGGCGCGGGGACAAAGACATCGGGATCATACGCCAGAACTTAAAGCTCGACTAAAATGCCCTTCTACTTCAACAGCAAATCTCTAGTCGCCTACGTAACCTGCGGCGATCCCGACCTCGCCTGCTCGCGCGACATCGTCTTTGCCGCCATCGATGCAGGCTCGACGATCATCGAGCTGGGAGTTCCATTCAGCGATCCCGTCGCCGACGGCCCCGTAATCCAGCGTGCCAGCGAACGGGCACTGAAGCAGCACACCTCCATCGAGCAAGTGCTCACTCTGGCTTCCGAGATCCGCCAGCACTCGCAGTCCGTCGGCCTGATTATTTTTACTTATCTGAATCCGATTCTGCGCATGGGCATGAAGAAGTTTTGCAAGATCGCCCGTCATGCCGGGGTCGACGGCGTCCTGGTCATCGACCTCCCGGTCGAAGAATCTGCCGCCTACATCGAAGCGGCGAAAGCCAATGGGCTTTCTACCATCTTCCTGGCAGCCCCCACCAGCACCGACGCCCGGCTTAAACAAATTGCGGCGGCTTCCACCGGTTTTGTCTACGTGGTCTCCCGCACCGGGGTGACCGGGACGCGAGAACAACTGACAAGTGACGCGGAAGCCGTGGTGAAACGGCTTCGCAAATTCACCAAGCTTCCCATCGCAGTCGGCTTTGGCATCTCCAAACCCGAGCAGTTCGCGGCGGTGGGCAAATTTGCCGACGCCGCGGTCATTGGCAGTGCCATTGTCCAGACCATTGAGAACAATCCCGGCAAAGAAGCCGAGTCTGTGGCACAATTTATCCACCAACTTTTAGCGTAAGCCAGCGGTCGCCGGCCGGCAGTCGCCAGCCTCTTGCCATCCGCCCATTTATCAGTTTTGCTGAGAACCACCAAGATTCAGGGGAGACGACTTTAGCAATGGACATCGTTGGCTGGCGTAAGCAAATCGATGAGATCGACAGAAAGCTGGTGGAATTGATCAGTGAGCGGGCGCACGCGGCCCATGAAATCGGCAAGCTTAAGAAGACCGCTTCTATGCCGATTTATGAACCCGACCGCGAACACGCAGTATTTGAGAACGTTAAGAAGATAAATCGCGGGCCGCTGTCAGAGCGCGACCTGCTAAGAGTTTTTGAGCGCATCATCGACATCATGCGCCAGATACAACGTGAGGAGATCGCTCCCGAACCGAACCTGACCGATCAGTCTCACGATACCGAAATCGAATCGGACGTTAACGACTAAAAAATTATGATCGTTGCCATGCAGGAAACCGCAACCGAAGCACAGATTCAGGATGTCACCGAACACCTGATTCGCATGGGCTTCTCTGTCCACCGCACCACCGGAGAAAGACAAACCATCCTCGCCGCTGTCGGCGCGCGCATTGACTTCGATACCCGTAACCTTGAAGTCCTCTCGGGTGTTGAACACGTTCATCGCATCAGCGCCCCCTATAAGCTGGCGGGGCGCGCTTTCCGCCAGGAAGGCACCATCATCGAATTTAGAAACGGAGTAAAGGTAGGCGGCGATGATGTCGTCGTCATGGCCGGACCTTGCTCGGTGGAATCACGCGAGCAAATCTTCAAGGTTGCAGGGCAGGTCGCGCAGGCTGGTGCAAAGGTCCTTCGCGGCGGCGCATTCAAACCTCGTAGCTCGCCATATTCTTTCCAGGGCCACGGCATTGATGGCCTCAAACTGCTGCGCGAAGCCGCGGACGCCAACCATCTCCTGGTCATCAGCGAGGTCATGGAAATCGCCCAGATCGAGCCCATGCTGCCCCACATCGACATCTTCCAGATCGGCGCCCGCAACATGCAGAACTTCAACCTGCTGCGGGAGTTGGGCAAAATCCGCAAACCTTGCTTGCTGAAGCGAGGCATCGCGGCGACTCTGGAAGAGCTGCTGCTCTCGGCCGAGTACATCATGTCGGGCGGAAATTATGAGGTCATCCTCTGCGAGCGCGGCATTCGCACCTTCGAGACCTATACTCGCAACACGCTGGATATTTCTGCCATCCCCATCATCAAGAAGCTTTCGCACCTTCCGATGACCTCTGATCCCTCGCACGGCACCGGCCTTCGCGACAAAGTTCCGCCCATGGCGCGGGCCTCAGTCGCCGCGGGCGCTGACGCCTTACTGATCGAAGTCCATCCCGATCCGGACAAGGCGTTTTCTGATGGAGCGCAATCGCTCTATCCCGATCAGTTCTCCAAATTGATGGACGAACTGCGCATGATCGCGCCAGCCGTAGGTCGAAAAATCGCGTAACCGGAGCTTGAGAACGCCTCGTGGCCATTCGCCAAATCACCATCATCGGAACCGGCCTGATTGGTGGCTCGTTAGGTTTGGCGCTGAAGAAGCGGGGCTTCCTTGGACCCGTGATTGGATGCGATCGTCCTCCCGTCCTTGAGCGCGCACTACAATCTGGCGCCATCGACGAAGCACGAGCCAATGTTGCGGAGGCAGCGATGGGCAGCCAGGTCGTCGTACTTGCGGTGCCGATCGGCGCTTCGCTTGACCTGATCGACCGCTTAGCTCCTTCCCTTCCCACAAAAACTTTACTCACGGACGTAGGCAGCACCAAGGCCGCGATTCTCGACCGCGCATCTAAAGCCTTTGGCAAGAACGTGGGCAAGCGATTCCTCGCCGGGCACCCCATGGCCGGCAAAGAACATTCGGGAATCGAATTCGCCGACCCGGAACTATTCCAGGGTGCGGGATGGTTTGTAACTCCGTCCCCCGATCAGAAAATCTACGAAGGCGTCGCCGGAGATTTTCTCGAGTGGATAGAAAAAATCGGCGCTCGCGTCGCCAGCATGGAGGCCGATGAACACGACCAGCTCTGTTCCTGGATCAGTCACCTCCCGCAACTGATCTCCACGGCCTTGGCCGCGACTCTGGTAGACGAATACGGCGAGGATGCCCCCTTGCTCGACGCAGGAGGGCGCGCCCTCAAAGAGATGACCAGAATCTCCTCGAGCCCCTACTCCATGTGGCGCGATGTTTTTCTCACCAACAAAGAGAACGTAAGTTATGCCCTGTTGAAACTCGAGCAGCGCCTGTCCCACCTCCGCGAGAATCTCGACTCCAGAGAACTGGAAAGAGAATTCGAGCGGGCCCATCATCTAAAGAAGAATTCGCGACCCAAACCTTTGTCATCCTGACCAGCATCCCAAATATCTGTGTTTCACCACAATTTGTCATCCCGACCGAAGCCGGAGCGAACGCGACGGCGAGTGGAGGGACCTTGCGTTCCCCGGCTCCGAACGATCATGGTTAGGCAAAGCGCCGAGCGCGCGTTTCTTAGACTTTCGTTGATGCCTCCCGCTCGTAACCTGAAATGAAACCTCCCTTCATTTAGAATCCCTACAAATGAATAAAGTCGTAGCCAGCGCCGACGAAGCCATTCAGGACATTCCCGACGGCGCCACCATCATGATCGGCGGCTTCGGCCTCTGCGGCATGCCGGAGAACTTGATCCGCGCTCTGGTCCGCAAAGGCACCAAGAACCTATTCACCATCAGTAACAATGCCGGCGTCGATGGCCTTGGCATCGGCCTCCTGCTGGCCGCCGGCCAGCTCCGACGCCACATCGGCACCTACGTCGGCGAGAACAAACTGCTGGAACAAAAAATCCTCAACAAGGAAATTGATCTCGAACTAATACCCCAGGGAACTTTTTCCGAACGCATACGCGCCGGGGGCGCTGGCATTCCCGCCTTCTTCACTCCAACCGGAGTGGGCACCATAGTGGCGGAGGGCAAGGAAACGCGCGAATTTGACGGACGCACCTACATCATGGAACGCGGGCTGACAGCCGACTTCGCTTTCGTAAAGGCGTGGAAGGGTGACAAGTGGGGCAACCTTGTTTATCGCAAGACCGCACGAAACTTTAATCCCATGATGGCATCGGCGGCGAAAGTCACCATCGCCGAAGTGGAAGAAATGGTTGAAGTCGGAGAGCTGGATCCCGAACTGATTCACACTCCCAGCATTTACGTGAAGAGAATTTTCAAGGGAGAATTATTTGAGAGGCGGATCGAGAGAAAAACCGTGAGGAAAAAGAATTGAGCTCGCAGACAAGCACGAAACCCATCAAGGACAGTGACAAGCGCGAGCGTATCGTCAAGCGCATCGCCCAGGAACTGCGCGACGGGTTCTACGTAAACCTCGGGATCGGCATGCCGACCTTAGTCGCCAATTACGTTCCGACGGGCATGGAAGTCATTCTGCAGAGTGAGAATGGGATGCTGGGAATCGGTCCCTACCCGTTCGAAGGCGAAGAAGACGCCGATCTGATCAATGCCGGTAAGGAAACCGTCAGCGAAATCCCGGGCACATCGTTCTTCTCCAGCGCCGATTCCTTCGCCATGATTCGCGGCGGCCACATCGATCTCAGCGTTTTGGGCTCGATGGAGGTAGACGAAGAAGGCAGTCTCTCAAATTGGATGATCCCCGGCAAAATGGTAAAGGGCATGGGCGGAGCCATGGATCTGGTAGCAGGGGCCCGCCGCCTGATCGTTGCTATGGAACACACCACCAGAGACGGTCAGCCAAAGATTCTGAAAAAATGCACTCTCCCGCTGACCGGGGTCAGAGTGGTAAACATGATTGTGACGGAGATGGCCGTCATGAACGTCACTGCCAACGGTCTGGTTCTCACTGAACTCGCGCCCGGCGTTACGGCCGACTCAGTTCAAAAGGCAACTGAGCCGACTCTGATAATCAGCCCAGCCCTGAAAGTCATGGAATATTAGCCTGCGCTCATCTTTTGATTGCAGTGTCACCCCGAGCGAAGCCGCGGCCTTGCGTTCCCTGGCAAGTTCAATCGCTCAAGCTTTTGATCCGCGCCGCCTCGAACTCATCCCCCTTTTTCCATCCCACTAGCTTCGGCATATGCGCGGCCTCCCATCCCAGGGCAAATCCAAACCGCGCCAGCACCGCGTCTCCTGTGAAGTCCATCTCCTCGTGATATTCATCGCTCGGCTGGTGATAGTGCTTTTGCGTGTACTCGTCGGCTTCCTGCATTCCCCACGCCAGGTCATGCCCCTTGTACTTCATCCCTTCATTCAAAGAGAACGATGGAATTCCCACCCGAGCCAGGCTGAAATGGTCTGACCGGTAGTAGTGTCCCGCCTCGGGATGTGAATCCGGACGAATGGTAAGCCGGAACTCCTCAGCCGTGCTCTGCACTGCTGAAAAGAAGGTAGTCCGCTCCGAACCGGAAACCTCAGCTTCTTCCGGCTGACCCAGCGGCGGCACATCGTCATAGTTCAGATCGAGCGTGATCTTCCCCGCGGGAATTGGCGGATGCTTACCCAGATACTCTGATCCGAGCAATCCCTGCTCTTCGGCTGTCACCGAAGCAAAAATAATCGAGCGCGCCGGCTTCTGCCCCGCCAGGCTGTAGGTGCGCGCAAGCTCCAGCAGGATTCCACATCCGGTGGCGTTATCGTCCGCGCCGTTGTAAATGTTATCTCCCGGCATATCAGGCCGGATGCCCAGGTGATCGTAGTGCGCCGTGTACATCACAGCTTGATTCTTTAGCTTGGAACTGGAACCGGGAAGCGTCGCGATCACATTGTTCGATTCAAAGGGACGCACCTTGCTCACCATATGAGCCTTGAGCCGGGAATGAAGCGCAACCGGACGAAAATCACGGGAGCGCGCATCTGCCATCAGCTTGTCGAGATCGAGACCATCCCCTGCCACCAGTTGCTTGGCAATATCCAGTTGCACCCACGCCGCGACCTTCAGCTTGGGCGTTCCGTCGAGTTTGAGATAAGACTTCTCGCCGGAATTGGAATTACGCACCACGTCCCAGGGATAACTCGCCATGTCCTCGCGATGGATCAGAATTACGCCAGCCGCGCCCTTACGGGCTGCCTCCTCATACTTGTAGATCCACCGGCCGTAATAAGTCAGCGCCCGTCCGGTGAAAAAGTTCGGATCGTCCGACGGAGGCTCATTCACCAGCATGAGCAGGACCTTGCCCTTCACGTCCACGTCTTTGTAATCGTTCCAGCTGTATTCCGGGGCTTCGATTCCGTAGCCGGCAAAAACCATGTCAGCATCCACGTCCGACTGCGACTGCTGCGTCTGGTCGTAGGCAACGTACTCATCCAGCACTTTCAGATTGCGCGCATCGCCGCGGGCCGTTGCAAGCGAAAACGTAGCTTCTGCTCCCGGCGTAACCCCGACCATGGGGACCTTTTGCAGGTAGGTCCCGTTATCGCCCGCGGGCATGAGCCCATAACTCTTGAACTCCTTGGCTATGTAGTCAGCCGCCATGTCACCACCGCGCTGCCCCGTGCCGCGACCTTCCAGCTTGTCATCGGACAAAAACTTCACGTGCGCCCGGATACGTTGCGCGTCGATTTTCTGCATCGCCGCGATTCCGGCCGGTGAAAGCCGCGGCGAGGTTTGGGTAAAACCCCATACCACTAAGGCAATAACAATTGCCGCTAACCACAGAGCACCCTTCTGCATGAACACTCCTCTTGGAATCGAAGCAAACTAGTTGCTGAGTACTGAAAACTGAAAAGCGGTCGTCGAACGGGAACTCTTCGCGTCTCGAAGTACGCTAGCTTTTGAAGCCCGCAACCTGCAGGCTAATTCTTAGACCCTCAACCAGCCCGAAACGCAGCCACATTCTCTCCAGGTTGAAAAATCGGTACCACACCCCCACGCGTCGTCTCTGCCATCTTGGCATTAATCTGTTCAAAATCGCTCCGGTCCCAGCCAACGCTGGAGATTTCGATTTCCCCGTCCTGTCCAATCCAGAATGTCGTCGGCACATTTGTCAGCCCGTAAGCATTCGACACAGGATAGGTGTTCGTGTCGTCCAGCACTATTGGATATGTGATTCCAAAATGTTTTGAGAACGACGCAGTATCCTTGCTGCCATTCTGCGAAATCCCAACGATCATCGCGCCTTTTGCTCCATATGCCTTATGAAGCCTTTCCAGGAAAGGCAAAGCATACTGGCAGGTCGGACACGAAATCTTGAAGAACACTGCGACTACCGGACCGCGCGCCAGAGCATCCTTCAACGAAAACAGATTTCCATCCATCGCCTGCAGAGAAAAATCAGGGGCGGTCTCACCAGTATCGAGCGCTACCATTTCTGTCTCCGTACTTAGATTAACGGCCGAAGAGGCCTAAAAGTTACCTCAACCCCAAAAGAACAGGACCTGTCGCCCAAGTGCAGCCGCAGGGCCTGGTGCTTTATAAGCCACTCAAAATCTTCGCCGCCCGTAAGATCTTCCGTGTCAATCCGGTCAACGGAAGTGCTTCGATTCTTTGCATTGTCACCCATTCCCCCTTACTTACGCGCTTCAAGTCTCTCACTACCCGCACCGTGTAGTCCGTCACCGTGATCGAATGCCGCACCGTAAGCCACGATTCCATCTGATCATCAGCAACAACTTCCGGCAACTCCCACATCCCCGGCATTAGCGATTCGTCAAATGCTCGTTGCACGAGAAGCACCGACCGGTTCCGGCAATTGAGAGTGTAGTGAATCTCCCGCTTGCGGCGAACTGGCTTGAGCTTTGGCAGCCCCGCGCCACGGGTCGCGCAAAAACTCACTACCGGACATTTTGGACAATCCACTACCTGCGGCGCACAAACCGTCGCCCCCAATTCCATCATGGCCTGATTGAAGTTCCCAGGCTGCTTAGGATCCAACAACTGTGAAGCCACCTGCCACATAGGTTCGCCAACTAGCGGTGTCCCAGTTACCCGGCGCACAACCCGCTCGACGTTGCCATCGACGACCGCGACCGGCTCGTCAAACGCAATGCTGGCAATCGCCGCGGAAGTATATCGGCCTATTCCTGGAAGGCTGAGCAAAGCAGCCGCGGTGTTGGGGAATTCGCCCCCATACTCGTCGACGATTTTCTTCGAGGCAGCGTGTAGCATGCGAGCGCGGCGGTAGTATCCCAACCCGCTCCAGGCCGCCAGAACATCAGATTCTGAGGCGGACGCTAGTGCTTCAACGGTGGGAAATCGCTGCAGGAATCGCCGGTAGTATTCAACGACGGCTGCTACCCGCGTCTGCTGCAGCATGATTTCGGAAAGCCAAACCCGGTAAGGATCGCGGTTGGCGCGCCATGGAAGATCGCGCTTATTGCGCTGATACCAGCCAAGCAGCCGCCGCTGGAAGAGTCGGCGACCGGCTGGCTCGTTGATGCTGTGGCTTGTTCCCATGTCTCTGGTAGTTGCCAGGCTTAGTTTGCAGATGTTCCAATGGTGGAGTGGGCGATCGCCGTCCATCCTGATTTCTGCTGCTGCCACACGCTCATCATACGTACGGGCCCAGCCGGTAGCGGCCTGCCTTCTATTGTTCCCGTCGCCGTCAAACTGTAGTTCACCACCAGTGCCTGACCGTTCAACTCCACCTGAAAATCGCCCAGAGAGTACTCGTCCAGTTGCAACTGCTTCAGATATTCCACCGTCGCGGCCCGGTCGCGTGTGCCGCGTGTCGAAGCAGATACGAAATTGCCGGCGAGATGGCGTTCCAATTCTGTCCAGTTCTTGGCTTTGACCTCTCTCCAGAAGTTTCGCTCCAGACTCTCGCCTCCGGTAACGTCGCTCCAGGTTTTTACTGGACGATCTCCCCACACCGTACACGCCTGCAACAGGCAGGCGCCGATTACGATGGCAAAGAGCCAGAACTTTCGCATGCCGCGATTTTACCGTAAGCCGAGGTGTCTATCGGTATGCGCGTGGGTTGACCCGCCCCCGCAGGCACGAAATAATGAACTTGCCTGGGTCTCCGCTCTAGATCTGTGGAAGGTTTAGAGGGTACGCAATTGAGGAATTATGAACGACTTCGGCCGCAAGGTAGAAGAAGCATCGTCACGCGTCAACAAAACCATCTCCGAGGTGGCGGAACGTCTGGAGAAAGAATCCACGGAAGTCATTCAATATCTGAACGACGAAGTGGTTCCCGCGGTCCGCAGCCACTCGACCAAAGCCATGCGTATCGCGGCCGAGAAGCTGACTCGTCTCGCCGATTACATGGAACAGCATCACTCGCCGCAGAAATAGAGTCCGTAAGATTTGCCACAGGATTGCGAAGATTCTGCCTCTGCGCGGCGGCAATTCTTCTTTCCATTGCATTGGCGGGATGCGGACACAAGAACAACCGCGCCCAAATACCTCCGCCGCCTCCAATACCGCAGCCTTCACAATCAGAGACAGCGGAAGTGCACCGCCCCGAGGTGGTGCCCGACAAGACCCAGGAAGAAAAGAATGACCTCTCGGTTCCCTCCGACGCCAAACCCATTCTGATCCAGACCGGGCTGGCCAGTTGGTATGGGCCTCCGTACCACAATCGCAAGTCGTCGAATGGCGAAGTCTACGATATGAACGCCATGACGGCGGCGCACCGCACGTTGCCTCTAGGCTCCATCGTTCGCGTAACCAACGTCAAGACGGGAAGCTCAGCCATCGTCCGAATTACCGATCGCGGCCCATTTATCGGAGCTCGCATTATCGACCTCTCGCTGGCTGCCGCCAAGAAAGTCGATCTAGTCAGAGCGGGCGTGTCGCAAGTGAGAGTCGAAGTGCTTCGTACGCCGGCTCCCATCGATCAGGGTGGCCGCTGGGCGGTGCAAATCGGAGCCTTCGCTGAAGAGCCGCCCGCCACTTCTATGGCTGACAGGATCTCCCGCCGCTACCATACTGCCAAGGTCATTCACTTTGGCAGCCCCGTGGGAGATTGGTGGGTCCGGGTTCGGGTGCTGGGCGATGATCGTGGGCGAGCCGAAGAAGTGGCGCGGGATACTAAGACGCCGGAGGGAGCGGTGTTTCTGGTGAGGCTGGACTAAGCTTGCTGCTCAAAGAAAACCAAGTGTAGCTTGGCCGGAGGCGCCCTCGGTCTCGCCTAGGTTTTCTTCGCGAACTTCAGCGAAACTGAATTCATGCAGTAACGCTGATAAGTCGGCGCCGGACCATCGTCGAATACATGACCCAAGTGCGCGTCACAAAGCGTGCAGGCAACGGCGGTTCGCGCCATACCGAGCGTGATGTCGCGATTGAGCCGCACATTTTCATTCGCGAGCGGCTGAAAGAAGCTGGGCCATCCCGTGCCGGAGTCAAACTTCGTGTCTGAGCTGAAGAGCGCATTGTCACAGCAGACGCAACGGTAGATGCCCGCTTCGTGCATGTTCCAATATCGCCCGGTAAAGGCCATCTCGGTATCAGCCCGCCGCGTCACGTCGAATTCATTCGCCGAAAGTTGCTTTCTCCATTCCTCTTCCGTCTTGACCACCATCGGCAGACGAACTTCCTGCAGCTTTTGCCCGGAGTCAGAGAACCGGACGATAGTGACATCCTTGGGCGTGCCTGTGTTCTTCGCCTCAGCCACCAGCCGCGGCTTGCGCAGCGACCACAGCAACGCGCCTGCGACTGCAGACACTGACATCCCTAGAAATATCCGTCTTCTTGGGTCGGCCGGTTTGTCTTGATCCACTTCCGATTCGAACATCCTGGCTTACTTCCCTGTATACAGCTCAGGAAATGCCTTCCTCAGGTGTGACACCTTGGGAGCATCGTTGAACATGATGTACCCGTCGGTAGGATGGTTCGAGGCGTAGTCCTGATGGTAGGCCTCAGCCGTGTAGAAACCTTTAAGCGGCACCACCTGGGTCACAATCTTGTTGGAGAAGACTTTCGCCGCATCGAGCTGCGCGATGTAGGCCTCGGCAATCCGCTTCTGCTCGTCGCCGTTATAGAAGATCACCGATCGGTATTGCGTGCCCTCATCCGGGCCTTGCCGGTTAAGTTCGGTCGGGTCGTGCGCGACCGAGAAAAATATCTTCAACAATTCGCCATATGTGATCTCCGAGGGATCATACGTGACCTTCACCGATTCGGCGTGCCCGGTTTGTCCGCTACTAACCAATTCGTATTCGGCAGTGTTAGCTTGTCCGCCGGAGTAGCCTGAGGTCGCGTTGGTCACGCCTTTCACGTGTTGAAAGACCGCCTGTATTCCCCAGAAGCATCCACCGGCGACGACCATTGTCTGTTTTCCAGATTGCGACGCCTTCGGGGAATCGACCGCTGGGCTGGGAAATAGGCGGTTCTTTGCCGGGCTAGAGCCCGCAAGCAAAGCCATGAGAACTACCAGGGCCAACGCCGCAAAAATGCTGAAGCGCACCATCAAGAACCTCCTCGATACCGCATTGCTGGGCTCATAACATTAGAGTGCCGCGAACGACAAAAGTTTCGTGCCCGGATAACCGCGTTCGGAACCTTCAAAAGGTTATAGTATTCAACGGTTTAGTGAACTAAAAAACCGCGCTCAAAAAGCATAAGCCAAGGTAATCTGTTACGAGGGCTAACTCTGGCTTGCCTCCCGACTGCTTTCCACCGGTTCCACCCCGGC
>Ga0157378_10003402_pt1 | contig 14147 bp, 14 predicted proteins | sample M65metaG_FD_115309 | JGI IMG/M metagenome (GOLD analysis project Ga0157378, IMG submission 115309) | Miscanthus rhizosphere microbial communities from Kellogg Biological Station, Michigan, USA - M6-5 metaG | ecosystem: Host-associated > Plants > Roots > Rhizosphere > Soil | place: USA: Michigan...
GTGACCCTCACCATCCGAAACCGGCGAGACCGGCGGCTTCTCGGTCGGCGCGCTGATCCGGCCTGGCCGCGAGACGCGCAGCGGCTGCTGCCGGCCAAGTCGGTCGGCGCATACGTCAATCCCGACGATTATCTGCCGACGCTGGCCGAGGCGCGCCCGGCCGTGACCACGCGCAAAGCCGATCCCGTGACCATCAACGGCAGGCCCGGCATGCTGACGCGGAAAGTCTTCGATAGCGGCCGCTACCAATATGGCGGCCCTTTGCAGAATCTATGGGTCGATCTGATCGCCGAGGAGAATTTCCAGATGGTGATCGACGATCCGCTGTCGCTGGTCGGCTTCACCCGGTCGACCACCATCCTGGAGCGTCCCGAGGCCGGCTTCCGCGCGCGCTCGGAGACCAGCACCAATATCTGGAGCGAGACCGACGGCGCCGGCGGCTACGTGTTCCGCTACCGCGCGAGGGTCAAGACCTTTACCGGCGGCCCTGAAGGAACAGATCGACCCTTCGCAGAAAAGACGGTGACCGGCGAAATCCCGCGCTCTTGGATTTGACCGGGCTCGCCGGTTGGGTCTCGCTGGAAGCCTTGGCGTCCTGATCGGGCGCGTCCTTCGGCTCTGCCTTGGTCTCGTGCTGACAGTTGGGGCCTTGCCCCTCCGACACGCCCGCCGTTACGGCCGACGTGCCGGAACCACAAAAGGGTTGGTTTCGACCCCCTTGCTGTTCTTCTCCACGCATTGCTCCAACCGCTCGAACGCGGCGGTGCTCTGGTCGAGCGGCACGCGGATGGTAGCGCCGGCGGCGACGACGTTGAGAGCATTGGCGGAGCGAAGCCCGGTCTCGAATTTCTTGTCCTTCACGTCCATCGACACGGAGTTCGGCTCGGCGGCGACGTCGGTATCGAAGCTCAGCGATCCGACTGTCAACTTCACCGGATAATCCTTGCCGCGATCGAGCTTCCAGTTCGGCGATTCGAGCTCGAAGCTGAGACCGTCGTTCGTGCGCACGAAGGTCGCGACGATGTCGTCCTGCACAGTGCGGTTGATGGAGCAGCGATCGAACTTGTCGCCTTTGAAGGTCGCCTCGATCTCCCAAGGTCCGATCTTGTCGGACTGAGTCTCCTCGGCGGCAAACGCCAGCGCCGGCATGGCGAAGGCGGCAACGGCCAGCGAAGCGAACCGGGCACCCTGTTGGATGCGGCGGCGACCCGCGCGCGAGCTTTTGGTCATGGCTGCGACCCCGTCAATGTTGCGGAAAACGCACGAAACGCGTGGTGATGCAGCTAAAACGCGTCAACCGCAATGCCGGTTCCGCGAGCCGCCGGCTCGCGCCCTCTGCCCGTGCAGATGCTGCTCCAGCAGCCGCGCGTTCTTGCGGTTCGCCTTCCACACGACGTCGAACATATCGCCGAGCAGCGGAATCGCGCCGACCACGAAATCGATGCTGACATTGCCCAGCATGCGCGCAAGCGTCAGCTTCGAGGCTCCCGTTTGCCAGGCATGATGCAGGATCAGCAGCGACAGCGCGCTGGTCAGCACGTCGCCAAGCCCGGGAAACAGGCCGAGCACCGAATCCCAACCGAAGCGGAGCGGCGTCCCTGGGATCCGGAAAGCGTCGTCCAGCAGATTGGCCAGCCATTTCACCTGGGCGAGCCGCTGCTCGTGGCTCATCCCTTGGGTGTAGTCGCGGAGATAGTCGGCAGGCGCGCGCGACCAGGGGTCAGGCTCGCTGGGACTCAGGATTTCGACTCGACTGTTCATTTGCTCCGTACCCTCGCATCGTGTCCGCGCCGCATATGGGGGCTGCATGCCCGCCATCAAGTGCTAAGCGAAACGGCCCGGTTGCGGCGCCGTTCCCTGCCCGCCGCTTTTCTCATCACGCCGCCTCACGCGCGCGTCTCCGAGATGTGTTCGGCATGCGTCGCAATGTGTTTAGCCAGGGATGTTGGCGCGCCCGAGAATAGCGGCGAGCTGGAGGGCTGCTGATGCAACGGGACAGCTGCGACGTCTTTATTGTCGGCGGTGGCAATGCCGGTTTCGGCGTCACCGTGCCGACGCGCAAGGCCGGCATGAAGGTGATCATGGCCGAGGCGCGCGATCTCGGCGGCACCTGCCCCAACCGGGGCTGCACGCCGAAGAAGGTGCTGGTCGCCGCGGGTCATGCCCTGCACGAGATCGCGCAAGCCCATCTCCACTGCATCAGCGTCGGCAAGCCGACGCTCGATTGGGCGGCGCTGATCGACCGCGAGAAGGACCTGATCGCGGGCATCCCGGATTCGCTTGCCGAGACGCTGCAGGGCCGTGGCGTCGAGTTGATCCGCGAGACCGCCAGATTCGTTGCACCTGACGCGGTCGAGGTAGCCGGCCGCCGCATCGAGGCGAAGCATATCGTTATTGCCACCGGCTCCAAGCCGCGGCCGCTGCCGATCCCGGGCGCAGAGCTGATGATCACCTCTGACGAGGTGTTGAGCGAGCGCGACCGGCCCCAAAGCGTGGTGTTTGTCGGGGGCGGCGTCATCGCCCTCGAATTCGGCCATGTCTACGCCCGCGCGGGAAGCAAGGTCACCATCCTCGAGGTGCTGCCGCGGCTCCTGCCCGCGCTCGATGCCGACGCGGTCGAGGAGGTGCGCAAGGAGAGCGAACGAATCGGCATTGCCGTGCACTCCGGCGTCAAGGTGAAGCGCGTGGAGACAACCGGCAACCGGCTCCACACCGTGTTCGAGCAGGACGGCAAGGAGCGGACGGTGGAAAGCGACCGCGTGGTCAACGGCGCCGGCCGCATCGCCAATGTCGAGGAGCTGGATCTCGACGCCGCCAATGTCGCGCATGAGGGCTTCAAGCTCGCCGTCGACGACTATCTCCGCTCGAAAACCAATCCCTCGGTCTATGTCTGCGGCGACGTCACCGCTTCGCCTCAGCTCTCACCCGTCGCTAGCTATGAAGGACGGCTGGTCGGGCGCAACATCGTCGAGGGCGCCAAGCACAAGCCCGATTATGCGTCGATGCCATCGTCGGTCTACACCGTGCCGGCGCTCGCCACCGTCGGCTTGTCCGAGGCCAGAGCCAAGGAGCAGGGGCTGAAGACGCGCGTGCAGACCAACGACATGGAATATTGGTTCTCGACGCGGACTTTCGCCGAGACCGTGGCTTGGTCGAAAATCGTCGTCGAGAAGGATACCGATCGCGTGCTCGGCGCGCATTTCGTCGGCCATGCCGGCGAGGAGCTGATCAATCTGTTCGGTCTTGCCATGCAGCACGGCATCACGGCGAGCCAGATCCGCGACTTCGTGTTCGCCTACCCGACCTTCTCGGCCGACATCAAATCGATGCTGTGAGGCCGGCTTATCCCACCGCCTTCCGCCCGGCCCGGCGGGCGAAGGCGTCCCAGGCGCGATCGAGCGTATAAGGACCGGTGCGCGCGATCACAGCGTCAACCTCGCCCTTGCTCAGGAACTTGATCCGGCCCATGGCCATGGCCTGCATTTGCAATATGGCGTTCCGCTCCAGATAGACCGACACGAACACCGCTTGCCGAATCGAGACGGACGCGACCACGGCGCCGTGCCCGCGCATCAAGACGGCGGCGCCATTGCCGAGCCGCTTGGCCAGATCGCGGCCCATGTCCATGCTGTTCACCAGCAGCGCGGTATCGCCGAAGCCGTCTTGCGAGTCCCATAGCGGCACCTCATGGCCGATCGAGGCGCACATATGCTGCACCGGTTTCAGCGGGTTGCCGGTGACGCCGAATGGGATGGTGCTCGGCGAGTGATTGTGCACGACGGACTGAACGTCGGGCCGCGCCTCGTAGATCGCGACATGGATGAAGCGTTCGATATAGGGCGCGAGACCCTCGGCCTTTTTCGCCTCGACCGGGTCGCCGTCGAGCGTGTAGCCGAGGATGTCCTTGGCCTCGACCAGCTCGGGCGCGCGCGCCCGCGACAGCAGATAGACATTGTTGTCCTTGGGATGGCGCACGCTGACATGGCCGAACGAATCGACGATGCCTTCATTGGCCAGGATGCGGTTGGCGGTGACCAGCTCGTCGATGAGCGCTTTCAGCTTGGCCATGTATGCCCTCTCATGCCTTGGCTCCTGTCTCCGCGCCCGTGGCGACATGCTCCACCATCGCCATGGCAATTTCGTGCTCGCCCATGATCACCAGGCTGGCGCCATGCTTCTTGAGGTGCAGGATCTCCGCCTCCGAATGCGCCCGGGCGATAATCATCAGGCCCGGATTGACGGCGCGGGCCTGCTGCACCACCTGGCCTCCCTCGAAGGCGTCGGGAATGGCGACCAGCAGGCAGCGGGCCGCCGGCAAATTCGCCGCCTCGATCACCTTTGGGTCGGCCGCATTGCCGGCAAGCGCGGCGATACCGAGCGTCTTCGCCTCGGCAGCCACATCTTTGTCGTCCTCGATCACGAAAAGCTTAATCCCCCGCTCTTCGAGCGCCTTGCTGACGGCCTTGCCGACCCGGCCATGGCCGACCAGCACGACGTGGTCCTTAAGATCGGTGGGGCCGATCGGCGCGCTCGGCGCGATCCCCGCCTCGGGCTTGGCTCTCTTCGAACGCCCCTCCTGCCGCGCCAGCAGCCCGTCCAAGGCGGAGAACAAGAACGGATTGAGCAGCATCGAGATGATGGCGCCGGCCAGAATAAGATCGCGCCCCTGCTCGGGGAGCAGCAGGAGCGCAACGCCGAGATTGGCGAGGATGAAGGAGAACTCGCCGATTTGCGCCAGCGAAGTCGAGATGGTGAGCGCGGTCGCATTGGCATAGCCAAAGGCGCGCACGATGGCATAGGCCGCGAGCGACTTGCCTACCAGGATGATGAGCAGAGTCGCCAATACCGGCAAGGGCTCGCGCACCAGAATAGTGGGGTCGAACAGCATGCCGACCGAGACGAAGAACAGCACGGCGAAGGCATCGCGCAAGGGCAGCGTCTCGGTCGCGGCCTGCTGGCTCAATTTCGACTCGCTCAAGATCATGCCGGCGAAGAAGGCGCCGAGCGCGAACGAGACGCCGAACAGCTCGGCGGCGCCGAACGCGACGCCGAGCGCGATCACCAGCACTGACAGCCGGAACAGCTCGCGGCTGCCGGTATGCGCCATGGCATGCAGAATCCACGGGATCACCCGCTTGCCGACGATCAGCATGACGGCGACGAAGGCCGCGACCTTGGCGGCGGTAATCCCAAGTGCCAGCGCGATCTCGCTGACGCTCGCCCCTTCGCCCTGCAGCAACCCGGCGACGACCGGCAGTAGGACCAGCGCCAGCACCATGGCGACATCCTCGACGATCAACCAGCCGACGGCGATCCGCCCGCGCTCGGTCTCGACCAGGCGCCGCTCCTGTAGAGCGCGCAGCAGAACCACGGTGCTGGCCACCGACAGCGCCAGGCCGAACACCAGCCCGGCGCCGATTTCCCAGCCCAGCCATGTCGCGAGCCCCATGCCGAGCAGGGTGGCGCAGGCGATCTGGACGATGGCGCCGGGGATGGCGATCTTCTTGACCGAGAGGAGATCCTCGAGCGAGAAGTGCAGGCCGACCCCGAACATCAAGAGAATGACGCCGATCTCGGCAAGCTGGCTGGCGAGATTCTGGTCGGCGACATAGCCAGGCGTGAACGGGCCGATGACGATGCCGGCCAACAGATAGCCCACCAGCGGCGGCAGCTTGACCTTGTGCGCCACCGCCGCGAACGCCCAAGCGAGCGTCAGCGCGGCGACGATGGTCGTAATGAGTGGCGTGTAATGCGGCATGATGATCGGCGGGGACAGCTTTAGCTGGTCGAGGCGGCTTTTTCCACCGGCATGGACTGTGGCTGCACGGCCGCGGCTTCGCGGCTCGACTGCGCCACCAGCAGGGCGATCTGCGCGACGTTGTCCAGCATGGTCTTGGCGATCTCATGCTCGCCCATGACCACCAGCGTCGCGCCGTGGCGCTTGAGATAGTCGATCTCCTCCTCCGAATGCGCGCGCGCGATGATCGGCAGGCTTGGATTGATGGCGTGGGCCTGCTGCACCACTTGGCCGCCTTCGAAAGCGTCGGGGATGGCGACCAGCAGACAGCGCGCCTCGGGCAGGTTGGCCGCCTCGATCACCGCGGGATCGGCGGCATTGCCCTCGAGCGCCGCGATGCCTTCCTGCCGCAATGCCGCCACCCCATCCTCGTTGTCCTCGATGACGAAGAGCGGCACGCTCTGCTCGCCCAGCACTGAGCTGATGAAGCTGCCGACCCGGCCATGGCCGACCAGCACCACGTGGTTTCTGAGGGTCGTAGGCCGGATTGGCTCGCGCATCGGCACCTCCTCTTCCCGCGCATCTGCGGCGGCCTCGGCGAGCGCCTTGTCGCGGCGTGCCGCGTAAAGATCGAGCGCGGCGAACAGCAGCGGGTTGACCAGAATGGAGATGATGGCGCCGGCAAGGATCAGGTTGCGGCCATCTTCAGGCAGAAGGCCGAGCGCGCGGCTGCGATCGGCGAGGATGAAGGAGAATTCGCCGATCTGCGCCAGCGAGGCCGAGATCATCAGCGCCGTGGAGCGCGCGTGCCCGAACAGACGGACGACGAAAAAGGCGACGACCGATTTCCCGATCAGGATGATGACGATGGTGGCCAGCAGAGCCAGCGGCGCCGCCAAAAGCACCGCCGGATCGAACAGCATGCCGACCGAGACGAAGAACAGCACGGCGAAGGCGTCGCGCAACGGCAGCGACTCGGTGGCGGCCTGTTGGCTCAATTGCGACTCGCTCAACATCATGCCGGCGAAGAAGGCGCCCAGCGCCAGCGAGATGCCGAACAGCTCTGCCGCGGCGTAGGCGACACCCAAGGCAATGGACAGCACCGCCAGGCGGAACAGCTCCCGACTCCCGGTATGGGCGACGTAGTGTAAAATCGCCGGGATCAGCTTCTTGCCGAACAGCAGCATGACGGCGATGAAAATGGCGAACTTGCCGAGCAGGATGGTGATCGAGCGCACGATCTCGACCGCGCCGGGCGCCGTCTCCATGCCGTGGAATAGCGCCGTGAGTCCCGGCAGCAGCACGAGCGCCAGCACCATGGCGATGTCTTGCACGATCAGCCAGCCGACGGTGATGCGGCCGCGTTCGGTCTCGATCAGCCGCCGCTCCTGGAGCACCCTCAGCAGAACCACGGTGCTCGCCACCGACAGCGCCACGCCGAAGATGAGCCCCGCCCCCGCCGACCAGCCGAGCGACCAGCCTACCGCCATGCCGAGCGGCGTGGCGACAAGCCCTTGCGCCAGCGCCCCCGGCACGGCGATAGCGCGAACTGCGAGCAAATCCTTGAGCGAGAAATGCAAGCCGACGCCGAACATCAAGAGAATGACGCCGACCTCGGCGAGCTGGTTGGCGATATTCTGGTCGGCCACAAAGCCGGGCGTGAAAGGGCCGATGACGATTCCCGCCACCAGATATCCGACAAGTGGCGGCAGCTTGAAGCGGTTGGCGAGCACGCCAAAGGCGAAGGCGAGCACGAGGCCGATCGCGATGGTCGATACGAGTGGCGGCACATGCAGCATTCGAGCGCGCTCCTGGCCTCCACCCTGACAATGAATGGCGCCGCCGACAATCCCTTAGCGCGAGCGCACGCGATCGGATGCCGAGCGACGTTGATACGGCTTCAGACAAGCGGTCGGCGAAGAGTGGCGATTCGGACCCGAGGCTGGCCTTGCCCTACCCGCCATGCTTTAATGTCGTCGTGAGTGCGTTCGACTACAGCGCTCCCGCCGAGCTTTATGCCAGCGCGAGCAAGACCGGTAAGCGGCCCATGCGCTACACGCGCTTCAAGAGCGCCGCCGAAGCGATCAAATACGCCGTCGAGGTCCTGCCGCCCGAGCTGCTCATCGGCAGCACGCTCGAGGTCAACGAGGAGCGATTCGACGGCTTCGGCATCCGGGCGCTGTACGACAGCGCGAAATATCCGCTGCGACGAAGAAAAGTCAGCTAGCGCGAAGCTTTGGGCGTGGTTTCTTAACCGCAAATGTCCTGTTTAACTTGACATTCAGCGACTTGGCATCCATGTTTCCCTCACATTGATTGCTCGCGATCGCGCGTAGCTGCCGCAAATCCGCGGCGCCTCATCCCGAGACAATTCCTTCTTTCATCGTCTGTCCCCAGATAGCGCGTGGGGCGAGGCAAACGCCGATTACGGCCTCGCAACGCGCATGTCTTGCGCCTTGAGGCCGTTACCGGCGCATAAGGACTTTTCTGAGTGACCAACACCACTTTCGACGGCCTCGGCCTGATCGAGCCCTTGCGGCTCGCGCTGACGGCTGAAAACTACCTGAAACCGACGCCAATCCAGGCGCAGACCATTCCGCTGCTTGCCGAGGGCAAGGATCTGTTCGGCATCGCCGAGACCGGAACCGGCAAGACGGCAGCCTTCGCGCTGCCGATTCTGCAGCGGCTCTCGCTACAGCGGCTGCCGCGCACGCCCGGCGCCCCGCATGCGTTGATCCTGGCGCCGACCCGGGAACTCGCCAGCCAGATCGCCGAGCGGTTCGCCGCTTACGGACGCCGGCTGCCCTTGCGCACCGCCGTCATCTTCGGCGGCGTCAACCAGCATCACCAGGTAAAGGCGCTGAAAGCCGGCGTCGATATCCTGATCGCCACGCCCGGACGCCTGCTCGACCTTTGCAACCAGCGCCACATCCGGCTCGACAAGGTTTCCATCCTCGTGCTCGACGAGGCCGACCGCATGCTCGACATGGGCTTCATCCATGACGTGCGGAAAATCGTTTCGAAGTGCCGGCGCGATCGCCAGACGCTGCTGTTCTCCGCCACCATGCCGCCGCCGATCGCCAAGCTGGCAGCGGATATTCTCGACCATCCGGTGCGCATCGATATCGCTCCGCCCAAGGTCGCGGTGGACCGCATCGAGCAGCGCGTGTTCTTCGTCGGCGCCAAGGAAAAGCGGGCACTGCTGGAGAGCCTGCTCAGCGATCGCCGCATGGACCGCGTGCTGGTGTTCACCCGCACCAAGCGCGGCGCCGACCGCGTCTGCCGCAATCTGACCCAGGCCGGCATCGCCACGGTGGCGTTGCACGGCAACAAGGCGCAGAACGCGCGGGTGCGCGCACTCGATGCCTTCCGCAACGGCAAAGTGCGCATCCTCGTCGCCACCGACATCGCCGCCCGCGGCATCGACGTGCCCAACATCTCGCATGTCATAAATTACGAGCTGCCCAACGAACCGGAGAGCTATGTGCACCGGATCGGCCGCACCGCCCGGGCCGGCGCCGAAGGCTCGGCTCTGTCATTCTGCGATCAGACCGAGCGTCCCTATCTTCAGGCGATCGAGCGTTTGATGCGCTCGACGGTCAGCGTTGGCGAACATCGTCTTGCCGTCACGCCGGCCACGCCGCCGGCACCGCATAAGCCGCGGCCGCAAGGCAAGGCGCCTGCTCCCGGCAAGCGGCGCAGGCGGCAAAATGGCCGGGGCTTTGCCGGACTTCCACGCGCAGCGCAGCCGTCCTCCAGGGGCGAGCGCGCTCATCCCCTCAGAGGAGATTTGAGATGAGCCAGCCTCCTTCACGCCACTCCGCGGCCCGGCGCAATGCCGAAGCGCTTCTGAGCAAGGCGCAAAAGCGGGAGCAAAACTTCAAGCTTGAGCAGGAGCGCGAGAGCGAGGCGGTGGCGCTTAAAACGGCGCGGCTTCGCGAGCTGCGCCTCGCCAAGGAGGCTGAAGACGAGAAGCTGAAAGCCGCAGTGCGGCCCTCCGCCCCGCGCGCTCCCAAGCCAAGGCGATCGAAGCAGACTTAGGGTTACCGTCGAAAGCGAGTCACCAACATGGCATTCAAGCCAAATTACAATCAGCAGCGCGCGGACCGTAACCGCGCGAAGGAACAAAAGAAGCAGGAGAAGCGCAAGCGGCTCGAAGAGGAGACCGCGAAGCGCAAGGCGGCGCGCGGCGACGCGCCCCGCTCCGACAATTCTACAGAGGGCGCCTAGACAGCGAGTTCGGCCATGGCCAAGAAGCAACAAGCCCGTCCCAACGGCTTCATCCTGTTCGATGTCCTCTACGAGGATGGCACCCAGACCTCGAACCGCAAGGTTCCCGCCGAGGTGCTCGGCGGGCTTGATGGCGACACGCCGGCGCGCGCCATCGTCGAGTCGCAGGACCGCGAGATCGGCGAACGCTCCGGACGCCCGCGCGGCCGTATCAAGACGATCAAGCGCGCCCGCAAGGCTTAAGCGGGCAGCCGGTCCGGCGCGCACGGTCTCCTTAGGAACTCCCGCCAATGCCCAGCGTTGTCGCGTCTGGCGTCACTTGCGTTAGAGGAGTTCACCCCATGGCACGCAAATATTCCAAATCCGCCTCGAAGGATGTCGAGCGCGCGATGCACAAAGAGAAGCGCGGAACGCTGAAGAGCGGCAGGAGCGGCAAGACCGTCAGGAGCCGCAAACAGGCGATCGCCATCGGCCTGTCTGAAGCCCGCAAGAAGGGCAAGAAGGTGCCGAAGAAAAAGGCGAGCTAGCCGTAGAAAATCGCCGGCCTTGACCGGCGCCGTCACATCGACTCGGCGCCGATCACCTCGTGGTCGGTGATGATGCACTCCCAAGACCCGACGGCGGGAAACTCGGCGAGATCCTGCCGCTGCTCGAGAAACTGCATGGCGGCGAGATAGCCGCCATGCCCCATGCACGACGAAGGCGACAAGGCGTCGGCGAGGAAGTCCATCGGCACCGGCACATCGATACAGCCCAAGGCCACCAGAGCCGCCTTGCGCTCCTCGAGCGTCATCGGTTTTTCGTCGTTGTAGACCTTGCCCTGGTTGGTCGGCTCGAGCGGCGTCTCGGCGCGATGGCACGCCTTGACGATGAGCTGCACGTAAACGGGCTTGTCCTTTGGTTCGCCCATCCGGCCCGGCTGCGACGGGTCGCTCTGGGCGTTCCCGGCCGCGGCTGAGCCAAAGGCTGCGAGGCTTAGCGCGACCGCGGCGAGCGAATGGCGAATCATGACGACTCTCACCTTGTTGGAGCTGACCGGCCGCGCTCCTCATCGTCTCACCAGCGGCTCGACCGGAACCGCTTAAGTCACGTTCTGCCGATATTACACGGCTTTCACCCCGGGCGCGACCGGCGGCGGGCTGCTCACGATGGTGTGACCTCGTAGCCGTACTCGGCTGCAGAGGCTGTAAGCCAGCGCCAGAAGCTCTGCGACACGCTGCGGAAGATAGCGATGTCGTAGCTCTGCGGATCGCCGGTCTGCCAGAGCTGCACGCCCATCAGCGAAATTGTGCTGCTGGCGGCACTTCCCAGGGGGAAGCCGCGCGGGTCGAGGTCAATCGGCAGGCCCTTGGCGAGCACGTCGCCGGCGCGTGGACCGCTGATGCGGAGCACGGTGCGGCCGCCGCTCTGGTCCGAGATCGACGCGAGCCCTTTTAGCCGCTCCGCCAGATCGCGGGCAAGCGTATGGTTGCCAAGGGTCTCGGAGACGGCAAGCCATTGGCCAGGCCCATAGCCGATAAAGCTCACCGTCGATCCATGCGCGACGCGGGAGCTGTCGGGAAGCTCGACCCCATAGCCATTGGCGACGGCTTGCTTGAGCGCGGCCGCCTGACCCCTGCGGGCGGCGACCGTCGCGAGCCCAAGCCCGCTGCGCTCCTGAATCGTCACGCCAGGCTCGCCGCTCGTCTTGCCGAAGCGGCCCGGGCTAGCGACGCCGGCGAGTGCCGACAGTGGGCGGAGATGCCGGTCAGACACGGAGGCGCTCCCCTTCCGGATCGATGAAGCAGGGCGGGCGCACCTCGACCAGCACATCGCCGCCGCGCACGGGATCGTAGGCGCGCAGGATCTCGCCGTGCCGCTCAGGCCCGCGCACGAGCAGGCCGAGTCCGAGCCAATGGTTGAGCGAGGGCGAGAAGGCGATCGAGGTGACGTAGCCCAGATCGTTGCCGGCCACGGCCTCGGCATCTTTCGGAATCAGATGCGCGCCGGCGCGGATCCGCTCGCCCCGATCGAGCGGCCGAAGTCCCACCAGCGATGGTCGCTCGGGATCGGTCAGCGCCGGCCGCCCCGCCATGAAGCGGCCGATGAAATCCTTCTTCGCCGACAGCATCTTGCCAAAGCCGAGATCGTGCGCCGTGGTCTGCCCGTTCAGCTCGCCGCCGGCAGGATGGCCCTTCTCGATGCGCAACACGCCGAGCGCCTCGGTGCCGTAAGGGGCAATGCCGTAAGCCGCCCCCGCCTGCATGATGGCGCGCACCAGGCTGTCGCCGTAACGCGCGGGCACGGCGACCTCGTAGGCCAGCTCGCCGGAGAACGAGAGGCGATACAGCCGTCCCGGCGTGCCGCCGCAAACCGTGACATCGCCGCAGGCGAGATAAGGAAACGCCGCGTTGGAAAGATCGTAGGCCGGATCGACCACAGCTTGCAGCACGTCGCGCGCGCGGGGCCCCGCCACAGCATATTGCGCCCATTGCTCGGTGACCGAGACCAGCTCGACATCGAGCTCAGGCCAGAGACACTGCTGGGCGAATTCTAGATGCTGCATGACCTTGACCGCATTGGCGGTGGTGGTGGTCATGAAATAATGATCCTCGGCGAGCCGCGCCGTGGTGCCGTCGTCGAGCACGAAGCCGTCCTCGCGCAGCATCAGCCCATAGCGCGCCTTGCCGACCGGCAGCGCCGAGAAGGTGTTGGCATAGACGCGGTCCAGGAAGGTGCCGGCGTCCCTCCCCTGCACGTCGATCTTGCCCAGCGTCGACACGTCGCAAACGCCGACGGCCTTGCGGACATTCGCCACCTCGCGGTTCACCGCGTCTTGCGGCTCCTCGCCCCGCTTGGGGTAGTAAAGCGCGCGCAGCCACGGGCCGGTCTCGACGAACACGGCACCCTGCTCCTCCGCCCAGGCATGCGAGGGGGCGAGCCGAGCGGGGCGGAAATCCTGGCCGCGATGATGCCCGGCGAAGGCGCTGATGGCGATAGGGGTATAGGGCGGACGGAAAGTCGTGGTGCCGACCGCGCCGACATACCGCCCGGTGACATTGGCCAGCACCGCCGCAGCGTGGGCATTAGACGTCTTGCCCTGAGCGGTCGCCATGCCGAGCGTCGTGTAGCGCTTGAGGTGCTCGGGGATGCGGAAGCCTTCGCGAGCGGCGAGCTTCACGTCGGACACAGTTACGTCGTTCTGGAAATCGACGAATGCCTTGCCACGACTATTGGCGACTTGCCACAGTGGGCTCGGCGTCGCGCCGGCATCGTCGGCAACGGCCGGCGTGCCCCGGACCTTCGCGGTAAATCCGCATTCGGCCGCCGCCGCCAGGCCGGCGTCATGGCCCTCGGCCAGGAATGCGCCAAGACCGAACGAGCCTGACGCCGCGCCGGCGACGCTCATGCGCGGGGGGAGAGTTCCAGGCACGAGCGCCGAGAGCGCGTCACTCCATTGCGGCTTGCCGTTGAGATGGGTGGTGAGGTTGACGGTCGGATTCCAACCGCCGGACACGGCAACCAGATCGCAGGCGAAACGCTCGGTGTTGCCGCTCGCATCGCCGACCACGATGCCGCGCACGCCATGACCGCCGCGCACCTGCTGGATCGTGGCGCCGGAGAGGTAGCGGGCTTGTGCCGTCTCCGCCGCCGCTTGCGCGCGCGGCGAGGCGCTCTTTCTTGCATCGATCAGCGCGGCCACCGTAACGCCGGCCTGAGCGAGATCCTCGGCGGTGCGGAAGGCGTCGTCGTTGTCGGCGAAGATCACCGCGCGACGGCCCGGTGTGACACCGTAGCGATTCACGTAAGCGCGCACGGCGCCGGCCAACATGACGCCGGGCCGGTCGTTATTGCCGAACACGATGGGCCGCTCGATCGCGCCCGCCGCCAACACGGCGCGCTTGGCCACGATGCGCCACAGCCTCTGGCGCGGCTCGTGCGCGGGCGGCTTAGCCACATGATCGTTGACGCGCTCGATCGCGGCATAGGTGCCGCCGTCATAGACACCCTGCACGGTGGTGCGGCGCAGGATGCGGCAATTGGCCAGGCTCTCGAGCTCCGCCTCTGCCGCCTCCACCCAATCGGTCGCGGGACGCCCGTCGATCTCATAACGCGCCGCGAGCAGTCGCCCACCAAGGCGGAAATCCTCCTCGCACAGGATCACCCGCGCGCCGGATCGCGCGGCGGCGAGTGCCGCCGA
>Ga0157378_10003406_pt1 | contig 14134 bp, 14 predicted proteins | sample M65metaG_FD_115309 | JGI IMG/M metagenome (GOLD analysis project Ga0157378, IMG submission 115309) | Miscanthus rhizosphere microbial communities from Kellogg Biological Station, Michigan, USA - M6-5 metaG | ecosystem: Host-associated > Plants > Roots > Rhizosphere > Soil | place: USA: Michigan...
CGCCTCAGGCATCCCGCGAGATCGACCGGAGCCGCATGGAGGTTGTGCAGCGACTCGCGACGCCCCGTTTGTTCCACCCAATACACGTGGCCGCGATCCGCCTGTTCGAGAAAATCCGCCACGCCTGCGCGGCTCTCGCGCACCCGCCGCGCCAGGTCCATCAGCTCGGATTTCGTCACCTCGTCGTCGCATTTCGAAGCCGCCGTGCCGACGCGCTCCAGCAGCCGCGTCAGCCCGCCGATCAGTTCCGACGCATCCGTCAAATCCGGCTGGCGCACGCGGTATTCGCGGCCTTTGCCGAAGCGACACGCCTGCCCGATCGCATCGAAAAACTCGTCCGCCACCGGCAGCAACTCGTCCACCGCCTGGATGCCATCCGTCTGTCGCAGCACGGAAAGCAGGCCCTTCTTCGTGCGCGGATTATAGAGCCGTTGCAGCGACTGCCGCAGCCCGTATTGCGAGACGGAAAACCCAATGTGCCGCGACGCCACGCCCTCCAGCGTGTGCGCCTCGTCGAAAATCACGAAGTCGTTCGGAAAAATGAATCCGCCGTCCGGCCGCCCGGTCAGCTCCTCCTCGGAACCCAGAAGCGTGAAAAAAAGCGTGTGATTGACGACGATGACGTGTGCGCTCGCCAGTCGCTTGCGCACCGCCTGGTAAAAACATCGCGAGTTGCTGCCGCACGTCCGCTGCGAACACACCGAACGTTCGCTGCACACCTGCGCCCACACCTCCGCGTCGGGTTGCTCGGAAAAATCGCTCAGCGAGCCGTCCGTCGTGTGCAGGCTCCATTCCTGAATGCGCTCCAGTTCGGCCCGTTGCGGCGAGGTGAACAGGCCGTCCGCCTGCCGCAGCGCCCGCGACAGCCGCGTGCCGCAGCAGTAATTCTGCCGCCCCTTCAGCAGCGCCGCCTCGAACTCCACCGGCAGCAGCGCCTGGAGCGCCGGGATGTCCTTGAAGACCAGCTGCTCCTGCAAGTTGATCGTGTGCGTGGAAATCACAGCCTTCCGCCGCGTGCGCACCGCGTGAAGAATCGCCGGAATCACGTAGGCAAACGATTTTCCGACGCCCGTTCCCGCCTCCACCACGAGATGCCCGCCGCGCTCCAACGTGCGCGCCACCGCGCAGGCCATCTCCTGCTGCTCGGGCCGCCACTCGAAGCCGGGTCGCGTGGAAAGCAGCCCCGTGGCCGAAAAAATTTCCTCGATCTCGCGTTCCAGTGCTCCCGCCACCGGCGGGCCGCCGCCCTCGACCAGCGAAATCACGCGGGGAGCCCCGGCTCGCTTTGGGGTTGAACGCCGCGCGGAAGACGCGAAGATGTCGCGCTTGGGCTGCCGCCCCGGATTGCCGATTCCATGACCATTCTCGATCGATACGTTCTCAAAAAATTCCTCGTCCCGTTTTTCTACTGCATTTTCGGATTCATCGCAATTTGGCTCGTCTTCGACCTCAGCGACAATGGACCCGACTTCATCGAAGGGCACGCGTCGTTCAAGTTCATTCTCGAGTTCTACCTCGCGCAGTTCCCGGCGATCGTGGTCATCAGCCTGCCCATCGGCATGCTCCTCGCGCTGCTGTATTCGCTCACCCAGATGTCGCGGGCGAATGAAATCATCTCGATGCTCGGCGCGGGCCGCAGCGTCGTGCGCGTGCTTACGACCCTCCTCGTCGTCGGCCTCGTGCTCGTCGGCGTGATGACGTTTTTCAACTACGAGGGCGCGCCGCATGCCGAGAAGACCAAGAAGGCGATGCTCAAGGAAATCAACAGCGGCCGGAAACGCGAGACCACCATCGCCGGCCACATGTTCCGCAACCGCGAAGACTTCCGCACCTGGTATATGCGGAAGCTGCATCCCGAGTCGCAGGCCATCGACGACGTGCAGATCATCCAGCAGGACAAGGACGGCAACGTCCTGCGCCAGTGGTATGCGCGCGACGCCACCTATGACGTGGCCCGCAAAACCTGGGTGCTCGAGGTCGCGAAGGTGATCGACATGAACCTCGCCGGCGACATCATCAAGACCGAGACGCCCCACGAGCTCCGCATTTCGACCTGGAGCGAGACGCCCTGGCGCATCGCCAGCTCGACGATGAATTCCGACTACCTCTCCGTGCCCGAGCTGCACGATTACCTCAAATACAACTCCGACTTTCCCCGCGTGCGCCTCGCGCCGTTCCGCACCCAGCTCGAGAACCGCTGGGCGCTGCCGTGGAGCGCCTTCATCGTCGTGCTCCTCGCCGCGCCAATGGGCATCGTCTATTCGCGGCGAGGCATCCTCGGCGGCGTCGCCATGGCCATCGCGCTGTTCTTCCTGCTCGTCTTCGGGAACAACCTTTTCATCGCCCTTGGCAAGGGCGGTCGCATTCCGGCGGACGTCGCCGCGTGGGGCCCGTTTGGCTTCTTCTTCGTCGTCGGCGTGATCCTGCTCTGGATGCGCTCCACGAACCGCGAAATCCGCATTCCCAAACTTTTCGGCTAGCATGCAAAACGACTGGGAAATCAAGAGCCGCTCGCGCGCCTGCGCCACCACCGGGCGGGAGTTCGCCGAGGGCGAATTTTTCTACACCCTGCTCTACCGCGATGAGACCGGCTACCGCCGCGAGGACCTCTCCGAAGAAGCCTGGCAGACCCGCAACGACAACGTGCAGCCGTTCTCCTTCTGGCGCACGAAATACGAGGCCCCGCCACCGCCGCCGCCCGAGGCGCTCAAGAAAAACGACGCCGAGAGCCTGCTCCGCGCCCTCATCGAGAGCAACGACGTGCGCTATCGCAACGCGATCTATATCCTCGCCATCATGCTGGAGCGCAAACGCGTGGTCCGCACCGTCGAATCGACCGACCCCGACACGCTCGTTTACGAAATCCCGAAAACGGGCGAGACGTTCATCCTCGAAAATCCGCATCTCACCCTCGAGCAAATCCCCGCCGTGCAGCAGGAAGTCGCCGCGCTCCTCGACGAGTCGCTCGGCGTGAAAGCCGCGGCGGCGTCCTGATCTTCGGCGGCATGGAATCCGCCCCGTCATCCGCATTCCCGCTCTTCCTCGCGCCGATGGCGGGCGTGACGAACACGATTTTTCGCCGCCTCTGCCGCGAACGCGGCGCGGATATTCTCACCTCGGAGTTCGTCTCCGCAGAGGGCATTTTCCACCGCAACGAACGCACCCGCGAGTATCTCGAGTTCCAGCCCGACGAGCGCCCCGTGGGCGTGCAGCTCTTCGGCGGCGATCCCGACCATCTCGCCGAGGCCGCCCGCCAGGTCGTCGATTGGGTCGGCCCCGATTTCATCGACCTGAATTTCGGCTGCCCGGTGAACAAGGTCGTCTGCAAGCAGGGCGGCTCCGCCTTGCTCAAGGATTGCCCGCTGCTCGAGCGCGTCGCCACCGCCGTCGTTCGCGCCGTCGCGCCGCGGCCCGTCACCGCCAAGATTCGCATCGGCTGGAGCGCGGAAACGATCAATGCCACGACCACCGCGCGCCTCCTCGAGCAATGCGGCATCACGCGGCTCGCCGTTCACGGCCGCACGAAGGAGCAGGGCTACTCCGGCCTGGCGGATTGGGACGTGATCGCCGAAGTCGCCGAGAGCGTCCGCATTCCCGTGATCGGCAACGGCGACATCGTCACCGCCGAGGACGCGCTCAAACGCCGAAGCGAAACCCGCGTCGCCGGCCTGATGATCGGCCGCGCGGCGATGACGAATCCCTGGATTTTCGCCGAGATCAAGGCCGCGATGGACGGCGCCGACGACTTCCGCCATCCCTCGCTCGCCGATCGCTGGACGTTCATCGCGCACCATTGCCGGCTGGAGGCCGCGCGCCGCGGCGATGAGCGCCGCGCCATGCACAGCATGCGGGCGCGTCTGATGGCCTACAGCCGCGGCATGCCGCACGGGCGCCACCTGCGCGAGCAATTCGCCCGCGTGGAATCCGTCGCCGAGGTGGAGGACATCGCCGCGACGCATCAGGCCGAGGTCGCGGCGTTGCGCTAAGCGCGGCTTAGTTGCCGATAGCGGGACCTCCGGGATGCGCGAGCATCGCATCGAGCACCGGCTGGAGCAGCTTCTTCTCCTGGGGCGAAACCGACGGCGAGTTCATCGCCGCCTTGGCGCTGGTCGCATCACTCTGGGCCAGTCCCGAGAAAGCCGACAACACGGCCTCCTGCCGCACCTGCGCGTCCTTGATCGTCAACGCACGGTCCCAGGCGAGCTGCGGTTCGTCGGCGCTGAGGGAATCGACAATCACCGACGACGCCACGTCGCGGTCCTTGCCCGCGGGCAGCTGGTCCACCCAATGCTCGACCGCCTGCGGATCGTTCCCGCTGTCGAGCCAGCCATTCACCGCGCCCGTCACCGCGCTCTCCCGCAGCGCGGGATCGCTCACCTGCACGGCCTGGGCCACCGCCTCGGAGGGCGCGTTCGACGCCCATGACTCGAAGATGCCCTCCGCCGCGTCGGCATTCTTGCTGAACTTCGCTTGAAAAGCGGCCAGCGCTGCCTTCGGATCCGTCTTCGCCCAGCCCGTGAGTGCGCCGCTCACGGCTTCGTCCTGCGCGGCGCCGGCGGGAATCGCCTCCGCCCACTGCATCGCCGCCGTGGGATCCTTGGCCGCGAGCGACTCGGCAATATTGCTGCCAATATTTTCGAGCAACGCGGGATCGTTGATCTGCCGCACCTGCTGCGCCGCGGTGGCGGGATCGGAATCCGACATCGCCCACATGACTTCCTCGATGGCCGCGGATTTTTCCGTGGGATCGGTCAGTGATTGCGCCCAGGCGAGGGCCTTCGCCGGCTCTTTTTTCGCGAGTTCCGCGCCGATGTTCGACATCGCGTCCGTCCGCGCCTGGGGCGAGCTCAGTCCCTTCGCGATGGCGACGGCCTGATCCAGCGAGGTCTTCGCGAGCTGTCCCGCGATCGTGGCCATGGCGGAATCCTGCGCGTCTCCCAGCAACCACTTCTTCGCCCACTCGAGCGCGGCCGGCGGATCCTGCTCGGCGTAGTAATCAGTCATCCACTGCACGGCCTCCTCCGTCTCCGAGGACGAGGCGGCTTTCTCGTTCAATTGCGGCACCGCCTTCACAAACGCCGGCACCAGCACCGGCCAGGCGCCCTTGCCCTCGTCGTCGCTGCCCTCGAGCTGGTCGAGATATGAGAGATATGATTCGCCGTCGGCGTTCAGCCACTTCACGAGCAGCAATTCCGCAACCTGCGCGCGCAAGCCGGCATCGCTCACCCGCAGGACACCGTCCATCAAGGCGGGATAGCTCTCGACCTTCGCGCCATCGATTTCCGTCTTCCAGCCATCCAGCGTCGTCGGCAATTTCGTCATTGGCGCGACGGAGGCCGCCGAAATCTTCTTGCCTCCCCCGGAGGTCGTCGGAGTTGCGGCGGCGGGAGTCGGGCTCGCCTGCGCCGTCGATTCCGAGCCGGAACCGCCACCAAAGAACAGCACCGCGCCCAGCACGATGCCGGCCACGCCGCCAATGCCAACGATCAAGAACCATGCGGGAAGGCCCGTCTTATCCGATGCAGAATTTGTCATAGTTGGGAGTAAAGGGAAAGGTCACCCTAAGCACACCCCGACGGCATCTCAAGCGGAGGAATCCGATTTCAGCTCCTCGACCACCTCCGCGATGTCCTCCAACGTGACCGCCGGGGAAAGAAACGCCGTCCCGAGCCGCTCCAGCAAAACGAAGCGCACCCGGCCCGCCTCGAACTTCTTATCGCGTCCCAGCGCCGTGAGGATCGCTTCCGTCGTCAGCCCCGCCGGCACCCGCGTCGGCAGCTTGAAGGCCTCCAGCGCCGCGAGCACCCGCGCCGCGTCCGCCTCAGGCAGTCCCGCCTTGCGCACCGACAGCCGCAGCGCCGCGTGCAGGCCAATGCTGATTGCCTCGCCATGGAGCAGCGCGCCGTAACCCGCCGCCTGCTCGATACCATGCCCGACCGTGTGGCCAAAATTCAGCAGCGCCCGTTCGCCCGTCGTCTCGCGCTCGTCCGCCGCCACAATGCGGGCCTTGATCGCCACGTTCCGCGCGATCAGCTCCGCCAACCCATCGCGCCGGGCGGGATCGAGCACGTCGAGCATCGCCGGATCGCGAATCGCCGCATGCTTGATGATCTCCGCCACGCCCTCGTTGAACTCCCGCTCGGGCAGACTCGCGAGCGTCAGCGGATCGGCCAGCACCAGCGCGGGATGGTGAAACGCCCCGAGCAAATTCTTGCCGCCCGGCGCATTCACGCCGGTTTTCCCGCCGACCGAACTGTCCACTTGCGAGACGACCGTCGTGGGAATCTGCACGTAGGGAATCCCGCGAAAATAAATCGCCGCCACGAATCCGGCCAGATCCCCGACCACCCCGCCGCCCAACGCGACGAGCAGCGACTTGCGATCCAGCCCCGCTGCAATCATCTCGTCCGCCACGCGGCCGACGACCTCCAGCCGTTTCGACGCCTCGCCCGCTTCCACCACGATCAACACGGGCTCGAATCCCGCCGCGCGCAGCGAGCTCATCACCGTCTCTCCGTAGATCGCAGCCACGTTCGTATCCGTCACCACCGCGACGTTGTTCGCGCCGACCGCCAGCGGCCGGATTCTCGCGCCGCAATCCGCCAGCAAGCCGTCGCCGATCCACACGCTGTAACCCGCGCCCGCCAGGGGCACATCCACGGCCAAAAGACCCGTCTCACTCATCCCGCCAGCATCCCGGCGCCAACGCCCAAAGTCCATTCCATCTTCCGCTCCGCCCCGGTTTTCGGGCAGACTCCGCGCCACATGTGGTTCGACCTCCTCCTCGCCAGCCTCGCCATCCTCCTGCACGGCGCGGGCGTCGTCTGCGCGCTCCAGGCCATTCTCATCTCGCGCACGCCGCAGGCCGCCATCGGCTGGTCGCTCGGCCTCGTGCTCTTCCCCTACCTCGCGATCCCGCTCTTCGCCGTCTTCGGCGGCTCGACCTTTCGCGGCTACAAGCTCGCCGGTCACACGGATGATCCCACCCTCGCCGCCGTGTTGAAAAAAGCCCGCGCCGCCCTCGAGCCGCACGCCTCCGACCTCACCGAGAAATACCGCGACTCCGCCTTCCTCGCCGAACGCCTCACCCACCTGCCCGTCACCGCCGGCAACGAAGCCGCCCTCCTCATCGACGGCGCGGAGACCTTCGCCGCCGTCGGCAAGGCCATCGACGAAGCCGAAAAATACCTCATCGTCCAATTCTTCATCGTCCGCGACGACGAACTCGGGCGCGACATCCAGCGCCGTCTCCTCTCCGCCCGCGCCCGCGGCGTCACCATCTGGATGCTCATCGACCAGGTCGGCTCCCGCCAATTGCCCGTCGCCTACCGGCGCACCCTCACCGATGCCGGCGTGCAGCTGCGCGTCTTCATCACGAACCGGGAACGCGGCAAACGCTTCCGCCTCAATTTCCGAAACCACCGCAAACTCGTCGTCGCCGACGGCCGCTTCGCCTTCCTCGGCGGGCAAAACGTCGCCGACGAATACATGGGCCGCGACCCGAAATTCGGCCCCTGGCGCGACACCTTCGTCGGCGTCGAGGGGCCTGTCGTCCTCGCGCTCCAGCTCCCCTTCGTCGAAGACTGGTATTTCACGACCGGCGAGATTCCTGCCCTCAGCTGGGACGTCGCGTCCACGCCCGGAAAAATGGCCGCGTCCATCGTGCCCGGCACGCCGACCACGATCTGGAACACCTGCCCGGCGATGTATTTCGAGGTCATCCGCTCCGCCCGCAAACGCCTGTGGATGGCCAGCCCCTACTTCGTGCCGGACCCCGCCCTGCGCGCCGCCCTCGCCCATGCCGCCTTGCGCGGCGTCGATGTGCGCATTCTCCTCCCTCAACACGCGGATCACATTCTGCCCTGGCTCTCGTCCTTCACGTTCTATCCGTCGATGCGCGAGGCCGGCGTGAAAATCTACCGCTACCAGCCCGGCTTCATGCACCAGAAAGTCCTCCTCGCCGACGACGATCTCGCCATCGTCGGCTCCATCAACCTCGACTACCGCTCCTTCATCCTGAACTTCGAACTCTCCGTCGCCCTCGCCAGCCGCGCCTTCGCCAACCGCGTCGAAACCATGCTCGAAGCCGACTTCGCCCGCGCGAAACCCGACGACCTCTTCGCCCTCGAAAATCGCGGCTTCCTCTTCCATTTGAAATGCCGCGCCGCCGCTCTCCTCAGCCCGACCCAGTAATCCTTCGCCGCCCACGAAAATGATTTTACCGCGACGAAACCCGCACCGATACAAGAGCCGGACCACCACCTGACTTCATGGACGCCCACCCCTCCGCCGCCTACGAAGTCGGCCGCGTGATCGGCATGATCATGGTCCCCATCGTCCTCTTCATTCTCTTCGCCGCCTACAGCGCCTCGCTTTACCTCCTCGGCCGCAGCCGCCATGTCGGCTGGCTCATCTCCACCGTCGTTTTTTCCCTTCCCCTCGCCGCCCTCTTCATCGCGATGATCTTCGGCATCGCCGTCACCATGCGCTCGTCCACCGCGCCGGGCGCCGCGACCACCTTCCAATCCCACGAGGCCGCCGACCTCCTCTCCGCGCCGTTCCAACCGCTCAAGGGCCGTAATTTCGACTACACCCTTTCCGTGCCCGACCGCGACTCGTGGAAGACCATTCCCCCATCCGGTGACTTCGACCGCATCATCGGCTATCGAGACCTCTACATCGGCATCATCGCCGAGCGCGTCGGCATCGGCGACATCGAGCGCATGCGCGAATTCGTCGAGCAAACCCTCACCAGCAACTCCACCACGCACCACGTCGATCCGAGCGAAAATCTCGCCATCGACGGCCGCCCATGGGTCGCCTTCACCGCCGACGCCACGCGCGACAAAATGCACCTCCGCTACCGCTACTTCCTCTACACGGATAACCGTCGCTCCGTCCAAATCATCGCCTGGACCAGTCCCTCCCTCTTCGACCGCAACAAGCCCGTCGTCGAGCAAATCGCCCAGTCCTTCCACTTCGGCAAGGATTAGCGCTTCAAAAAAGTCATGGCCGCAAAAAAGCGCACAAAACCACGACCGGGTGCCGTGCCTTCTCGTTCTTTTGTGACCTCTCGTGCCTTTTTGTGGCTATGGAATCTTTGAATTAACCCCCTCCCGCCATGACCGGCACCTATCTCTTTGGCACAATCCTCTTCAGCGCGATCGGCATGGGCGCGTTCGTTTACGGCAAGAAGTCCGGCCTGTGGAAACCCGTCCTCCTCGGCGTCGTCCTGATGGTCTATCCCTACATCGTCCCCGAAACGTGGATGATGTATGCCGTCGGCACCGCCCTCACCGCCGGCCTGTTTGTCTTTCGGGATTAGACCCTTCCCAAGTGGCGCAGGTGTCCCGCCTGCGAATCCCCACGAGCCGCCGGCGGGGATGCCTGCGCCACTTTCCCGATTCTACGGCGTCGCCACCATCGCGGGAGCCGCCTCCTCGGCAAACGTCGTCGGCGCATCCACGATGCTACGCGCCGTCGCCAACGGCCGAAAAGCTCCTTCTGGCGCACCTCCGCCGGAATCGCCGGCGCGGCATAATCGTAATCCCGCACGATCATATCGTGCTGATTGATCAGCACCGCCGTCGCCGCCTTCAGCTCCGTCTCCATTGCCTCCCCCGCCGCCCGGCGATCCACGATCTCCGAGCGTGGCGTGCCCAGCAGCGCCTCCAGCCCGTCCACCTCGTCATCCAGCGCATCCAGCCGCGCGCTTGGCACCGAGGGAATCTGGCCGATCACTCCGCGCATCAACGTCAGCAGCGTCTCCAAGCGACCGATGATCTCCGCATCCGATACCACATCCAGATCCGTCGGCGAGAAGTCCGTCCTTCCCAGCAACACCGCGTCGCCCGTGCGATGCGCCCAGGCCTGCACGCGCCCCAGCGGACGCAACACTTCACGGATCACCCGCGCCTTCTCCGTCTCCTTGTTCCCCGCCAAAATCCCGCTCTTCACCGCACCCGCCCGCCGCGCCGCCGCCCGGAATTTCCCTAAGTGCCCCTGCCGGGCAGCCTCCGCCGCCTGTGAAAGAATGGGGTCAGAGAATGGGGTCAGTCCTCATTATTGACACTTTCGCAAAAGGCTCGAGAGATATGTCCATCGACCCATATGCAAACGACGGGCAATCCAAGCAAGGCTCATTGTCGTTTCCGCTCTCAAACGCTTGGCCAAGTCTACCTTGAGGGGATGCCCTTTTCGCTCATGGAGAAGATCGGATTCCTTCCATTTAGCCATGGAAAGCCCTTCACTGATCAATCTTTCCGCGCGCTGGCTCATCGCCTCCACTCGGATGGCCGCCGCATGGTTGACGGTTGTTTTCCCTTCGATTTGGTCGAGCAACCGCGCGACGAACTCCTCGCTTCCCAGCCTCCAGCCTTTGATTAGTCCTTCATGGCTGGCGCGCGTGTCAGCATCCCCCCGTAACGTCTCCAGGTATCTGGAAAACTCGAGTCGCCCCGCGCGATTATCCTCCTGCACTCCATGCTCGCCCAATACACGGTCCACGCGCAGCCACGAGGGACGCTCCTCCGGACTCTTGAGATAATCCTCATAGCTGCTCCAAGGATAGGCCTCCAGCCTGTCATCCTCTCCGATCAAGCCCGCCCGAGCCGGATTGAGATGCACGTAATCACTGACCCTGCGCAGGTAATGGTGGTCCGCGTCGTCCACGACGATCGATTTGTAACGACCAGCGAACAAGTGCCCACGCAGTCTGTGCCGCGCGTTGAACCGGATCGTATACGTCCCCAGAAACCATTTCATCCCTGCCACGAGGTTGCCCTGCGGCGTCTCCACCACCAGATGGAAATGATTCGACATCAAGCACCACGCATGAACCTCCCACCCACACTTCACGCACGTTTCGCCCAGCGTCTCCACGAACAAAACACGATCCGCGTCGCCATGCACAATGTCCTCCCGCCGGTCTCCACGATTCATCACATGATAAATCGCCCCCTCGTATTCGATCCTCGGCTGCCTCGGCATGCCCTGCTTCTATTCGCCTTTCGATGCTGCTGTCAATAATGAGGACTGACCCCTATCCCTTATAAGCTTTCATCACACTGTCCAAGGAGTTTCCTTCATATAGCCTAACGCCCGCAGAGTAAGCATCCTGGGCGGCATGAGAGTCGGGATTTTTAGTGGAAAACATCGCGCCATAAAAGAGTTCAATTTCGGAGATTCCCATTTCACTACCAATCAAAGCAAACATCATGTTATTGCGTTTGCGGAAGTCGATAACTCTGCCTTTGATGGTATAGCGACTCTCAAATCCATATTTTGTTTGAGGCCCTCCTGCGGGTGAAGTAGCTGTTTTTATCATCTCCTTTTTGGGTCCTGGGTTGTTCCAATCCAGAAAGTTCCCTATTTTATTCATGTCTTTAAGAGCTTTGCTATGTTCAGCGATAGGCCGCATTGCGGGAGCGAAAGACAAAAAGTCGGTATCGGAATCAAGTTTGGCTCTATATGCCGGTCCCCACGTGTGGTGGAAGTAATCGATCTCGCTTTGCCAATACGAAGAGATGTCAGGGCCTGCCTTGGGTAGCCATGCCTGTGCTCGCGCAGTCTTTCCCATGTAATGAAGATCGAAGCGATAAAGTCCACCTTTCTTTGGATTTGAATATTTTGCATCTCCTTGATCCGCATTTTGGAGAGTTCCTGTATCCGCTCCTGTCGGACCATCGAATTTCGTCCATGTTGCACCAGAAATCGGTCCAAATAAAAGCTGAATATCAAAGTCTTCAATGACGCCTTGGTCGTCTCGAACTTTATTATTGTAAATCGTCAGCGCAGAATCGATGGCCTTCTGTTCACCTGGAACAGTGGGGTTTCTAGGATCGAATAATTCAGTCGTTCCTAAGTCCGTTTTCCACCACGGGCTGTTGACTGCCTTGTCATAGATTAACCCAACGGGGACGCGCAGCACATGGATGCTTACCTCATCCATTCCCTGTTTTTCGTCCAAACACTACAAGTAATACAACGGCGACAAGAATCACTGCTGCGATTCCTGCACGAAATAGCCACGGTGAACCCTCGATGGTAGCTTTGCTGTTGTGAGCACTACTGGAATTTGGTGCTGATGCGGTAGCCGCATTGATTGGCCCTTGACTACTGAGCAGTTCCGAAAGGACATCTTTAGGAGGGTTCTCTGTAGGGATCTTTGACGTGCTCTCTCTTATTACTTTCGCTTGAGATTCAAAATCTTTCAACTTTTCAGGGCCTACGAAAAAATCCGCCTTCCCGAAGAGTTTTGGGTTGAAAACGATGATTGTCAGTTCCTCGTTGGACGCCACCAAATATATCTGCAGGCCCATGTTTTCATCCTCCCATAGTTGAGCCTTCAGAATCGCATTGGTGGCTCCCGTTGATCGAAGGATCTCTTGCTCTCCTATAAGGCGAAAACCATTGGAAAGGCTATGATACGCGGATAACACCATCGCCTTAATGCGTTCATCCGGGAGGCTCCTCGTCCACAAACTGCTGGTAATTGCCTCAAGCTTATTGTCCTTAAATCGATACCAATACGCTACAGGGGTTTGCCCGTGTATTGGAGCCTCTACCAGTTCAGCATTTCCGTTGCTTACTCCGTTTCCGTGAAAAGACAGCGGATTGTTAATCACTTTCGGTCTAAGCCCTTGAAGCTGTGATGGCGAAATTCCAATCGAAACCCCGCTCGGAAGATGTTCCTTATAAAACTCATCAGAGGTTGCGGCGGTAGCAATATCTCCAACAAAGCACGCTACGAATGCGACTAAAATTCCGATATTCATAATCTCTCCCATGTTCCCCTGGAATCGCATTTAAATTTCGGGCTATGATCGAGTGACACAACAGCCGCCCCTGTGGGTTCCCATTCGACTTGTGCGCTATTGGCACGATAGCTTGACCCGGAGTAGGTCTGACAGCTGTAAATTACGCCCGAACTGTAAATATAATACTCAAAACGATATAGATAGTTGTCTTCGAAAGTGTCGAACCAACGACCGTAAAAAGAGCCCGTCTCGGAAATCTGCCGGATGATGATTTTTGGATTGCCCGGCAAGTGAATATTCTGAGCTGACGCAATAATTTTCCCATCGTTCCGAATATTCCAGCCGACCAAGAAACCAAATATTAGGCCTCCAAGTAGCGCAATTAAGATTTGAGTGCGCATTTGCATCACTGGTAAATTTTCTGACTATTTGACTTTAAGAGGATGCCTTGGCTGTGGTCTTCGTCTGCGCCACCATCCCAAATATACATAACGCCTGCCTTATATTTGCTAGCAAGGTCGGACAGTATCGCGGCGCTGTCTGGTCCATAGCCGCCTGCTCCGTCCGGAATGGTATGTGCAGTAGCTCGACCGATCTCGTTATTGTGTAAATCCATTGTTGAGTCGAAAGCCGATTGCGGCGCTACATTAATCAGAGTGACGACATCCAAGCTAACGGACCAACTCAGTTTATAGCCCCATTTGTTATCCCATTCGTGAGCCGTGGCAAATCCTTCGATAGCCGATGACGGTATCCAACTATCGGATATGCATAAAGCATTCCAGTAGGAATGCCGTGTGGCATCTCTGATGGGAGTGGCAGGAAAATTACCGTTGGCATAATCCTCAGCCTGTTTTCCATAATTGAGTATTTGAAGACGCGTCACCGGATTCATAGCTAAAAGCACGTCCTTTTCAGAGTTATTACCGACATTCGGCACGTCGACAACCACCTTGAATTTACTTGTCCCTACCGTAATCGTCACCGTCTTGGTGCCTGTGTCGGTCCATTTAAACTTATATTCCGTGGAATTCGGAGGGACATTATGCCCTGGGGCATCCCAAGTTATCAGGCCTGGCGGGGGATTTGTTTTGAATGGCTCAGGCAATTCGACGTAAAGAGTAATCTCTTCCGAGGGCCAAACGGATATTAGATTATCGACCGAACCCTTCTTGGGTGTCTTGTTATATTTCCCCAGCAATCCAGTTGGCGGAAAGCCATAGCTGGTGGCCTTGATCTCTACCGGAACGAGCGTTTTAGCCGTAAGCGGAGGCGAAGCCGAACGCGTGGGTGACAGGCGTTTACTCTGTGGGAAGGCGATGGCGGGTAGGTAGGCCACTGCCAGAGAGGGTAACGGCTAGGAAGACAGAAGACTA
>Ga0157378_10003407_pt1 | contig 14132 bp, 12 predicted proteins | sample M65metaG_FD_115309 | JGI IMG/M metagenome (GOLD analysis project Ga0157378, IMG submission 115309) | Miscanthus rhizosphere microbial communities from Kellogg Biological Station, Michigan, USA - M6-5 metaG | ecosystem: Host-associated > Plants > Roots > Rhizosphere > Soil | place: USA: Michigan...
GACGCCGTCCGTCCACGCGGTGACGCCGGCGGCCACGCCGTTGAACGTGACAACGCTCGTACCCTGTGTCGACCCGCAGTTGACGCCGGTGACGACGACGGTCTGGCCGATGGGGCCGGCGGCCGGAGCAAGCGACGAGATCATCGACTGGCGGCCGTCGATCGGCATCGCCATATCGGCGGCGATCTCCGCGGCGCCGAGCGCTCGTCGATAGACGCGGACCTCGTCGAGGCCGCCCGCGATCCAGGGGCCGATCTCCATCGGCTCGTTCGACCACGACAGCGCGCCTGTCGCCGTCCGGCTCGCCGACGCGACGCCGTTGATATAGAGCCGGATCTGGCTGCCGTCGTACGTCGCGGCCACGTGGGTCCAGACGTTCGGCGGAATCGTGGCGGCGGTCTGCAGCGGAAGGTACGCACCGTTCAGCACGACGGCAAAGTCAACGGCGCCGCCCGACACCGCCTGCAGCGTGTACAGCGGCAGGCCACCCTGAAAGTCCGGAGCGCGGAACCAGAGAATTCCCGAGCCGCTTGCCGGAAGGTTCACCCACGCTTCGAACGTGAACGCGTTTGTCAGACGAATCGACTCGCTCGCAGCCACGGACGCGCCGGCGGACCCGGACGGCGCCAGACCGGCGCCGAACCGGCCGGAGCCCCACGCCGCGCCCTGGCGCAGCGTCGTGCTGTTCCCGTTGCCGGACCAATCGACTGTCTCAACGCCAGTGCCTTCGCTGAAGGCGAGCGCCAGCGACGGCGTGCTCGCGGACGCAGCCGTCCTGAACGTCCACGTCACGTCTCCGCCGAGCTGGCGTCCCAACGTGTCGTGGATCGAGGCCGAGACACGCGCGGTGTAGTCCGCGAGCGGATCCAGCGGAGTGGCCGGCGTGAGCGTCGCCGTGCGCGTGTCGGCGCCGTACGAGACCGTCGCAGGAACGACGACGCCGGCGCTGTTTCGAAGTGCGAACGTCGTCCCCAGGGTCGCGGCGTCGAGGGGCGCGGAAAACGTCGCGGCGATTGGCGTCGAGACAACGCCGGTCGCTCCCCCTCGAGGCGTCACCATGGTGACAGCGAACGGCGACAACGCGTCTACGGTCGTTTGCCGGTCGGCGATGATTTCGTTCGGCGTCAGCGCGCGGTTGTAGATGCGAACTTCGTCGAGCGAGCCGTGAAACCCTCGGCCGATTTCGATGGGCTGCGCGGTCGCGACGAGCGATCCCTGCGCCGTGCGGCTCGCCACCTCGAGGCCGTCGAGATAGAGGCGAAGCCGGCTGCCGTCGTACGTCGCGGCCACATGCGTCCAGGCATTGAGCGGCACGCCGACAACTGTGAACATCGGATACCAACCGGCGCCCAACGACGCCGCCAGGTAGAGCGTTCCCGCCGGCATGATCGACAGGCTGTAGAGGACGAGCCCCTCGTTCGGGTTCTGCACCCACAGGTCGCCCCAGCCGTTTGCCGTCGGCCTGATCCACGCCTCGAACGTGAACGCCGTGCTCAGGCCGGCGCTGTCGCTGACCGGCACGAGGATCTCGGCGTTCCCGCCGTCCAGCAGCACGCCTCCGCCGAACATCCCGGCACTCCGTGCGGCTCCGTTGGCCAGACTCGACGCGTTCCCGTTGCCCGAACTGTCGACAACGGCCGCGCCGGCAGCCTCACTGAACGCGAGTGCGACCCGCGGATCGGCCTCCGGAGCGGCCGTCCGGAACGTCCAGACCATGTCGCCGGCAAGCGCTGGAGAAGCGACGCGAGCCACGTAGTCTGTCAGCGCGGCAAGCGACGTAGTCGGGGTCAGCGTCGCCGTACGGAGTGCAGCGTCGTACGCGACGGTCGCCGGCACGGCCGCGCCCGCCGGATCCAGCAGCTCGAACGTCAGCCCCGACGGATCCATCGCCGCGCTGAACGTCGCCGAGATCGGCATCGTCGCGACGCCGAGCGACTGATGCTCGGGCGTCGTCACACTCACCTGGAACGGCGCGAGCGGATCGAGCGGCGTCACTCGATCCCGCGCAATCTCCTCCGGCGTGAGCGCCCGGCTGTGCACGCGGACCTCGTCGATGCGGCCGGGAAACCCGCCGCCAATCTCTAACGGCTCTAATGCCGGAAACAGATTCCCGCCGGCGTTCCTCCTGCCGACTTCCCTCGCATTGAAATAGAGGCACATCCTCGAGCCGTCGTACGTGATCGCGACGTGCGTCCATCTGTCGAGCGGCACCGCCGGCACGGTGAAGATCGGGAACCATGTGCCCCCCAGGTAGGTGCCGAAGTAGATCGTTCCCGTCCGCGTCATCGACATGCTGAAGACCAGGCTCGATCCCTGCGGATCCGTCAGCTGTCGTAAGAAATCAGTCCAGACGTAGGACGTGGGATTCACCCACGCTTCGACGGTGAACGCGTCCGACAGACCGGTGACTGGCACGCGGACTGTCGCGGCACCTGGCGCGAACACGGGGCCCGCTCCAAACCGGCCGGCGGGCTGCGCGCCGGCAGATGCCTCGAGAAGGAGGAACGACAACGCGACGAGAAGGCACGACTTCATGACGGCCATCGTCGCTGTCGCCGTCCGGCCGAACATGTCGAACGCTTATCGCCGGTTCACATTACTTGCTCGTGGTGAACACGCCGGCAATTTCCTGGATGCGGTACTCTGACGGCGGAACGCCGCAGCTGCCGGTAAACGCGCGTGTGAACTGACTTGGATGCCTGAAGCCCACGCGAAACGCAATTTCCTTCATGCTGTACGAGGATTCGCGCAGCAGCCGTTGCGCTTCCCGTAACCGCACGTCACGAAGAAGATCCGCGAACGTCAACCCGCGTTCACGCCGGAGCACGCGGCACACGTGCTGCGGGGAGATGCCGACAAGGCCGGCCGCACTTTCGATCGTCAGCGACGGGTCGGAGAACTTCCGGTCGATGACGAACTGCACGCGCGCGGCGTGCGCACGATAGACGGACATGCGCGGCGGAGCCGTGCATAAAATAGGCCCATGAGCCACCGCCGCGCATCGGGTGTCCTTATCCTCACCGGACTGCTGGCTGCCGCGCCGCTCCGCGCCGCCGGCCCACGCACCTTCACCGTCGATGCCGAGCGTAGCCGCGCCGTCATCGACGTCGGCAAGTCCGGCGCGTTCAGCTTCGCCGGCCACACCCACGAAGTCGAAGCGCCGCTCAAGGACGGCGTCGTCCATCTCGATCCCGACGCGCCGGCAAAATCCGACGTAAAGCTCACGTTCAACGCCGCCGCCCTGCGCGTCACCGGCAAGGGCGAGTCGCAATCCGACGTCCCCAAAGTCCAGGAGACGATGCTCGGCGACCAGGTGCTCGATGCGAAGCAGTTCCCGACGATCGTCTTCGAGAGCACCGCGGTCACCGCGAAGGGCTCGTCGCCCACGCTCGACCTGACGATTGCCGGCCGCATGACCATCCACGGCGTCACGAAGCCTGTCACCGCACAAGTTTCCGTGAAGGTGGACGGCGCCTCGCTCACCGCCACCGGCAAGTTCACGATCAAACAGACGGAGTTCGGCATCAAACCCGTCTCCGTCGGCGGCGTCGTCAAGGTGAAGGACGAGCTCGCAATCTCGTTCACCATCGCCGCGCGGGAGCGATAAAATTCCGGCCATGCGGAAATCCCTGCGGATCCTGAGCACGTTTGCGGCGCTGTATGTATTGGTTGCCGGCGCGCCGCTCGGCGCGCAGGCCGGCGCTGGAAACAACGTTCACTGGGTCGGCACGTGGGCCACCGCGGTCGTGCCCCGGCCGCAGGCGGCACCTGCGGCAGGTCGTGGACCAGCCCCGCTCAACTTCACCAACCAGACGCTCCGCCAGATCGTCCACACGAGCCTTGGCGGCGACCGCATCCGCGTCGTCTTCAGCAACGCATTTGGAACGGCGCCCCTGCAGATCGGCGTGGCCAGTGTCGCGCTGCGCCAGAAAGACTCGTCGATCGTCGTGTCGTCAAGGCGCGCGCTGACGTTCGGCGGGACGACGTCTACCGTTGTGGCGGCCGGCGCGATCGCCGTCAGCGACCCCGTCAACCTGGCCGTTCCGGCGCTCGCCGACCTCGCCATCGACCTGTTCCTCCCCGGCGACACGGCAAGTTCGCCGTCACCGCTGACCACGCACAACGGGGCGCTGCAGACGAGCTACATCTCGGCGCCAGGCAACCACGCGGGCGAGGGCGACTGGGCGTCCCCGGCGACGATGCAGTCGTGGTTCTTCTTGTCCGCCGTGGAAGTGGCGGCGCCGGACAACACCGGCGCGGTGGTCGCGTTCGGCGATTCGATCACCGACGGCACGCTCTCGACACCCGACACCAACAACCGCTGGCCGGATCACCTCGCGCGACGGCTGATGGTGCAGGCGACGACGGCACGGCAGCCGATGATGGGCGTCCTGAACGAAGGCATCGCGGGCAACCGGATCCTGAGCGAAGTGGTGGGCCCGAGCGCGCTCGCGAGGTTCGACCGCGACGTCCTCGCGCAGAACGGCGTCACGCACGTCATCCTGCTCGAGGGCATCAACGATCTCGGCCTTGGCGGCGGCAACGGCCCGCTGCCGTCGGCGGCCGAGATCATCGCCGGCCACCGGCAGATCGTCGAGCGCGCGCACTCGCACGGGCTCAAGGTGATCGCGGGGACGTTTCTCCCCTTCGAAGGCACGAACCTCGGCGCGATCGCGCCGGGGTACTACTCGGTCGAGAAAGACATGCGCCGCCAGGCCATCAACGACTTCATCCGCATGGGCCGCGCCTACGACGGCGTCATCGATTTCGAAGCGGCGCTGCGCGATCCCAGCCGTCCGCTGCAGCTGCTCGCGCAGTTCAAGGGCGCGGACAACCTCCACCTGACCGACTCGGGCTATCAGACGATGGCCATCACCGTGAACCTCGCGTTGTTACGAAGATAATGAAAATACTCACATTCCTTGCATCACTACTCACCGCGACCACGGCCTGGGCGCAGACCTGCGCGGGGGCGCGCGATGTCCGCCTCGTCAACGGGCGCATCCACACGATGAACGCGAAGGCGCCGGTCGTCTCCGAGGTCACGATTCAGGACGGCGTCTTCACCGCCGTCGGCAAGGGCTCCGGCCGCCTCAGTCCCTGCACGACGACGATCGATCTCAAAGGCCGCACGGCCGTTCCCGGCCTCGTCGACAACCACAATCACATCGTTTTGCTGGGGCTGCGGCCCGGCTATGACACGCGCCTCGAGACAGCGGCGTCGATCGCCGACGTCCAGGCGCTGATCAAGGCACGCGCGAAGACCGTGCGGCCGGACGGATTCGTCACGGCGATGGGCGGCTGGAACATCGCGCAGCTGGCCGAAAAACGCATGCCGACGCTCGCCGAGCTCGACGCGGCCGACGCGGATCATCCGGTGATGGTCTTCCATTCCTTTACCGGACCGGCGGCGGTCAACACCAAGGCAAGAGCGTTCTTCGCTTCTAAGAACGTGACGGTGAGCGACACAGGCGCCATCGCCGCCAACGCGCCGTCGCTCGCCGCGCTGAACGCGATGCGGGCGGCCCAGACGTTCGCCGATCAGACGCGCGGCACGATGGACGCGCTCGCCTACTCCGCCAGCGTCGGCGTGACGACGAACGTCGACATGGGCGCATTCATTCCGCCCGGCCTGCCCGACACGCAGGAGTCGTTCGCCGCCGACACGCTCGCGACCGCCAATCCGTTCACGATGTACAACGCGATCACGGCCGTCCATCGAAACGGGACAGCGAAGATGCCGGCGCGCGTCCGGCTGTTCTTCCTGTCGATGGACACGCGGCCGGACATCCCGATGCTGAAGCAGCGGCTGATGAACACGTTCAACGGGCTCGGCGACGACATGCTGCGGATCTCCGGCGTCGGCGAGTTCGCGTCCACGTGGCCGCTCTTCGGCAACACGCCGCCGGGCAATTACGTCACGGCGCTCGAGTTCATCGCGAAACAGGGCTGGCCGTTCCAGCAGCACTCGCTGTCGCCGGCCGAGGACAAGCTGACGATCGAGGCCTTCGAAGCGGTCAACAAGACGACGCCCATTGCGAACCTGCGGTGGTCGATCGCGCACGCGCCGCGCATCGACGCGGCGACGATCAACCGGTTCAAGGCCATCGGCGCGGGCTTCGCCATTCATCCGTTTACGTATCTGGCCGGGGCACCGGGTTCCGGCCCGCCGGTGAAGACGATCGTCGAGAGCGGCATCCACGCCGGCGCAGGCTCGGACTCCGCGCAGATCTCGACGCTCAACCCGTGGCTGATGATCTACTTCATGGTGACCGGCAAGAACTCGTCGGGCGCGGTCATCAACCCCGGCCAGACGATTTCGCGCCAAGACGCGCTGCGGCTCTACACGGCCGAGAACGGCTGGTTCTTTCACGAGGAAGACAAGCTCGGCACGATCGACACCGGCAAGCTCGGCGACGTCGTCGTCCTCAGCGGCGACTACTTCGACGCGGCGAAGGTCTCCGACGAGGACATCAAGAAGCTGAAGTCGGTACTCACGGTGGTCGACGGAAGGGTCGTCTATGACGCAACAAAATAGGGGCTGGGGACTCGGGGCTCGGGGCTCGAAACGCTTCAGCGCGTTCGCCGTCGCGTTGTTGCTCTCGGTTTCCGCCGACGCGCAACAACCGGGACGCTCGGCTGAAGCCGTCGCGCTCCCCGACTGGAGCGGCGCGTGGCAGATGATCGGGCCGACGGTGTTCGACACGGCGACCGTCGAGCCGAAGAACGGGCGCGCCGGGGATCCCGGTGTCCGCGAGCGGCCGCCGTACACCGCGGAGTACGAAGCCATCTATCTCAAGAACATCGACGCGATTAAGAAGGGCGTCTTCCCCGATCCGATCTCGACCTGCGGCGTGCCGCACGGGATGCCGCGCGCGTTCAACGTCCCAGACGCGTACGAGTTCGCCGTCACACCGCAGCAGGTATGGATGATCACCGAGAACGGTCCGGGCATCATCCGCATCTACACCGACGGACGCCAGCATCCGAGATCCGAGGATCGCTGGGGCACGTACACCGGCGACAACATCGGCCGCTGGGAAGGGGACACGCTCGTCATCGACACGGTCTCGATGAAAGGCTGGACGGAGAAGGACGAGATCCTCGATCGCACTGGACTCGTCTTGAGCGCCGACGCGCACGTCGTCACGCGGCTGCGCCGCGTCGATGCGAGCACGATGGAGGCGCAGATCACGGTCGACGATCCGAAGGCGTTGACGAAATCCTGGGCCGTGACGAAGCGCTACCGCAAGCTGCCGGCGGGCACGCGCGTCTACGACTACGCCTGCGGCGAAAACAACCGAAACCCGGTCAGCGAAACCGGCCGGACGTTGACACTTGGATCCGACGGCAAGCCTCTTGATAAGGTCACCAAATGAGATACGCGCTGCTTGTGGTCTTCTGTGCCGTCGCGTCGCTGTCGGCGCACCATTCGGCGACGATGTTCGACAGCACGAAGGTGAAGGAGCTGTCGGGCACGGTCAAAGAGTTTCAGTGGAAAAACCCGCACGTGTGGATCCAGTTGAACGTCCAGAACGGCGGCAAGGTCGAGGAATGGAGCATCGAAGGCGGCAGCCCGAACACGCTGTCGCGCAACGGCTGGCGGCCGTCGACGTTCTCGCCCGGCACGGCCGTCAGCATCAAGGTGAACCCGATGAAGGACGGACAGCCGGGCGGCCAGTTCATCGGCGCGAAGTTCGCCGACGGAAAGACGATCGGAAACTGGGACAGAGATTAGATCGAAAGGCCGGGATCGCCCTCAATGACCTGCTGGTGCAGCAGCGGCCGCTCGCCCGGTTTCCAGAGCGATGCCGTGTGGACGACGCGGTAGCGAAGCGGACCGCCATCGGGACGATCGCTGCGCGTGATCGGGCGTGGAATGCAGACGAACTCGGTGCGCATTTCATCGCCGGTGAGCCGCACTGTCGCGTAGCCGTGACCACCCGTATCCACAAATTCAAGGTGCGGAGCAAGGTCCGGATTGGAAACGGCGTGAGCGCGCTTCAGATCGAAACTCTTCGCGTATTCAAGGCACGAGCGGACGCCGTGCTTGAGGAGCATGTTGTAGGTCCAATCCGGCTTGGCCTCGTTCACTCCGGGGGCCCCTGCCCCCCGGCTGGGCCGATCGGCCAGGTACAGCGCACGAAGCGGATGATCCTTCCGAAGATTGTGCTCGAAGGCCTCCATCGCCCCGGGGCTGGCCAGCGAGGCGCCCACGAAACTGATTCCGACCGGCTCGAACTTGGCGGGCGGCAATCGTGAGGCGGCATAGCCGGCCCAGAAGCTGTGACGGTCGCCCGAGACGATCGCGAACCCGGTGATCTTCGAGTCGCGCACGAGATCATAGATTTCGCCACGCTCGTGGTAGGCGCTCCCCCAATCGCCGCTGCCGATCTGCGCGAACGTGTCGGCCGGCCACTTCTGTTTGGTCAATCCATCGGGCAGGTTCTGCGGGTCGGCCCGCAGGTCGAGGGTCCCCAGCGAATTGCCCCAGATCTTCCAGGTTGCCGAGGACCGGCGGAGCTGGTCCATGAACCATTTCTTCTGACGGCTCCCGAGGATCGTGCGCGGCGGTGAATCCTTTCGCGGATTCTGGATGCGTTTGTCGCCAAAGGTGAGCTCGGCGGGCGGCTTGCCGCCGTTGAAGGTGCGGCCGGCATCGAGCGCGATCATCGCCGGCTCAGAGAACATCCCGTTGAACGCCGGATCGTAAATCTTGTCGACCCCTTCCGCATCAGTCGGGTCGTCGCCGCAGAAGCTGTGCTGGTCGGTGAGAATCAAATCGAGGTGGCGGCCGTAGCGCAGCGACCGATAGGCGATCAGGCTGTTGATCGCCTTCAGGTTGTTGGGTTCGATCCCGAGGAAGCTGTCGTCCCACTTCTCGATCGGCACATTCTTCACCGCCACCGTGCCGAACGTCTCGAGCGATCCGCTCGGCGCGTTCACGCGCGCGGGGATGTATTCAAACCATGCCTGATTGGCGGCGACTTTGACCGTCTGACCCGGTTGTGGAGGCCCTCCTGCCTGTTGGATGCTCTGCCGGCCCTGCCAGGAGAATTCGTGATTGTCCCAGATGCAGACGAACGGCCAACGCGCGCGCGCCTCCTGCAGATCAGGATCGGCCAGGTAGCCCCTGTAGACGACGCGATAGCCGTCGACCGTCAGCGGGTAGTGGAAATTGCTGGACTTGCCGCCATCGGGAATCCGGCCGACGTCGTAGATCGTGCGGTCGTACCGCGTCTTCAGCTCGTCGGGATATTCGACGACCTCATAAATGAAGTCACCGAGGTGGAGGACGAAACCGAGCTGATCGGCTGGCGCCGCGCGCTCGTCCTCGAAGATCATCCGGCGATAGCCGTTGAGCTTGCCTTCATTGAGGCTCTGGCAGCTGACGAAGGCGAAGTTGACGGGCCGTGAATCATTCGCCGGCGGGGCGGTGATCGTGCGGCCGACGCGGCTGCCGTTCCCCTCTCCATCCGTGAAGCGGTACCAGTAGACCCGCGCAGGCTTGAGATGACCGACCAGCACGCGCGTCGTCCAATCAGATTCCGCTGAGACCGGCGCGGACGCCTTGGCGACGACCCGCCGGAACGCATTGTCCTCTGCAACCTCCACGGTGAGCAGACGTCGGCCGGACAACTTCACTCCCGGGGCCCCTGCCCCCGGGTCTTCGAACGGCCGCCGGGTCCAGAGGATCACGCTGCTCGAATCGGGATCGCCGGACGCGACGCCCTCCGGATACAGGTCGCGCCGCTCACGCCAGCCGGTGGCTGACGCGCGCGCCGGGCCGCCCCACGCCAGCGAGGCTCCGATCGCCGCGGCCAATCGAACGAACTCGCGTCGATTGAGTGTCACGTCTATCCCTTTCGAGATGAAATAATAGCTGTTCGAATGGCGGATTTGACAGTGCGGCTCACGTGTCCCGAGTGCGGCGATGTCTCACTGGAGATGATGCCGACCGACCGGTGCGTGTTCTTCTACGAATGCCCCGCCTGCGGGAGCGTGCTCCGCCCGAAGCCCGGCGACTGCTGCGTCTATTGCTCGTACGGCGACAAGCGCTGCCCCTTCGTACAGGACGACATCCCGTGCCCCGATCGGCCCCTCGCGAACTGACCGACCTGCTCCGCCGCTACGAGCCGGACGTCCAGGCCGTGGCAATGGCGATGCGAGCGGCCGTGCTCGACGAGATCGGACCGTGCTTCGAGACCGTCTTTCCCGTCTACCGGAACAGCGTGATCTCGATTCTCTACAGCACGACCGAGAAGCGGATGAAAGACAACGTCTGCCTCGTCGTCATCTACAGAGATCACGTCAACCTGATGTTTCCGCGCGGCGTGGACATGAAAGATCCGCGAGGCCTGCTCGAAGGCGCCGGCAAGGCGATGCGTCACGTGAAGATGAAGAGCGTCGCCGACACGAAGCGGCCTGGCGTACGCGACCTGATCGAGCAGGCGAAGAAGCGACCTGACCTGGGCACGCGAGTAAAGGCACTCACGAAAGTCGTGACGACGCTGAAGGCGAAGAAAGCGCAGGCGGCCGCGCCGAAGCCCGCGTGGCCACGAATGTTTTAGGAGAGCCGCGCCGGTGCCATCCGCGGGCTGAGCAGGTGGAATACGCCGAGCGCCACTGGATACAGCAGGCCGGCGACGACGAAAATCGGCAGGTAGAGCGTCGCGTCGCGATCGAGCACGCGGCCGATTCCTTCGGCGGCGCCGATGCTGACGAGGCCCGCGACGAAGCCGCCCAGGCCTGAGACGGAGGCGACGGCCTCACTCGGAAACAAGTCGGTCGCGACGGTGAACACCATCGTCGACCAGGCCTGATGCGCGCCGCACGCAATCGCGATCAGCGCGACGGCCAGCCGCGGATCGTGAAGCGTGCCCGCGACGATCACCGCGGGGGTCATGACGAGCGCGAGCCCGCCCATCGTTCCCTTCCGCGCCGCGTTCACGGACCACCCGCGTGTCATCAGCGCGGACGAGATCCAGCCGGCAGCCAGACAGCCGACGTCGGCGCAGATGTACACGGCGGTGAGATACGGGATCACGTCCGTCCCGCGAACGTGAAACTCCGCGCTCAGATACTTGGGCAGCCAGAACAGATAGAACCACCAGATCGGATCGCCGAGCGACTTCGTCAGCGCGTACGCCCAGGTCTGCCTGAATCCGAGCAGCACCTTCCAGCTGACGCCTTCGTGCCGGCGCTCGGACCCGGCGATTGGCGAGGGCGCGGGCCGCGAACGGTATGTCGCCAGCCAGAAAGGCACCCACAGCAGACCGATGACGCCGGTCGCGACGAACGTCGCTCGCCAGCCCCATCTCGCCGCCATCAACGGCACGCCGATCGACGCGATCACCGTGCCCAGGGCCACGCCGCTGTTGAACAATCCCGTCGCGAGCGCGCGCTCGCGCGCCGGAAACCATTCGGCGACGGCCTTCAGCGCCGCGGGAAAATTCGCCGCCTCGCCGGCGCCGAGCACGAATCGCGCCGCGCCGAACCCGAGCGGCGTGCGAACGAACGCATGAAAGGCCTCGGCGACGGACCAGATCACCACGGACGCGGCGAGGCCGATCCGCGCGCCGATTCGATCCAGCATGCGGCCCGCCAGCAGCATCGTGCACGCATACGCCAGCTGGAACGCGTTGACGATCCTGCTGTAGTCGAGCTCCGACCAGCCGATTGACGACTGAAGATCAGGAGCGAGGATGCTGAACACCTGGCGGTCGACGTAGTTGATCGTCGTCACGACGAACAGCAGCGCGCCGATCGTCCAACGGACGCGCCGGCCGCCGTCGACACCGTCGCCGGCAACGCCGGGAGTCACAGGCTCGACTCGTCGAAGAAGGTCCGCATCCGGTCAGGATCGGCGGCGACGCCGGTGAAGAGCCGAAACGCTTCGACGGCCTGCCACACGGCCATCCCGGCGCCGTCCAGCGTGCGGCAGCCTTGCTCACGGGCGGCGCGAAGGCATTCGGTCTCCAGCGGAACATACACGACCTCGGCGACCCACAGGTCCTGCCGAAGCAGTTCGGCCGGGAGCGGAAGTCCCGGGTGTGCCGCCGTGCCGGTCGGAGTCGCGTGCACCACGCCGTCGGCGTGGCGAATCGCGACGCCGGCGTCGACGACAGCGAAGGCGCGGCCTGGAAAATGAGCGTTCAGGCGATCCGCCAGCGCCTGTGCGCGAGGCTGAATCACGTCGACGAGATCGATCCGATCCGCGCCCATCTTCAGCAGCGCGTAGGCGGTCGCGGCGCCGGCCCCGCCGGCGCCGAGTTGCACGACATGCGAAAGGCGCGCATCCGGCAGGCGGCGGACGAAGCTCTCACGGAACCCCAGCCAGTCCGTGTTGTGACCGACGCGCCTCCCGTCGGTAAAGACCACGGTGTTCACCGCGCCGATCGCCCGTGCGTCCTCCGACAACGCGTTCACATGGGCGACGACGGCTTCCTTGCAGGGATGGGTGACGTTCAGGCCCGCGAAGCCCGTGCGCTCTGCAGCGTCGAGCAGCCGCGGAAGTTCGGCGATGTGTCCGTCGGTCGTTCCGATGTCGAGAAGCTGGTAGAGGCAGCGCATGCCGTGCGCTGCCGCCTCCCGTTCGTGCATGGCCGGCGTGCGGGAGCGCTGGATGCCGGCGCCGATGAGACCGAGCAGTATTCGTCGTTGTGTCGTCAGTCGGAGGTGCCCGGGCTCACGTTCCGCACTTTGATAAGCCACTTGCCGTTGACCTTCACGAGATCGTCGACCGCGTTGCCCGCGGCCGCGACGCGCACCTGACCGCCGCGCCCGACGGCGCCGAACACGGTCTGCCAGTAGGTGTGATGGCGCGCGCGGTCCTTCCCCGTGAACTCAACGTACTTGTTCATGTCCATGTGGTACATCGGCGCGGGCGTCTCGCCTTTCTTGATCTGCTCCTCGCGGCTGTCGTGGAGATCCGTAATCATCTTCCGCAGCGCGTCGGCGCCCTTCGTCGGAGTGGGACCGGCGCGGAACTCGCCGTCCGGCGTATAGCAGCTGACGTAGGCCTCGGCGTTCATGGTGTCGAGCGCGCGCGCGTACTTCCACATCAGCGCCTCGATCGCCTCGCGATCCTTCGTCTCGTCGTTGTCCGCCGCCGTCACCCGGACGGCGTTCGGCAGGACGAGCACCGCGGCGGCAAACGCGATCAGCAAGCCGATTCGAAGGTAACGCATGGCAGCTCCTTACGCTTTGGCTAACAGAACCTCGGGCTTCACAGGAAGCTTGTAGATCCGTTTGCCGGTCGCCGCATAGATCGCGTTGACGAGCGAGCCGGCCGCGAGCGCCGTGCTCGGCTCGCCGATGCCGCCCGGCTCCTCGAACGACGGCACGAGATAGACCTCGATCTTCGGCATCTCGCTGTGCCGCACCACCTGATAATCGTTGAAGTGCCGCTGGACGACGCGACCCTTGTCGATCGTGATCTCGCCCTTCAGCGCGGCGCTGAGGCCGTAGATGATGCCGCCTTCCATCTGCTGGCGGATGGTGTCGGGGTTGATCACCCAGCCGCAGTCCACCGTGCAGACCACGCGATGGACTTTCACGGCGCCCTTCGCGTCGACCGACACCTCGGTGACCTGGGCGAGGATCGAACCGAAGGCTTCCATCACGGCGATGCCGCGCGCGCGGCCCTGCGGCAGCGGCTTGCCCCAGCCCGCCTTCTCGGCGGCCAGGTTCAGCGCGGCCAGATGCCGCGGGGCCTTGCCCAGCATCGCCTTGCGGAACTCGTACGGATCCTTGCCGGCCGTCGAGGCGAGCTCGTCGACGAACGCTTCGACCGCGAAGCCCTGGAACGACGCGCCGACCGACCGCCAGAAGCCGTACGGGATGCCGGGATCCTGCTCGGTGTACTCGATCTTGATGTTCGCGATGTCGTACGGCAGCGTCGCCGATCCGTCCATCGAGATGAAGTCCACGCCGTTGGGCGGCAGCGACCCGAGCCGCTTCATCAGCGACTGCTGGACGAGGTGCTGCGTGAACACGGTCGCCTTGCCCGACGCGTCCACCGCGCCCGTCATCCTGGCGAAGCTAATCGGCCGGTAGAAGTCGTGCTGCATGTCGTCCTCGCGTGACCAGACGACCTTGACCGGCGCCTTCACGGCCTTCGAGATCTCGAC